>Ga0209489_101655_pt1 | contig 45822 bp, 15 predicted proteins | sample SiratrowhiteBW_FD_187527 | JGI IMG/M metagenome (GOLD analysis project Ga0209489, IMG submission 187527) | Root nodule microbial communities of legume samples collected from California, USA - Siratro white BW (SPAdes) (version 2) | ecosystem: Host-associated > Plants > Roots > Nodule | place... | reverse complement strand
CGTTTTTTTTTTTTTTTCTTCTTTTTCTACATATGATATTTTAACCAACATTACCTTTGCTAATGGCACCCATACCCAATCCAAAGGCATAGGCACTACCCAACCCCTCCCATCCCATACTGTTGAGTTTATCCTATACTTACAGTAATAGATTTTAGGAGAACAATTGGTGCCACATGTGAGTCACACGACCTTTATATCTCCAATGATTGTCCATGTTTAGTTGGGACATCCTGGTCTAGCAAAAACTTTAAAGGATGGTACCCAGTGTCTCTAAATTGTCTCGTCTACAATGCGAGTCGTGTTAGTTAAAAATCCTTGCACTTTGTTTTCGGAAGGAGTCAATAACTGTTTAGTCTACATCCCCATTTTGCCTTAGTTCACTCCAACGCTTAGGGTCCTTCTCATATTACAGATCAACCCAAAATTTTATCACCTTTATAGAATGATTTGTACCCTATTTAATGTATTCAAATCATATCATTTTTCCTTATTTAACGTAATAAAATCATATCATATTTCCTTTGTTTAATGTATTCAAACCATATCTCTAACATATTATAGTTTAGAAAAGTCAACTCAATAATTGCACTTTACAAATGCATTCACTATGCTAGAAATTAGTCCAAGTTTATTAAGAAAAATAGTTCGAATTTTATAGATTAAGATCTAATTACGATGAAATCCAAATTTTAGTGCTATAGTATCTATGTTGTTTAATTTTATTTTTCTTTGTTACAGTTCTGTTAGTATCTCCTAATTCAAATTTTTGTATATCTCCCAAATTTATGGGTTGCAATTTAAAATCATTCATTTGTCATCAAATAACAGCTTCAGCTTTGGGGATATTCGGTTTATAACTTCGTATTAGAGCCTAATCAAGTGGTCCGGAGTTCAATCTGTACTTCACTGGACCATTAAATAAAAAAGTCAATTGATTTACACCATCCACACCACAAGCCCCAAGGGCTATTGTGTCAAGGAACATGTTCAGATGTAATATATTTCAGGATAGAAGGTTAATGAACCTCTGTATCGTAACATTCTGGTTGAGCAAAGAAAGCTGATACTTAACTGACCTTAATGTTATTTAATTCAGCCAAACACCGTGTAGATTCCTTTTTGTCTGCTTCCAGTTTTGCTGCAAGGTCTTCTATCTATAAAGTAACTGTAAATATAGATGGCACATACAAATAACCCAAATAAAATAAGACAATAAAAAGGCTACCTGCCGTTGACGATCTTTATATTGTTCCAATATGTTATGATTGACAAAGAGAATTGAATTGGCTTGAGAAGTGGTATCCTGGATAGCTGCCTCCAGTTCCTCAATTGTAGTAGGCATCTAGATTAAAAAACCCAATTCTTGTGAGTCCCCACTCACCTATTTGTATAAACTGCCTAAACAGCATTTCATCTAATCAATTTCAGTGATAATGAGAAGACTAAACATGAACGAAATGCTGATAATTATAATTGTGAAAAGTATGATTCGAAAGGAAGAAACATATTGAGGATTGATTATCACTTTAACAGAGTAATTGACAGCTATGTTGACTGATAAAGGGTCTTGTGTTAATGTCATTTGTAACATGTTTGTTTCATAATGCATAAGCTAAAACAAGTTTTTCTAAATTACAAGTGTGGAACATCATATAAGTTAAAATAGTTGTTTATTATTATTTGTTGGCAACTTTTATGAAGCCGATCTTTTTGGGTGTATCTAGCTTAAGGGGTGTCATAGGCTCTAGCCCTTTCTTTTAGCTTGTACTTGTACTCAACTATATATATAGTATACATCATCTGAGAATGTGAACTCGCTGACTTTTGGTCATCCATCAAATTCAAGTAGGTAACGTAGCAGGTAAGATCCCACACTATCCTCTTTCTTGCCTATCCAACCACTGGTGTCGCCTCTCGCTGCTGTCTACCATAGTCTTCCACTGTTCGCCATCATCTTCTCCTACGAAGAAGACAGGGTTAGGTGGTACAACACAACCCAAGAAGTCGCACGACTAACACTCTGCCACATGCTCTACACATCACAGTCTGCATCTCATGCGCTGCCCTCCGTTTCTTGAAATCTCATTGAATCACTTCCAGCAAGCTGGTCGGCGTCTTTCAAGCACAACACTCCATATGTTATTAGGCATGTTTTGGCTCAATTTCTCTCCATATGATCTCAGTCTCTCCCTATGACAGTGTTTCTTGCCCTTAAAATGGCCTCCGCAGGTCTTGCCCGTCCTTTTTCTAGTACTCCTACCATAATTGTGCAACTGAATTGGAAAAAAATTACATGTCTCACTTTGCATCAGTGGAGTTGTGGTTCATTAGTCAAGGACACCATGAACATTTCGAGAAGAAAGTTACTGAAAGGCAAAAGGTTGTCTTTCAACTACTTGCGATTCTGTGACAATTAGTTGAGCCCCATGTCTTAGATATGCTTAGATCATTCGAGACATGTTCTTTTTGGAAGAAGGTCAAATATTTTTGCTAACAACATTCAATGTCTCTTTGATGCTACCCAAAGGAGTAGCTCCTTCAAACAGACCAACCATGATATGATCTACATATAGCTAAAGATTGGGCAGCAATGGAAAAACTACAAAAGATTCTCGTGGCTGATTCCTTGGGAGGATATCAGCGAAGAGGGTTTTATTTCAAGAACTCAAGTTGAACTGTAGAAATATTTACAGATGCAGACTGGGCTGGTTCAGTGACTAACAGAAGGTCCACTAGTGGGTACTGCTCATTTCTTTGAGGGAAACTAGTTACTTAGAGAAGTAAAATACAATTTTTGGTTGCTAAGAACAGTGCAGAAGTTGAGTTCAGATCTATAGCTTGAGAATTTAAGGTCCCTACTAATTATTCCACAAGTTTATTATGTGATGATAAAGCAACCATTAGCATCGCCAAAAATCTTGTGCATCATAATAGAACAAAGCATGTGGAAATCGTCATTTCATAAAGATTGATCATGTGATAAATAAACTTGTGCACACTCCTTCAAGTCATCAAATTGCTGACATTTTGACCAAAGTTTTAGCTACAGCAAATTATGAGAACTTGGGAGGAAGATATGAATTCTGATTTGAAATTATTTCAGAATTGGAATTAATTTTGTTGATATGATAATGTTGAAAATTAAGGAAATAAATCAGAATCAAGAGATCTGATATATGGAAATCAATCAGAATTAATGCCGTCTGACTTATACTCCTAATAATAGAGTTTGATGTATTAGAATCTGTCTTTCCTTCTTTTTAGCTACAGAAGTTATAACAATAAGTATTTTCCTAACTTTAGGCCAGATTAGTGTACAAAATTATTCTCCTTTTCTATTTATACCACATCCTGATTGTATCAGTTTTGTATCATTGAGACGTATTCACTATTTCCACAGATACAAATTCAGAATGTGACATTCTATTCACGAACATCTGATATGAGATGCCTCATATTTATATGTATGATAAAAGACTCGAAGAGTCTGAAGCACCATATTAGGTGTTCTGACTCACCACAGAAAGCTAACAACACTGACTAAGAGAAAAGGCTAACGTGTTACAGACAAGGGAAATTATTAATTACACAACCCTAGTAAAAAAAACAGTGATATTTGCAGAGATTATCTGACTAACATAGCAAGACGAAAAAATTGTTTTGCAAGTGATACATAGATTCACCTGAGTTACATCATGTTGACACTATTTTTGCCAGAGACCTATTATCATTTTCTATAATATATAAGAATATTATACGGAAAGCGATGCTATTGCATTCATATATGGCCTTTTAACATGCAGGAAGTGTTACCTTCACAATGAGGTTGTCTATTGCAACACAATATCAAAACAAGAAATGAAATTCATACTGAATTTTTTTCTAACACAAACCTCGAGAAATTCCTTCTTTAGCTCAGGTGTAAGCTGAGCAATTGATTTGGCATACTTCAAGGAATCTGTAAGCTTCTGTCTACAATTCTCAGATTCTTTCTTACCTGAAAAACAAATATATTCTACAAATGAGCCACATATTTGCATCTTGCAGACTATAAAAACTAAAACCAAACTAGTTCCTCACAGTTTTCAAAGTGCAATGATGCTTGCACAGCAAAATTTTCATGCTGCTTCAGGTTGGCGTCAATTTCTCCAATCTAATATTAAAACAAAAAAGTAAACGTGAGACAAAGAGAGAATCAGAATCTCACAGAAAATGAGTGTAGAACACAGAATTGATGCAAGATTCCACAAAAAAAATAGTGGCCAAAGTTGGGATGCACATTCTGGCCCATGGAAATTCAATTCGGGAAGAGCCCAGTCCCACATCAGTTTGAAATAATGCCAATATACAGTATAGGGTGCAAACCTCACATTTCAAGCTGAAGCTAAACCTAAACCCACATGTTAAGAATTCATATATCATTATTATGCTTCTTTTAGATTGCATATTTTCTTTGGTTTGAATTATTGTTGTCAAATTATATTTAATGAGAATGCTAGACTAGATGACATCCCTCTTTCTAATATTTATCCTAGAATCTCTCTCAGATTGCAAAATTCTATAATTTTCACCTTTTCTGACAGTAGCATGACAGGGAATTCTTGGATTACAGTCTCTATCAGTCATACTGAAGAGTTACACTCTCCATTTCTATCTCTCCTTTCATTCTCACTAAATTATGTCTTTGTCAAAAATAAAAATAAAAATTTGGGTTATTTAAAATTTAGAACTAACAAATAATAACTATTAAGCGTCACTGCAAGATGATAATTCATTGCTTGAACTTCTAAGAGGTAATGTTGGTGGTCAAAGCATTACAAGTTAAAAAGTAATCAATAACAGCTATTTCTGCATAGATCGTGAGTAACAGTCTGTTACATGTATTCTCAGCCAACATAAATGGCATAACTGTTATTATTACCTTTGCATCAAATTCAACAAAAGCCATATGTTGTTCAATAAAAGTTCGTCTGTAACTCGCAGCTTCAACAAGAAGATCCTGTCAAAAATACGATGGAGACCAACAGCATCAAAAACCATATTTTACTTGAGGGAGGGGGAAAGATAGAAAAAAAGCAAATTGCAGAAAAAAGAAACAAAAATAGACCACATTTATTGAAGTAAACATGCACTAAGCCTTCAAATAACATCTTATGAGGCAGTGAAAGAATAGAGATCAATTACCTTAATTTTCATTGCATTATGGAAACGCTGAATATTATAGTTGGAAGCCTGATGAACAAGCTTTGCTATCTCAGTATCCAAATCATCCCGTTCCTCCATCACTTTTAATAACCCTTTCTTCTGATCTACAGGTCAAAACAAGATATTCATTTAGAATATCGAAGTAAAATGTTAATCAGAAAAGCATTCATATTTTTTAATACAGCATATTCTACTCACCAATACGGCTAATGAGTGTTTGACGATTTCTTTGCTCATTCTGTACTGTAATACTAATGCCTTCCTAAAAAATCAAGAATGAATAATATTTCAGGGTACGCGACAAATTTAACCCAGATTAGGTTAAATTCAAAACTTTAAATCAACCACCCACAAGTCCCTACAACAAAAGCCCCAGAACAGAGAATTCAGTACTTTTAAGACAATATAAATTTCCAGCAGCATACCCACTGCTTACGAAGATTGGCAGCTTGATTCACTAAGCTTCTTTCTTCATCTTGAAACTTTTTAACACATTCCTCCAAATTAGCAACGACTTCTTCTAGCTCCATTTGCTGAGAACGCAGCTTCTCAATTTCACCAACATTCAAATCTAAAAAATACAATACAAGGAAAATCGGTGGCAATAAAAACCATCAGCAAAAACTACACTTCATCCGTATGTTGATTCCATGCAGTATAAGAGTAGCATACTATTCAATAAAAGTTCTGGGCGTTCCACTTGTTGAACGACTGTAGAGACATGATTTCCATATCTAGACTTGGACCAACGATAGTGATTTTCAGGTGTCCACAAATCTATAATTCCCAATTTTGGGACCTCGTCAGCATTCTGATCAGTTTCTTTGGATCCAATATACTGAAACAAATGAAATTAGCAAAAAAATATGCATAAATAGTATAACCAGATCATATAAACAAACATCCACAAAAACGTTTGCTTAAAGAAGAAACAGTAGAGGCATACTGAATTATCTAGATTAAACTGGCTAATCAAAACCTCCTTCACAGCTATAGGAGCTTCAAAAATTTGATCCAGCCGGGAGTATATGCCAAGAGCACGCTCCTGTTTAGAATAATAAAATAACACAATAACGAGATATTTAGATTGATCAAAAGCAAATTACGAAAAAAAATATCCCACACCAGACTCACGTCTTCAGAAATTTCAAAAGGCTCCCTTTGGCGGCCACCATCACCAGTATAATTTAAAACTGGCACATCAAAGAACTGCAGGTGTTTCACCAAAAGATCTCGATCACCAGAATCTTGTGTGATGAAGGACTGTATTTGAAAAAAAAAAAAATCAACAGCAGAGATAACAAAGACCAGTACAACTAATTAAAAACCCGACCAAAAGACGGCAGAGTAAAAATGAGCAGCACCACTAAGCAAAATTTATCAACTTTACCGGTGAAAAGGAAATTGAAAAAAAGGATAAACATAAAGAAAAAAGATATCATTGCACAATTTTGTCTACACAATCAACACCAGAGAAGAAAGTTAAAGAATGGATTGTACAGCTTAAAACACATATTAAATAAAATATTTCAAAAAGAACTAAATACAGAATTTTCTTGACATTCAAGTTGAACAAAATTCAGCAGGTGAGTTTTGCTGGTAGAAAATAGAGACCTTTATTTCAATAAGATATCTAGGATTACCTTCCAAGTGTAGTGAGCCACTTGACCCTCTAGATATGCAGCATGAACCTTATTTGATACATTCACCTGATATTTCACTCAACAATTTAGCAGACTAAGCAAGCAGCCCAAAAATCCATAACAGCATAATTTTCAACACATATACCTCTACTAAAACTGGGCCATAAACCTCCTTATTGAATTCGTGCCGATGTTCTTGGACCCATTTGTAAGCTTCAAAAATTTTTTCAGCCCCTGACCTTTGTAATACATGCAAACACTTTGTACTTTTATTGTTCATTTCCATCAACCTGCAAATTAGACAATATATATGAACTTACACCAGTATCCAATCCAAAAGTGCAATTTAGTTTTAATATAACTTCTACCTCTCTTTATTCTGCATCATGAATGACTTCTTACGCTTTATTTCATTCTCTGCTTGTGACTTATTCTGCCTCACTTGATTAGCAGAATAATCCAATTCCCCAATTTCGGCTCTTAGTCTTTGCTGGTGGGGAAAAATTCACTTTCCCATAAGTGTGCAAGTACCAGACAAAAACACAACTTTTGTAGAGTACAACATCAGATAAAGTTGGTAAAAAATATTCAGTGAAAAGCAACAGAACATGTCTACAAATTTGGATGCTCCCAATGAAAGACATCTTAATTGAAGCAGGAGATGGTTCTGGTGGATATGGTGTTGCACATAAAGTTCATTTGTAGGTTCCTCCAATTGTTAATGACAATGAAGGTGGAGATGTCATTTAAAGTTTACTTTATTTTGTCATTTGTTATATTTTAGGAAATATCCAAAGATACTAAAAGTCCACAGGCAGTTTTAAAAAGGTGCCCGTGCAAGGACGGGATGGGTTTCTATTCAGCAACTGTGCTTGTGCTGACCTATTGTAAATCAAACAAGTGATTAGAAGTAATCAGCTTCATTACTGTCTCGTTAATCATCACATTCGATTGCATCACACAACATCTCAGAAGAAGATTGCAGCACTGGATTTGTTAATCACGCATATCTAGTTTGGGAATGTTACTCCTGCCTTGGCTTCAATTTCCATTACCGAACATATATCTCACAAATCATTGGTAGTGATTTGGGAGCAGCTTTGCAAACATTTCATGCACATGCATGCTTGCGCCAAATAATTGTGCATTGACACCACACTATAATAGAGGAACCATAGAATCGTTGTAGTGCATTACAACCAGCTACTGCTCCCCTTAACGCCATAGCACCACAGTTTCCTTCCATGGCTGCAGTGTATTGAATTAGGGCTATTGTTTTAGTGGCCACAAATCCCATTTTGACACTAAATGTTTCATATGATGGTGTTCAGGGAACAATACAATAACTATGTTGATGTTGGGGTGCCAGTCAAGTGGGCAAACCTAACTAGTTGTGACAACTCCTGGGAGTCCTTTTAAGTTTGGATAAAACTTCTTTTTCCTTTCCATTCAGGACAAGGTTAAAGTTTATGGAATGGTATCATAGGTGTCTAATAGTTATTGTATTATAAATAGAGGGCTCCACAAATAGTTTGGCTAAGGAGTTATGAAAACAGGATAATTCCAATAAGAGATTGTGCTCTCATATAACACCCCATAAACTTGGAATTCTCGGATGCCATAAACTTTGTTCTAAAATAATAGTTCTAAGGTCAATCTTGCCCATTTGATACAAGCTCTATATGATTCATGTTATATGGATGTCCACACAAGAAATAACAAGATACAAAATTATTATATACAAGAAAATATTGGTGTCTCGACTATTGAGGAAAAGAAACCAGAAAATTGTTTCAAGGTGATTTTTACATCTACAAAGAAGGTCACTAAAAGCAACATTGGGCAAAGAATATTACATGGTTGCTAGCCCTATAAAAAAGAGAGGAGACTTAGATCGACTTTGAAGGAAATTCTCAAGAGGAATCTTTTAGAGCGCAATATCTCCAAAGGATTTGGTCTTTAACCAAGTCCATTAGCTTTGTGTAATCCATCTAGTCAATCTTACCCAGAAGAAAACTACTTTTGTTTTTTATGGGCTTCATATAATTTTGTATTAATCAATAGGAGTACTATGTTGTGAAGGAGAAAACATTTGCACTCATATTTCTAGTGTTTACGTCTAACATCACTTTCACTATAGCCTCAACTCTACAAAATGTCACTGTCTTTTAGCCAGGTGTAATCATCGTCAATGTTATCAATGCTACCAAACAGAACCACCAACACATGCCTACAATGAAATACTATCATCACAAAGATACAATAAAATTGGTATTTTACACCACACTAATTATTAGAGATCTCACATTGACTATAAAACATAACCAAATTATAGTATATAAGTGAATGCAAACCTTACCTCACAATTCAACTTTATAGAGTTCAATTAGGCTTAAAGTCCATTTTCTAAGATGGGATTATAGCTTATACCAAAGTTTGTTTGGCCTATCGTACCACCCGTTATCGAGAAGATATCAAACCATCAACAAATATCTAGTGTCACGCTTAATATGTCTAGTTCTAAGTGTAAGGCGATGTGTTGGAGATTCTACATCAACTAGAGATATAATCAAATTATAGTATAGAAATGGGTGCAAACCTCACCTTACAAACCGGTTTTATTGGATTAAATTACACTTAAAGTGCACTTTCTAAGACAACTTACAACTAGCAATTCATTGTCACAACACAATGAGCCAAGGTGGATGTTAACATTATTGAGATACAAAAACAAAATATTAAATTTAGTCACTTAGGCCCCGTCTTGAAAGACTTGACAACAAAAGGCCCTTAATGACTTTAGCATAGTATTTCTAGTGATAATGAAATTTTAAAACTATTACACAATCATGTGAATGATATAATTAAGGACATAAGAATACTTACAAGCTCATCCTTGGGAGGTACATAAGAGGGTAGGTTCTCAAGTTCACGCTCAGCAATAGCAAGTTCCTCCCTTGCTTTTACAAGTTTTTGCTGTCTTGTTTCTTCTTGTCTCCTCAACTCTTCCATTTCTTTGTATTTTCCTTGTAATTCCACATCCTATAAAGTGATAATGATTAATTAAAATCACACACAACTATAAATTATCTAATAGGGTGGAAGGTAACGAATTAAAATCACACACAACTATAAATTATCCAATAGGGTGGAAGGTAAATCCACAAGCAAAGTACCAAACAATTAACAAGTTTTTCATCGTCATTGTGCCTCAAAACACCACAGGTCAAGAAAATCCATGAATGAAATGAAAGAAGTGGGATTTACATATTGTTAAATTATTAAAAAACGTACAACACATAAAGGTTACCAATTTGTTCTCCTCCTCTATAAGCACATTTCTCTTCTTTGCATTCTCATTTATCTTGTGGCTAACCCTTTTGCATTTTGCATCTATTGAAGCCTTCTCTTCTTTGTGTTTCCTGCAATGAATGAAAAATTACAATTTATTATATTATATCTTAACAACAAAGAGTAAGTAAAGTTGCCACACAGTGACATGTTCATCAATAGAAGTTGTTCATTACAAGAATACATGGATTGGTAAGGCTACTAACACCACCTAGTCAAACAAGACTAGGCCACTGTATTTGTAGTATAGTGGTAGATCTCTTAGGACATCCCCATCCATAGCTTATATATCACAAGTACCATGATCACAAGACAAATAAATCTAATCACACAATAAGCCAGCCTTAAAACACATTCAGAATTAGGAATAATATCTACACACTATGACCCCTAGGTTTGAGGTAGAAGGTAACACACTTCTGAGTAAGCTCCACGAGACTTGTTGAGGAAGAATGCACACTTCAATTTAGAAGATACAACACTTATATGTAAGCTCCACCAGGCTGCTTATGGCCTAAAACAGGCCCCGAGGGCAAGGTGTGAGCCACTAGTAAATAATTTTTAACATATGCTAAATTGGTCATATAATTTTTTTAACACGGATACGAAGGCTGCTTATGGCCTAAAACAGGCCCCGACGGCAAGGTGTGAGCCACTAGTAAATAATTTTTAACATATGCTAAATTGGTCATATAATTTTTTAACAAGGATACGAAGATTTCAGGAGTACAAGTGACACTAAAATATATTAAAAATTCATCAAGAACTAGTTTGACAGAGTTTTATAAAGGAAAAGCAACACAATTTGAGAAATAATTCAAGCAAAACAATCTATAGAATTATATACTTATTGCATTCAAGTCCTGCATAGTGGAACCAAGGTATGAACTTGAAATTAGCTTATTCCTAGACCCAGAGTTTCTAAAAATGTAAGAAATATTTTTTCCTAGATTGGAGTCTGCTTAAATATAAGATTTGAAACTTGGGAGAACTACACCACAAAAGCTAGTCACTATAAGTAGAGAGACCAAGGTCTAAAGAACCCCCACGAATCCCACACTTCAAATGTGGTACTCAAGTTCATACCCTTCAGCAATTGGATTCTAACAATATGTAATATTATATTATATGTTCTAAATAAAGATATAAGTATGGGATTGTACATTCATTACATTTTAGTCCCACATTTAGGTGCTAAGGTTTGAGCTTCTAAAAAAGAACAAGACACTTTCTTTCCTTGACTGGAGTTTCTGTAAATTTAAAATAGCTAACTCTTTTGCATCTGTGTATCAAGAAAGACCACCATGGTAAGAGTTTAATCAAAACTGCAGAGCCCCAATATCAAGCCATGCTAAAATATAAGCAACCTTCACATCCAACAACTAAAAATACTAAGAATAAGATCAGAAATTTAAACAGGGAAGTATAGAAGTAAGAAAGACCACCATACCTAAGAGGTTCTTTAAGAACATTTAATAACTTTGCAGCTTCCTCCAATGCCTTTGCAGCATCATTCTCGTGCTCCTTAGCTTCCCGGTATTCTGCCTGCTTCATATCATACCTCAGCCATGGCAACTTCTTTTTCATTGCTTCAGCCTACATAAAAAGATATAGCCATGTTTTTTCAAAAAATCTCAATACAGGGATAGTTTCATGCCATGAGTATAAGAAAACCACCTAAACAAGAAAGAAAGGATGAGCTTAGCATATCAGAAATAAAAGAAAAAATATCATAAATAAATGATACAATGTATGGCACATATGAAACTCTCTAAAACCTTGGCAAGAAGTTCATCTCTTTGACGAACACGCTCAACATCCGTCTCTAATTCAGCATTCCGTTCCTTCAACTGTTTTAAGGTTGCTTCATTTTTCTCCAGAGACTGAAATTGAATTAGTGAAGTGACCCTCAAGTGTATAAGGAAAAAGCGTTTTGGAGATCATCAAAACCATTGTTATGAAAGTGTGACCCCTACCAACTCAATATGTTTTAACGAACGGCTTTTATCGATTAGTGTTCGATGTTGCTCTGGAAGCTCTGGATCACCAACAGCCTTTTCGGTCTCTTCCAGAAGTTGAACAGGAGTTAACTTCGCAAATTCACAGACCCTGTCTTGTGGTAAAAACTACAAAAGCCAAGGGTTCCAAGCTATCAGTTAGGTAGAAGAAAAAGAAAAACAGAGTATTTGCACAAGTCAGAACCTAAATTTGAACTTCACGATAACAAATATAATTAGATAAATAAAGCAACTAAGGGAGTGTACACTATTAGAAGCAGATAGAAAGGAAAGTGCAGACAATTACACAGATAACTGGGATAAGGGGATTAGGAAACTTTTAACTTTATTAAGAAAATGAAAATAATTCAGAATTGAATTTGGAGAGAAAAGAGGAAAATTTTCATTTCAATATATATTCTCTAATTTAATTTTTCAAATAAAAGAAATTAAAAAAATGCAATGACTTAATCATTTTTATTATTTTTATAAACATCACGAAACTTTCCTTATTCAAAAATGGAAAATTTTCCCTCCGCTTCTCAACCCCTCCAAAACCCAATTGCAACAAACCCAAAGGGAATGGCAACACAGAGAGTGTGACTTTGACTATACCTATCCCTAATGAAAAATCTCGCACTCATTCTTGTTCCCAATACTCTATGGATATGAAATTTGTGTCTTATTCCTATCCCTGAACTCTCGAGTTAAATCTTAAACTCCAATGATTTTACTATTCTAGATAGGAAAAACAAATTAACTTACTATTTACGTAAACTCATGGTAAACTCTCGATTTAGGAAACAAGTTAACAAGTTTGAAATCAAATGTAATTTTTGTCCGAATTTTACCCAACAATGATGATATTTTATTAGATTCAAATTATTTGAAAAAATTAACTCCTTTTTAATTGTTTTCACCTTAAGAACTTATGAATTTGTACATGATTTAGTCATCTATGTGGTTTAATTTTATTTAGCACCAATGCACTATCACATTTCATTATTGTGATTTGTTACATTTCTTTATTATGATGTCAAAATAATGAACTACTGTTGTATTGAGAGTATTATGTTATCCTTATGTCATTAACAGATTATTTTAATATTATATTTTATATTACATAAACTTTTGAGTTAAATCAACGTATTGAGTTTATGGAAGTTTTACAAATTTATGTAAACTCTCGAGTTTGGCAACCTTGAAAAGATACCCTTTTCGTCTCTTTAATGCTAAATAACAAGGAAGACATTATAATTGCATAAATCTTAAAATGAAGTACCAACTAACAGTTGTATAAGTGTAAGTAAATTATACAAAAGAGTAAACAATTATTATTACAGGGATAGGACAAATATATACATATTCATCCACGTCCCCGATGTAAGAAGTCAGGTATTAACCATACCAATACCCATGTTGGGTCAATCTGGGTATTCCCGGTCAAAATCGGAACATGTCCAGAAGCCATCCACATGTTATCAACAAGGAGAAGGTTAAAAAAATAGTTTAAGATAGTAAGAATATCGATAGGTTAGATAATTAGTTTAGAGGGGTAAGGTGTAAATAGGGGAACAGGGATAGGAAATTTTCAGATGTATTGTTATTGTAAATTGAATATTGGCTCTTTGTGAAAGGAGATATCCTTTATACAGGGGAGAACCTTGGAGAAGAGAGTGCCCACACACCTATCAATCCAGAACTAGGCCACACACCTATCAGCAAAATGGAGTGGTTGAGAAGCCTTCCTTCAACTCAATTTTTGGGATCAAGTAGTGTGTGTGTGTGTGTGGGGTGGGGTGGGGTGGGGTGGGGTGGGGTGGGTGGGGGGGGAGCGCGGTTAGAGAAAATGATATATTCGGTGCTGCAGAGAAGAAATTACTCCGAGGGCAGGATTGTAGCCACCCTTGCCATGTAGGGATCACAACAATTTTGATCACATCACCAAACTCAGACACAACAACGTTTGCATAGCAACACGTCACTGCTCCACTCCACTCAACCACTATTGACTACTATGACAAGACATGGTGAGCAAATACAAGATCACAACCAAAGCTCTGATACCATGTAATTTAGAAGAAGAAAGTGATATCTATTATGCTTGATTGGTCAGAATATATGTGTCTTATAGGCAAAGATGGCTAGAATAAATACTAATGGCCCTAGTTACAAAATATAAATAAGGAAAATACGCAAGAGAATCAAATTGGATTAAAATAAACTAATCTTTGTCTTAACTACATAAATCTTCTACAATAAAAGAAAATAAAATCATATTAGATTTGAATACTCTTGTTTTCATCTTAACTACTTAAATCTCCTAGAATCCTTACTTTAAATTAAAATTTAGAATAAGTACATAGAGCAGTCAACACAGGTCGTATGTTTACCTGGGTTAAATTATTGACTTGTATGTTAAACCTTTGAATGGTTTCAACCACATCCTTTTTTGACACTGCATTTCCTGAAATGAACACACTGACAAATCGCATAATTATTCAAGGAAACACTTTGAAAAATCTCTTAAATGCTAAAAATTACTGCATTTTATTTGCCACTCATTGAGCAATTTATTTTTTCCCTTGCAAGATGGACAGAAACTCTCAGCGCATAAAATTCAGCTTAGAACGAAGATTCATGAGGAATACGTATAAAATTTAAGAGAAAGAAGTTCTCAAAACATAAATTGAGATATAAGGGAAACCTTCAAGGTTTAACCCCTAAGAAGGCAGATTTGTGAGGAATATATAAAAAACCTTAAGAGCAAGACACCCCAAAAAGATGCAGATGTTCCAATAGAGCCATATTAACATATTGCTCAGTGCCCCAGAAATTTGAAATTATTACCATCATACATCATAACAAATAAACAAAAACTACTGTTGGATAGAAGACCCAAGACCCTATGATCATAAAAAACACAGAAGATATTGATCCAAAAAGAGGTGACTGCTTTGAAGAGCAGAAATAAATTTCATCCTTTTCAAGAACTATGAACTTACTCTTGTCCAAATATGAATCAAACCAACCCCATATCTTGTAACATAAATATATCAAGAGGTCATGTTCGTAACCATTCATAAGAAAAGAAAGTTGTATTGATTCAGTACAAGGTTTTAAAAGGAAGCTAAGTAACTTCAGGTAAAAATATAAACGAAATTAACAAACACAATACTAAGCAGCTATCAGAGCTTTTATATTAAAACCTGAAACTGAATTTTATTTTCTATTTTAACTATCCTCTAATGCAGTATCAACTAACAAACATAACAATAACAGTCAAAATAATAATAATAGCATTCAGTACAATAAGACGTCTATAGAGTATTTAAACCAACCATTGAACAACCATTCAGACTTGTTATTAGTGCTAATTTTCCGCATAATGCTAATGTGTTCCTCTTTGTGGTCCCCCCTCAAGGTGATCTTAATGTACCCAGATTCTTCTCCGCGCTTCACATATGCCCCAACACTTGTAGCACGCCCAAGCAACTGCAATAAACAAAGTCATGACACATTGCAATTGAAAAATAACAATCCTAAGAAGCCTGGTCAAGAGCAGAAAAACCCAAACCAACCTGGGGCTCTCCACAGAGGCCAAGGGCAATAGCACATACAAGCGAACTCTTACCAGAACCATTGGGTCCAATTACAAGATTCAGTCGAGGACCAGGTTTGCATTTTAAGTAGTCAAACGTCATGAAATTACAAAGCTCAATCTCAAGAATATTTCCTGGCATATAGTCATCGTCCCCCCTGAAACAATGTTTGAATCATCAGTTCCATAATCACAACCCTTTCATCTTTTTCAAAGGGATGAGGGAGGGAATACGCATTATTTCAAAAGTTGACAGTTAAAATCTGATTTTAGTTTCCTCATCTCCGTAGTGTATATGATGAAGTACAGAAAAGCAAGGTCTATTCGTTTCCCGTCTTTGAAAACTATTTTCTGTTTTTACAAACAAAAAAAATTGTTTGACAAGAGTAATTTTTAGAAACTATTTTCAAACTAAATTTCTTATTATACTTTAAAGGGAACCAAAATTACAATTTAACCTACTAAAAGATAAAGAACAAAAACACAGTCAAACAAACCGTCAAGCTGAGAGCAGAAATTCACAGCTCTAAAATAAGAAACACATATAACATTAACACCCCTAAGGAATTTGTAAAAAAAGATAAAATTCGCATCTAACAGTCACAAGTTTGCACCCTCACTCGCTCCAAGATAAAATTCACTGTTGACAAAAGCCAACGATAGATGAATTGAAAGATAGTCAACAGTTATATCTTGAAAAATTCTGAAACAAGGGTAATATTTACTTTAAATGAGAAAAATCACAGTGGCGATTCAGTTCTATCTTTATAATTCCAACAACAACAAAGCATAAATTACGAGATAAGAACAAAATCGACAACAACTGAAATTACTAGGAAGCAACAAAAAGACGAGCAACAGCGCTTGCAAACCTAATTATTTTGGGGCGCTTAGGGGGGCGAGATTCTGACATTCGGTGCTCCAGCAAAGTGAAAGTCTCCAAAATGAAATCCCTAAGATTACGAGCTATTGATTAGGGCTGCGACTTCAAAGAGAAAATCTGAGAAAATGAAAGAACATTTGGCGCCAATTAATGCCTACTTGCTTTTCATAGATATATGTAAGACCCTAATAAAAAAATATTAATAACAACCAACAAAAAAGGTCAATCTGTGAGTCTAAATTTTGAAAACATGAATGAAACCGGAAGAGAACAATAATAGAGAGTAAATGATAAATAGTGAAAGAGATATTGGTTATTTAAAAATTATAAATAAAAAGATAAAAAGGTAGTTAGTTGAATAAATAAAACATCAAAAATATGTAAATCAAAACATATATTTTTATTATATATATATATATATATATATATATATCATTGTAAAAACTAAATAATACTCCCACATCTCCCTTCAACAAACATACAACAATACCGATTATCAATAAAATATAAAATAAATAAACTAAATAATTTAATTACACTATAAATATTCTCAAATATGTAATATTGTTGATTTAAAAATAATAATAATTAGTAAGGGTAAAAATAAGTAATTACCACAATTGTAACTATCAACAAATATAAAATAACAGAAAAAAATTTACATTGTGAATATTCACAAATATTTTATATTATTAACTTAATAACAACTATCAAGGCGGAAATAGGTAATTACCTCGATACCAACTAATAACTAAAATAATTTTATTGCACAATAAATGTTCTTATTGACTTAAAATAAATGTGAACAAATGTGTTTAATATGAAATTCTCACAAAGAATGCATGTTAGATTCAATAGGAAGAACATGAAATATTGTGAATATAAAAAACATGAATGATAATTTAAATATTATTGACATTTGTAATGTTATTCTATGGTTACATATTTATTTGAGTGTTATGTAACTAAGTTGATTATTAAATCAAAATATTATCATGTACTACTAATTAATTAATCAATTTTTTTACTAACTTTTTTTAATATTTTTTTATTTTGATAATGAAACTAGTAGTTGTGAAACTTGAAGTTTGTAATTTTAGAATGTTATCTTATTTTCACACTTTATAACACTTCAATTATCTATACAATGGATTTTGAGAACATTATTTCATAAACAATGTTGGACCAATGAAAAACTTGATGACAAAATAGGTGAAAAAAGGACAGGATCCATTTTGCAATGACTAATTTTCTGATAATAGAGTGTATACAAAACTTAGTTTTATTGAAAATTTTATATGTAGAGGGATGTTTTTCTCTACAAATTGTAAATACCCTTAACAATCATGATAACTACTTCAAATTTTGCATAAATACACTGTATTTATCTGTGCATTAACTTATGGCTGACGCACATTAATGTGGATCAATATATTTGAATTGATAAAAACAGCATAAGAGAATTTGTGAATTGACTTGCATCATGCCTCAATGCAATATTTTTATAAATAGCTAAGGAGACCATCCAACAAAACACCAACCTATTACTACAATTGAAAGCAACTGGTTGTTTTCTAGGTATATCGGGATTAATAAATAAATCGCATGCACAATCTATGAAAAGATGGTGTAGAAAGGTCAATTTTATTACAGTGACCATGCGAAATCATTCCCAAAGATGGATATCACATTATGTATATAGCACTTTCCCAAAGATGGATATCACATTATGTATATAGCACTAAAATCTAATATTTTTAGTAAAGCTATGTAAAGTTGCACATTTGTAGTGCAAGAATAAGATTTTGTCATGTCTGTGAAAATGATTTCAATGCTACAAGAAGAAAAGGGAATTTACATTGCTTTTTCATTTCAATCCATATTTTTCATCATTATGCATTTCTTTAAATACTAAATAATTGCTATATTTTAAAATTGAAATATAGTTGTAGATTATCCGTTATTCAATTAATTATTTTTTTACAAGAAAAATAATTAATCTTTTTTTCAAAAAAATAAATTTTAATTAAGCTTTTAAAAATTTCACAGAAACAATTAAATTTTGATTATTTTTTCATAATAAAATAATTATTTTTTTTAATTTATATTATGCACTATGATTGAGTCTAATTAAAAAAATATAAAATAATGAGTGCTTAAAGTTTCTTAAAATTTATTTGATTGAAAAAATTAGAGTGAATTGCTTAGAAATAAAATGACACATTAATATCAACATTTCACATTTTATAACATGATAGATATAGCTCATGCAAGGTGTTCCCATTGACAATGCTCAAAGTCTTTTAGCAAACATTCTGGAATGGTTACTTAGAAATATTCTAATCAGGATATGTAACGACCAATTTTCAATCTAGAAATATTCTTGTATTATTCAGGAATACATGTTCCAAAATACATTTAACATTTGTAAACTGAAAAAAAAAAAAAAAAAAAAAAAAAAAAAAACTTGTGAAAACATCAACATTCAATGTTGATGTTTTCAATGGGAAGATTCACAACTTCAACAGTCAAGGTGAAGGGATGTGGGACACTAATATGTTCAAGAGATGAGGGATGAAACTATTTGAGAAGGACATAATGTAAGATGAGATTTATGGGATGTTTTCTCTGTTTGATCTACGGAAGACAGTTCCAGTTGTGCGCCAAAATTTGCCTTCCCATTGATCAACCAGCATCAGGAGCTGAAGGTGGTGCTCTTGTTCTTTGAACTTTGTTTCCTTATTTTTAAGGAATTACAACCAGTTCAGATACAAAATTTCTTAATTTGTAGCTTTCCTCATGCCTCCCCTGGGATTGTTTTACTAAGGCATGCAAATGAGACCAAACTATCATTTCATGTCAAGGTGTAAATAATTTAATTTAGATTTATATTAACCCACAATTTATATTTAAAAATCTTTCTTTTCAAATCAATTAACGTCATTTCCAAACACCCACTTCTGTAACATCAATAGTTCAAAATTAAGTCAATTTTCTATCAAAACTGAGCAGCCCCTATATTGTGTTATTGACTGACACTATAAACAATATGCTCATACAAGCATGTTACAACAATTGGAGAAAACCAACTGCATTAAACCGCCTTCAAAATGTTGTCGATAATTTTATAAATGGAGGAAGCCACGTTCTCATCAGCAGTAGTGATGATAGTACCAGTGGTTCCAATCTCTATCGAGGCTTTGTAAGGGTCCTGTATGTGAATTATACATGCAGTTTGTGATTTAGTATCACTCGTACCATGTTCGATATTTCCACTGATGCCCATCCTTGATAATGCAGCCATAAGTTTTTCTGAATCAGGTAAACCCCAATGTTCCAAAGACTTATTATTACTCGAGGAATTTTTGTTATCATTTTCCAACAGCAAGTGATGTCTGGCATTTTCCATTAGTAGCTCTCCCTTCAAATTTGTTATATTGATTTCTTCTTTTTTGAATGTTTTCCAATAAAAATGGGAAGCCAAATCAGTTGCAATTTTTATCTCTGAGCTGTGCTTTCGATATGGTACTTTCAAAGTTTCAGCTTCAGTGTAATACAAAACGGAGAAAGATTTTTCACTGGAAAGGTTGATCTGCGGTCTCAACTCCTCAGGACACTAGAGATTAAGAAAGGAATAAGAAAACAATCATTTTATTACATGCATATGTGTAATCTTATAATATAGTGTATAATTACAATTACCAGTACAGTTTTCGGCCGCAATAACTTTAGTAAAGGTTGAACTGTCCGCAACCTACAGCGTGGAAATCAAACGAGAGAATAATAAATACATAAATCAAATTGTAGTTGGCTCATATTACTCATCTTTTATACAGATATAATTAATATAAAACAATTTATGTGTCAACCTAAAATTAAGTTGTTAGATGAAGATAGATGAATAATTTTATATTAAATCTTCAACAATCCTCCCACCATGGAACTACCTTTCAGGGGTTAGTTAGTCCAAGACCATTTCTAATGTGGTATCTTAATCAGAACCTATCCAATTAAACGGAGAAATATAGATAGTTTTATATTATATTTATGTTACATTTTTAATGACAAAATTATAAAGAAACTAATGTTTTCAAAAAATACACCAAGTTTTGAGTACAGGTGCTTTGAAAAGGAGAGGTGAGAAAAGGAAGGTATAAGCAATGAAATCCTATTCCCTAGCCAAAAAAACATTATATGGAACCATGCATAGATGTTAATTCTACAAGCATCAGTAATCGAACAATTATCAAGGCTGTATTTTTCATTTTCGATAGGTCGTTCTTCCCCCTATGTTTCTTGGGTGGTACAATTAAAGAGTATAGACTGTTACTGGCTTGATGTTTATAGAGATTTTGAGAATTATCAGTAAGAACAATTACACATATACATGAATGTACATAATATAATGGAAGACGTGACCAAGGGAAAGGTAAACCTACCCAATTCCAGAGGGAAACAGACATTGAAGAACCTTCATTGCAACTGGTTGGAAAGGTAGAAGTGCTAGCTCAAGATTCAAAACATCCTGCAGAAAGGAGACCCAATGCAACATTGGCCAAAGACGTACATTAAAAGGACAAAACTTAAAATACTGCAGATATGAAGATGATTCATCAGTACCCGAAAAATAAAGGACTAAAATGACTGCAATAAAGCATCATAATAACTATTAATATTATGTAAGGATGTGATGGAAATTTGGATTCAGGGAGAGAATTCCGAGAATACAAGAAACCAAGTGTAGGGAAATCAATAGCTGAATAATTTCTTATGCTATTGGGGAAGAGTGTCGAGTGAGATTTTTTTTTTTTTTTGGGGGGAGCAAGTAGATTGTTTGAGAATTAAACATGTATTCCATTGAAGCACCAAGCCATGCTGCTAACAGAATAAGTTTGTTACACATGCCACATCAGCAGAGTCTAATAACCAACTAAAATGGAAAACATGACATGAAAAGACTAAATATATGGTAAAAGAAATAAAGCATGCAATAACACTAAAAGGTGTTGCTAACACAGCATATTAATGCTGTAACAACAACCTCCCCTTCAATAATAGCCTTGACCTTAAGGATGAAAGTTTGGGACTCCTGAAAGAGGCATAAAAGGAATCCTAAGTTGCCTGCAATGGTAACATCCTTTCACTAAACTAAAAGTTTCATAGCATAAATACAACCCCTTTTTACCAGTTTCTATCAGGAACGACCCTGGGTTTATTTCAATATGCATAATTCAATTGGAATACATTAAACACATTAGGTATCTTTGCAGCTGCACCAATACGATCAATCACTTTGAAAGGGCCAAAGAACTTATTGGTAACGTTACAGCTTCAAATATACAAAATCTCCACTGAATTATTCAATTCTGATCTCTAAGAAGATGGAATTTGACTAATTGTATTACAGCATCTCTGGCAATTCTACAGCTAAGCTAGAAGCTTCATCAGGGAGGTAAAGCAGATGGATGGGGGGCACCTGTCCATAAACTACTTCATAAGGAGTGGTATGAATGGAAGAGTGAAAATTGATATTATACCACCATTCCCCGAGACAAGCCACTTGGACAAGAATAAGGCTTATCTGAACACATGCATCTAAGATAAGTATGAAGGCACTTGTTAACAATCTCAGTTTGTCCATAATATTGGGGATGATAAGCAGTAGATTTGAGACCCCTTGAAGTTGCAACAACTCAATCCAAACCGTGCTAATAAAGATGGGATCCCTATCACTCGCAATGGTGCTAGGTAATCCGTGTAATTTAAACACATTATCCAGAAAGTTGAGCTACATCCGGAACAGTGTAAGGATGGGATAAGGGAACGTAATAATAACACTAAAGTATAGTGTAAAATGGTGTTGCTAACACAGCATATTAACGTTGTAACAGGAAATATATCATACCTCAAGAATAAGTAAAGAATTTGGATTGGCACACCATTTTCGAAGCAGATGAACAACAGGACCCATTCGCATACTCCAGTGAGGACAAAATACAATGCAGGGTTCCTGCCAATTAATTCTACAAGAAATACATTAGTTTCTGATAGAAACTAACAATAAAAAGTTTAGGCAACCATTTCAGACTAGTGCAGTTTGTTAAAATAAGAGCTTCTCGTATCTTGAGGCCATTAACAGAAATCAACAGTTGTGAAACAAAAGCGTTACCCAAATAGTTAACATTACAAAATTTTGCAGATAAAGTGCAGAAAACATACAATATTTGATTAATCACAACAATCTTAATTAGATTACTATAAGCAAACATAAAGGAAAAACATGGTGAAAAAGAACTCACAAGAGTTCACGTGAATGAATAGCAGGAACCACATGAATCTTTTTCTCTTTTAAGAGCTTGACGTGTGCAAACAAAGGTTCCCCAGCAAATAACTGCAGCAGCAATTACAGTAGGTAAAATGGAAGTCAAACTCTATAAATAAAAGTACGCAAGTGCAAGCACCAAATTAATAATTCCAATGGTCCGTACTTTCTCTTGCCTTTGTTTGCAAAGCCACTCAGGTATGATGTTAAGCAATGACAGTAATTCTTCAGCCATTGAAGAAATTATATAAACTGGAACCTACAAATAGAAAAATTGTGATTACTTAATAATAGAAATCAGTGAGTGATATCCGATATTAATCCAGAAATCCATTTTCCAGATAACTGTGATTCTTTAACTAGAAATATTAATTGATTTCCAGTTCACTTTACAAACATTAAAAGATGGAACTTTTGCATTTCCAGTTTTTCCCAATTTCCATTGAAGCACAAAAACAAAAAATAAAAGGATGTAAAATTTGAATAATGAACACTGGTAAGCAGTATAATTTGCTATGGTCAAGTCTCTTGACAAACAAAATTACAAATGGGAATAAGAAAAATAAACAGAACTTAAGGCTAATGCTACATTAGTAGATAAAGACAGGTTTTTTACTAGTTAGCATGAACAAGCAACTAAAAAGGATATGGGTATGCGGTTCTGCAGAACAAGGCTAATTAATGACACCCTAAAAATATATTCCACATATTCGTCATAGTTTTTCTTGACTTTGATAATTGGTTAATAGAGAAGATACTAAAAAAAGAAAGGACACCTTAAAATCTGAAGCTTCAAGTGATGTTGTCATTTCCTCCAAAAGAAGCAAAACAGTTCCAAGTCTATCAATAGGAATAAGAACAGAACCACCTTTTCTTATATAATCTATAGTATTTGAGCATATAAAAACCAGCTTTTCCTTTTCCTCTGAGTTCTCATCGAAGTTATGGTTGAATCCAGCTAAATCTTGAGAACTTCAATAATAAACCACATGGAAGTCAGTATATACATATTCATTACTACAGCCAGAGGATGAAAACTTGAACAACCATAACTGGTATCTGGGTGAAACATAGAGTACCTCATAGGTTGTAACTTATCAGCAGCTGAAACAGAATATTTATCCCCATCCTCGCTATCTTGAGCATCACCCAAGGAGAAGAAGTCTGAATAAATTAATGCACCAGTCCCCTGTAAACTGCAGTAATCAAAAGGCATTGCATGTGCAGAAATGAAGCTGGATCCTGAAACATAAGCAATATCTCCCTTTGGACTATTTAGGATCCAATTACAACTGCCTATTTCCATACCAGAGCTGAATGCCTTTATAACCAATGTACCATTGTAGCAAGCTTCCTCAGCATAATTAAGAGTGTGAATCTTTAGCATACAATCCTTCACATCAGCTGCACTGAGAAATTCCACAAATTAAAACTTCATACAAAAAAATTGCTATAATTGACTTCAAAGAAGAAATGGATACAGCAACAAGGTTTAAGTAACAGTGTAAAAAGCAACAGCTTAACTACACTAACAAAGACTGTATAAATAAGCATATAAAAAAATTAAACAACACAAATAACTTCGAGAATCCTAGAAATAGATGAGTTTTATACACATCCATCCCTTACCCAGAATACGGTGCAAGTGATTTTCCCTGAATCTTATGTTCTGTTTGGATGAAAGGAGAGAAAATAGAAAAGAGAGAAAACACATATAACAATATATTTTCTTTCGTTTGGATGAAGAGAAAATAGAAAGATATTTAGAAACAAAAGTTCAAAATTTCCCTCCCCTCCTTTGCTATCCATTCAAACGTACCAAGGGTCAGGCATAAGTCTCAAGCAAGGAAGCAACAAGGAAGTCAAGAGCAATTTTATATGAAAAATTATAATTAGTCCTTCACAGGATAATATCACAGAACCATTGCAATTACTAGTCAAGCACATTTCATTCAGTTTTTAGATAAAGAAATATTTAGTATCATATAAGTTTTTTGAGATAAAATGGTAGATCACCTGTACAAAGGCATCCAACCACCCAACTCCAGTCCATCTTTTCCCAAGATTATCTCTCTCAATTCAGAAGGAAGGATTTCAAGCTCTTCCTGCCTCAGCCACGATGGGAAATTTGATTCTTCTGGTCCATAGAAATGCCTGAATTCCACATGCATTGATATAAGATCCTCCATCATTAGCTGACCTAATCTTGCTGATGCTTCAGTTACATATATCTATCCAATTGAACAAATATTAAGCTAACTATTTTGGTGACAGAAATCAACAAAAATATAGTCCAATAATAACAACATCAAATGACTACCTTAGCTGAGAAACCCTTCATTCGAGTAAGAAAGGGCAACCCCATAATACCCATTGGACTGGATATTAATACAACATCAATGAAAGATGGATTCCACAGGTGCAAATTATTAACAGTCTTGTACCAGGGTTCAGCAAAAAGTAAGCTTTTAGCATGAAGGAGCTTTTCAATTTTCTGTCTTTTCCCAAACCCAACCCTTGAATCAAAAGCATTAGCCTCAGTTCTGTAGCTTTCTACAACTGACAAACAATCCAGAGAAGTAGGTATAGGGGAGAAGGCAAGGAGAGCAGAAAGGTCTAGTGGGCAATCTAATAATATCCTAATCCCACAAAAATTCAGCATGTGACATGGTGGGAAGTGAAAGCCCCTGCCTTTGCTCAAACATGTCTGCAAAACCCAGGGTAAAAAACAAATCTAAACAATGAAGAGAGCATTTACCAAAGGAGTATATATCGTATGTACTTCCATTTGCCCCTACACACCCAGGAATATGTAACAAAGGGATAGAGTAAGAAACTTACAAACTTCATAGAGTATGAAATTAATAGCTTTTTGTAGATTGCCGCAGAATGTGGCTGTGGAAGATGAAAGGGAGAGAAATAGGAGCAGAAGAACTTTTGTCTGAAGGGAGCGCTTTATGGAAAAACAATCTGCAAACGTAACCCATAAATTAGATTAGTATAAAATAAAAATGCACTCAAGCAAGAAAAATAAGTTATTTCCAATTTTTGAAAAACGTTACCTTGATATAAAAATCAATTTGGTATACTATAAACTCTATTCGCAGTTAGAATGCATGTTAACGTTTGACTTACCAACTAGAGGAATTTACTGAATCCAAGGAAATTCTGTACCAAACCTCTTGTCTGCACACTCCCCACAACAAAATGGGGTTGTTGAGCACAAGAATAAACAACTGATTGAAACAACTTTGATCCTTCTTCATGTCAATGTTCCTTCACATTTTTGGGAGGATGTTGTTCTAACACCATGTCAGTGTCAATGTCCCTTCTTGTCAGTTGGATGTCTCCATTTTTCGGTCTAATTAGGTGTCTCGTTATATACTCTTTCCCTCTTCGTATCTGAGTCCACTTGCTTTGTTCTTAACTTAGTACCCAGGACTCTACAAACTTTCTACACGGTTTATCAAGTATGTCTTCCTCGGTTACCATCAATCGTAGAAAGGTTATTGTTGTTTCTCAACAATATTTCACATCTACTAGTGTCTCCTTTTTTGAAACAGTTCCTTATTGAGTCCCTTAAAACAAGTTTCATTTCCCAAACAGGTACATATTCTCTTGTTTATCTTTCTTCTATTTCTTAGGGTGACTCTGTGGTGCACCAAGATGTTTTCCCAATCAGGAAATAGTAGGCACACCCTAAAGAAATGGTAAAACAAGATAGGATTTCGCATCTAACAGTCACAAGTTTGCACCCTCACTCGCACTAAGGTGAGGTAAATGCAAGTTCTTCAATAAGCGCTCCTTCACCCTTCGATATACACTGTTGACCAAAGCCAACGAGAGATGATTTGACAGGTAGTCAACAGTTTTATTTTTAAAAATTCTGAAACAAGGGTAATGTTTATTTTAAATGAACAAGTAGTTTTGCAGCTACACGAACAAAAACCCCTCACCTCAATCTACTAACATTCTATGCTTAAACTACCGCACATTGACACAACAAATCATCACATTCCTTGCAACAACAAAACCTTAAAAACTAGATCACATACTGACCAACAAAATTACACTACAAAACCATAACACATACTGACCAAAAATTACACTAGAAATTAAAAAATAAATCAAAAAGCTGAAAAAATTGTACGCACCTCCTCGTCGTTCCAATCAAACAGTTCATAAAATCCGAGCAATCAAACCCACAAAACTGAAACCAGCATCAATCAGCCAACACCGAATTAGCACAGTCACCACCTGATTCCCCTTGAGATCAAAGAAAACACACTCCGTTAAACCGAGTCTATAACGAAACGGCGTCGCTTCGACAGATAAACTATTAAGCAAGAAGAGAGAAGAAAAAAAAAAAAAAAAAAAAAAAGTCGAAGACGACGAATAAGAAGAAGCTCTCAGTAGCAACCTTCTCAGGAGCAAAACGAGGTTTCAGAGGGAAGAAAGGAACAGCAAACATGAGAAATTAAGTTCTATTGTTTAATTTACATTTAAAATAAAAATACATAACACAAATATAAATATATGGTATGCACAATAGTAAGAGAGTCTATATGAGTTGTTGTAAATAATTTGCTGTGTATTGAAATGTAATAGATAAAATATTTTTTAAGTTGTCAAAATTAAAATTTATTAAATTTAAGTAAACCAACCAAAATTTTATACAGTTTTTAATATTAATTTTATATTCATTAGTTAATTAACTTATTTTAACCTTTCAATGAAAACGTGGATTATCGTATATTATTACATATCATTTCATATTTTCTTTCGTTATTTATTAATATGTTTGTTTTTAATTTATTTTTTTATAATTTTAAGTTTTTATGTATATTTCTTATCTGTTAAAAAAGTAAACACTTTAAATACAATTTTAAATATGTTTTAATCTCTTTATATGTCTATGAAAAAAAAACGTTATTAATTGTAAATTCGTAATATCTTTTAATTATTTTTCTAGTTCTTATTATTAACTATGAGTAGTTTAAGGATAAAAAACGAAATTATTCATTAAAAATATTAGAATAATAGATCATTTTTGTATCTACGTGATTCAATTATATAATATATGCATAAAAAGTTTGTACTTACAATATTTTCAATATATTACTTTTAATTTTATAATTTTAATAATTGTTATTTAACTATTTTTTAATATATCGCATACAGTGATTTTATTTGCGAATAATATGTATTTTATTTTATAATTATTTATTATAATATATTAAAACTTATGTAATTAAAAATAATCACTATTATTTGCTTTTCTGTCCTTACATAAGTCAAAATTAATATAAAATCACAGTCTTTCACAATATATAAAAAATATTTTATGTTTTTAAGTATAAATGATAATTATATATAATTATGAAATAAATATATATACTATTACTTTATTTAAATAACATTTATGATGAAAAACTAATGATTATTTAAGAAAAAAAACATCGAAGTTATTTTTTACAACGTATTAAAAATTAAAAATAAATAAATAAGTGTAATCATCTTATTCATAAAAAATAGTAAATATATTACTTAATTTAATTATGCACTTAAAAATAATCTATGTTAGTTTAAAATTAATACTGTCTATTTTTAACACTAAATTAAGTATAATTAACAATTAATAATAAAAAAAAGTCACTCGTCTAAAAACATAACGCATTACTTCAAATTAACAATCAACTGAATATATTTTAAATACATTTTAATTTAAAAAACAAAAAAAATAATTTTAAACATCCCATGACAAAATAATAAAAATTATGAGAACAACGAGAAACATGGTCATCAGACTTTATTAAAAAATGAGAAAACATTTTAAAAAAAATAAGTTTAAAACTAAATTTGGATATGAGAGTTTATTATGCATATGAAGGTATTAATACCTTTCGGTCATAAGATATTTAAATTACATATGAAGGTATTGATACCTTTCGGTCATAAGATATTTAAATTACATGTTAATTTTTTAAATATTTATGAAAATTTTATTTAGATGTAAAAAATGTTGAAATTGTTTTTATGTATTTGCAATGCAAAATCAAGGTGATGTAGCTTCTTTATTGAAAGAAACAAATGTTTTGTTGGTTGACAATTTTTAGTTAAATTTTATTCATCAAAACATTGAATCATGAAGTTTAAATTGTGTAAATTTAAAACTCAATTAATTGAATCATTGATCAAAACATTGAATCATGAAGTTTAATTGGTTAATTAGCTTGTTAAGTTTGGTAGCCATTTTTATTATATGATTACACCAAGGGTTAACCAATATGATGTTTTCTTATGTGGGGATGATCTTCTGTGTCCATGGTTTTCCTTTCTTGAAGAGGGTCCCACTAAAATGCTTTTTACTAACTTTTGCAGATCACAATAAAAGAATGACCCCTCTTATCCCAATACTCCTTTCAGCTTTGCTCTGCACTGACTAATAAAGCTAGCAAGATGACTAAGCCATCAAGCAAATACCCCAACACTTGTTTATAATATATTGTTTTCTTCCTCTATTTGCTTTTATTATTCATTCATTGATTTGGCACATGATTATATTTATCATTCTCTATTTAGTAACGCCAAAGCTGCCTTTGCCATGCATGCTCAGCCTCCAGCTTATTCAACAATATCAGAAATTAGTTGCACATGATAATCAATAAAATGCTTCTTCAAATGAAATTTAAATTTCTGCAAAGTAAACGCATTAGGTGAAGAACTATAAGTGAAGTTTATTTTCAGTCTTTTTCTTTTTTATTTTAAGGAATTAAATTTAAATCAATCAAAAAGCATAATTTACTTTCATAAAGTCACCTAAATTCTTCCAAATACTCATTACATTTACAGTAATAAACTTTTAGAAAACAGGACAATTTGATTTAGTCTGTCAAAACTGACACTTAACTGTAAGCATGCAACAGTTATACCATTTAACTAAATTATAGAATGTATTTTTGTTGTTCTTAGTTTATACTTTTTTTCTCAACAGTTTTACTCATGAAACCATCATATTCAGAAAAAAAAAAATATATATATATATATATATATATAAAGTTTTATCTTCATGAAAATTCACAAGGAATTATTATCATATTTTTTTGTGTGACACCTACGCGCCAAAGATAAATTGTATAGGTTGTACTTTAATTTTTCTCTTGTGTTACATCTTGATCAACCATACTATTATTATTCTTACCAATTTTGTTAACAAATATTATAATATATAAATAGATCTAAATTTTGCTATTAATTATATAACTTAAAACACTATTAGAAAATTATTGATTAGTAATTGAAAAAATTCGGTCACTATTAGTAATTCGATCAGTGATCGAAAAAATTCAGTCACCATCAGTTATCCAATCAATGATCAAAAAATTCAATCACAAATCCGACTATTGATTTGGTCACTGATTTCAATCACTAATTCGATCACAGATTCAGACACACATTCGGTTATTAATTTCGATCACAAATTCGATTACAAAATCAGTCACAAATAATAATAATAATAATCATAATAATAATAATAACAATAACAATAATAATTATTATAATAATATCAATAATAATAATTATTATTATAATTATAACAATAATAATAAAATAATAATAATAATTATTATTATTATTATAATATCAATAATAATTATAATTATAATTGTAATAATAAGTATAGTAATAATTGTAATATAATAGAAAAGAAGTTTTGATACTATGATTATATGGTGAGAGGTCCTAGTCCAACTCTCCTAATAATAAATGTACAGATAGTATAAATGATAATATGAATAATAATTTTTTCTAATAGTAAAATATACTTTCGTATAAAAGTAATTTATAATGTTAAACTCCTATATCAATTAAATATACAATGAACACAAACTTTATTATATTGTATCGGTTTTGTTAAGAAACTCAAACTTTTGAAAATTAGTATTTTTCTTCAGTGTCATTGTTAAAAGTTAAATCTAATTTTCTTAATTTGTAATATTCTTGTGACTCAAGAAGTGGCTTCTGGTAGAAGAAATGTAAAGGAAAAAGCTAAAGGGGTTCTTTAACCAAAATCTATCCCAGTAAGAGCACATAAAGGAAAATAAAAAAGAAAAGAGAAAAGATATATGAAGACTTTGTAGAGGAGATTCTGCTGCCAATTTGTAGCAGTCAAAATGATATTCTTTTCTTAATGGGAATGTTCAGTAAAATATTCTTACAGATGGCAGGATAAATCAGTATATACAAGTGTTATAGAAGAAAATAAAGTCAAAATTTTATATTAGTTTGCTTTTCTAAGAGAGTAGTATTTAATTGTATAATTATCATATTTAGATGAATTCACTATCGTTGAATATTTAGTAACAATTTCTAAACTAAATAAGAACTAAACAACCACGTATCAAATCTTTTACAACTCAGGATTTTAACCTTTTAAAGAATCAAGAAATATGTTTTTTTCACAAATATATAAAGCTTTCATTTACGCGTTTGATATTGTGAAATTTCTCTATTTAATTAAAAAATAACTTAAAATAAATCTTATATAAATCTGATAAAATTAATTCATTAAAAATGATTTTAATTCATTTAAACATTCTTCGTATTATGGAATAACCTTTAATGGACTAATTCGAATTTTTAATTTATTAAAATTTATCAAAACAGCTTAATCTTCTCCTAAGCTAATTCACATTTATTCATCTACATGTACTTTTATATAATAAGAGGCAATAAAATCATTTACAAATTACAGCTCTAAAATACAAGATCAAACATCAAATCAAAACTCTTCTGTTAATGATTGGAAACATTTTTAGATTCAAGAGTCAACGTTTTAAACAATACATTAATTGTGATTAAGTTGATTAAAATTTGTTAATATTTAAACACGTTAAGATATTTTTTTTATCATGCTTTAGTCAAGAGAGAGTGATTTTGTTTATTTCAAAATATTATTATACAATTTCCAATATGTATTTCTTTCTTTATAATATTAATTTGACTTTCTCTTCTTCTATTTCTTTTTCATTTTGTCATCAGCTTCATGATAATTAGCTAACAATACTTCGTTTATATTAAAAGATTATCACGAAGCTGGTTTTCTTTTTTTTCAAAAACATCAAATAAAATGTGACGGGAGAAGTATTTTACAACATTTCAAAAGTTCTAAAGTACTACTTGTTTCACATGTTACAACTAATCTCTCTTACATGAAGACCTTACTACTATTAATAAAGGGAGAAAGTACATTCTCCAAGAAAGATAAACAAGGCAAGTCATCTAGAAAATATGAATTATATTTAATGTAATATTTATTATTCTATAGTAAACAACTCTAATGTTTATCTTATAACGAGATAATTATTTTAATAAGAAGAAAGTTGAAGAATAAGAAAAAATAAAGAAGAAAAGGGACATTATGCATAATTGAAGCAACTAGCTTTCTTTCAAATCTGGTGGTTTTCATAATCCTTGTCCGTTAGCTATAAATACTCTCATTCATATACTCAAATAGTGATTACAAATGAGTGAGCTGTAACTAGTCTATAAGGAGTAGAAATCTAAGTTTCGAGGTAAAAGAAATATGAAACTTGAAACTTATGAATCATCGATAATTTTGGAATTAAAACGTCAACAATTTTGGAATAAATAAAATATTGAATTCATCAGAAAATAATTAATTAAAATTGAAACTTTAAAAGTATTTTTTGAAAAACAATACACATAACATTTTAAATCATATCTCTTATAAAAAGGACTAAACAGAAGTTACAATTTATTAAGAAAAATTACAAAACTATTTATACTTACAATCTTAAGATGTTACTCAAGCTTAGTTCAAATTACTTACACAAGCTTTCCAGAATATGAAAAAGCACTGCCATTTCATTATCAACCAAATGAAAATGATGTATAGAAAAAGCATTAGCAGACTGAGAGTAAATTATTTAAATTTGAAACGAAAAAGGTGGCAATAAACGCCACCACCATGTCCCATAAGGCTTTTGAAAAAGTAGCCAAAATATTCCTTATCAAATAATGAAAAAAAGCTGCATGTGAATAATTCTACAAACCAATCCCTTTCCTTACTCTATATAACTTGGAGTTTCTAATGCTCTTAGTTCAGTGAAATAAATTCTCCTCAATATTCTTCTACCTTATTAGTACTTTGCACCTTTGAGCCTAATGGATCCTACCCAAATCAAGAAAATTCAAGCCATGAAGAGGTACAAGAGGCAGCAGTTCCTGAACAACGTGTATGTGTATTTCGTGAGTGCCTTAACTTGCAGTGTCTTCTGTTTTCTCACCTTCTGCATGCCCTATCTCTCTTCTCTTCTCCGGGTCTTTTTCTTAGTCCACATCTCAAGTTTAATACCAGTTTTGTTGAGCTCAAAGCTCTTGTTCATCATAGGCAACCTCATCATTTTTGTCCTTGTGGTGAACTCAAGAATCCTTTCCTCGGATCCCTCTTCAGCTCCTGTTGTTTACTATGATGAGTACATTCAGAGCAGTCAAACCCCAAAACCTCGTCATCTTACAACTGTTGAGGTCAACGAAGGTAAAACTTTGGAGAAACATGTCGGGGAAAATTTCGACACGAACAGTTGCAAAGGGTGGGTTCAGAAAAGCACTGAAACATTCAAAGTGGAGACCTTAGAAGATAAACAAAGTTTGATTCCTTCGGGTTCCGATGAACTGAACAAAAGGGCTGATGATTTTATTGCAAGAGTCAATAGGCAGAGAAGGCTTGAACTTAGCCTTCTGAATTGTGGTAGTTACTGATATATGGTGCTGCTGTATAGAGCAAAATCTTAGTTCTCAAGTAGATTATTTTCCTCAAAATTTATTTGAGAATATTATAGAATATATATCTTTATATGTTACAGTATTTAACTCTAATAAGTAGTATATTTTTATATGTATCTACATTCCGGTGGAGAGACTTCTTAGTGTTTATAAGGGAGAGCAAAACCTAACAAGGGGATACTAAGATATTTTTTTTTTTCTTATAAATTAAAATTAACTTATATATAAATTTATTTGTCGATTATTATATGATTTATAGAAATTATATTTTATTATTTTATTTAAAAATGATATTTTAATTAATGAAAAAATAATTTTATTATTATTATTTTTTCCCTTTAAAAATGTTTAAGAAAAACAAAATATCTTTATATATATATGCTAATTAACGTGTGTAATACTTACAAGCAAGATACTAGTAAACATGTTGCCAAAGAGATAAGTCAATTCGTATATATTTGTTATTTAATTGTTATTTAAATTATTTTAAACATTTTTATTTTAAATTAATTAATTATTTTAATTTTTTAAACTTTTTAATAGTAGGTTTTATAATATTTTAAAAAATAAATATATTAAAATAATTCATAAATAATATAATTCAACACATTGTATTAGAGAATATTTTATTATAAATTTTCAAGATATTACACTGTACAGTGAGTGGTTGACTGCAGAAAATCCAGGTTAATACCGCTACATATAAAGGTGATTAAAGAGTTTTATTTTCAATTAGTTACATATTAACTTTCCAAGTCTGAAATGTTTTAAGTGGGAAAAATATTTTTTTTTCTTTGATTACCCATGATAAATTTCTCTGTTAAAACATTCATCATATAAAAGACCACCTAAAGGGTACATAGATTAAAACATACATTTCTACAGTAGTTCTTTTTATTTATTTCTTTGTATTTCCACTGATAAAAAAAAACAGTTAGCGTAATTACTAGTAATCTATTTATTTATTATAAGCCATATTGGTGGGACACTATAAATAGAAAAACTGATACTTATAGGAAAAGGGGTTAAATTATTTTTATTATATTCATTTGTTAAATAAGACAAATAACAAATAATATAATTAAAAAAATATAGATATAGTAATAGGATAATATATATATATATATATATAAATATAAATAATTAAAAATAAATAAATATATAATTGGAGATACATTAAATAATATAAATAAATAAAATGAACAAATCCATAAATAAAAATCAATTAAATGATATAAATAAATAAAATAAAATGACAATAACTATAAATAAATTAAATAATATAAATAAATAAAATTAAGTAACATAAATATAAATAAATAAATAAATAAAAACAAACCTTATTGAAAAGATAAATTTATAAAATAAATAAATAAATTAGATGAAATATGTTTTCTTCTCTTATTTAAGTGTAGATGACACACTTAAATTATACTATAAATACTTAAATATTATTTTTCCTTCTATCTTTCTTTTATTATTTAAACACTTGAATTAAGTTTCTTTCGTTCGCTCTTTTATTCTGTTTCTCTTTCTTTATCATTTTCTCTCTCGCCCTTTTTCTTTTTCTATTATTTTTCTTACTCGTCAATCTATCCATTTATATATCTATTATATATATATATATATATATATATATATATATATATATATATATATATATATATAATCAATAATAAAAAATTCATCTATTCTTACATGGATAAATAAGTTAGTCCTTTTCTAATCAATTAATTAATAATATTTTTGTTTTTTAATTAAATTAACTAATAATTATTATATTTTTTTAATAATGTATTTTTATCTTATGTTAAAATAATAAAATATTTATATAATTCATAAATAACAGTTGTATTAGATTGTACGAGTGTTATAAACTTTGAAATTTATCAAACTTTAAAAATCATGCATGTACTGGAGATTTGATATAAAATATATTTTAATAACACGTTTAAATCATATCTTAAAATATTTCAGAACAAGGAAACAATTTATAATAAATAACAAGTTAATTTTAAAACTTCATATTTCTAAATATTTCGTACCTATTTGAATAAAAATTTATTTAATTTATTCTTTTTTTATATATTGGAGAATGAAACTTTTATCAGGTATATCTATTGAACAACACAAATTGTATGAATATATTTATATGATATAATTTAGTTATATTTTTAACTCACATGTGATATCTAATAATAGATACTCATAAACATTAAAATAAAACAAATAATAATAATTTTAGAACATGTGTTTATACTATAAGTAGCTTATTTTATGATTCGTCACAAAGTTAAAGTCACAAAACCCACTCCAGCAGCAAATAACAAATTATTCAGACCTCGTTGGCTATAGCTAAAAACTACTCTCTAGTTACTTTCTACATTTAATAATCATTCATTATTTTGTCTATATAAAAGTGTTAAAACTAATCAATTGTCAAGATATTGTATTTTTCTTCTTCCCAATTCTTTTCATGCAAGTTATGGATTTGGAGTTGTACATCTTCCTAGTAACACATGACCAAAAAGTCACTTCCCAATAAGTATCTCTTTCTAACTTTTTCATATAATTTTATGATAGTTTTTATTCTAACTTTAATTTATTGTCTTTAAAAACTAAACTTTTACATAAGTTATTTTACAAAACTACTTACATTAAGATAATAAGATAATTGTCGATTATTTTATAAATGGTTAATCTACTTTACGAGAATTATCATAAAAACATAAGTAATGATGTTCTGTAAGAAAATATTTGATAAGGAAAATATCACTATTTCTTTATACTCTTATTTGACACCACTGTACCACTATTTGATAATGGTTGAGACATATATACAGATGTATGTTATTGGATCTAGGCAATCATCCAACTTAAAATGCTTCATTGGTAAGGAAAGTGTGTATGTACTTCCTAGTACTTGCATGTAAACATTCACACGTGATATTTTTGTAAAGTACATAAAGCCTGCCAAGCATATATCTGGAACATTTTAACGGAGTTTAATTTTGGTCCCAAATTCTTTGAACTTAAACTTTCGTAACCTTAAAGCGGATCAACCGAGCTTTCAGCCTTCTCGCAATATGTTCGAAAATGGTAACCTTTTCCTAGGGGTTAACAAAATGGGCCTGTCGACATTTAAATATTATAATTGTTTTTGTATTATTATTATTATTATTATTATTATTATTATTATTATTATTATTATTATTTTGAAATGAGATACAGTGCACTATACAGCCTATTGGAGACACTTCTCGTAAAGATTGAAGATGATTTGTGATATAATGAATATATTTTATTAGACTTAAAATAATAAAAGAAGAATATTAAATGTTTTTATAAACATCTAAGACTTAAGACAACTAAGTAAACATCGAATATATATATATATATATATATATAAAAGGACGAGAAAATATTATCTCTTTTAAGTTTTTTACAAAAAAAACAATTTTTAAATCCAATTGCTTAATACGTAAATCAAATAAAGAAAACTTAAACTTTAAAGTCAATTTAACAATTAGCCATAATATCTATTTAAAGTTAATATTTTTTAAATATATCTATTTATTATCAATCTAGATCAAAACTGCTATATTTTAGTGTCATCTTATTTAATCTTATGGCATTATTTGCAATAAATGTAGACTTTTTGAAACTTGGTCAAGCTTCTAAGTCATATTTTTGTCAAGATCCTCTATTTTTTATTATTCAAAAAAACATTTGAACAACTTAAAATCTTTTAAAAAGTTAAAACTTAAAATCTTTTAACAAGTTAAAGCATATGCTTAACATTGTGGCTTATCCTAACATATTAAGTGTAAGATGGTTTAATATTCTTTTTGGTTGACTATCAAATAGTTCATTACTAACTTCAACCATCAAAGTCGTTTATTACTAACTTCTTTTGACTATTGTTTTTCAAGTTCTTGTTTTGACTTAAAAGAATCATCTAATAATTTCTTCTCTATATGTATTATCACAAGGTTCATTGTAAAATTGTCATTTGTTTACTCGTTTTGTAGTTTACTTTCTGAAAAAAAAAATTACATCTATGTTAACAAAAACCTTGTAGGTAATAGGATCTTACATACGATACCTCATCATATCATAGTTTAAGAATATAGATTTTATAGATTTTGGATTCACTTTGGTTATTTCTTGAAAGTTGTAGATATTATACATAGAGTATCCCAACTATATGTAAAGAAGAATAATCTTGGTGACTTTTCATTCCACATCTCCATCGGTATTTTCAAACCTATCATTGTTGATAATAATAGTTTTATCACATAACAATTAGTTTGAATTGATTTTGCATAGAAAAAACATAATATAAATCTTCTTTTTTATCTAAAAGAGTTCTATTCATTTGTGACGAATTCTTCGTCCATTCCATACCTTCTTCCTACACCTCCATAAAAAAATTTAATTTCCAAAATACCTATATTAAAATGACTAAAATAACCTTGAGATACCATCATGACAATCGGATAACATCTCATCCGATTTACATTTTGAAAAAATATAAACCGGATGGAGTGTCATCAAGTTATCATTTTGTTTTGCAAATGACAACCAGATAACACTCCCATCCAATTTACATTTGACACCCCATCCGATTTATATTTTAAAAAAAATATAAACCGAACGGAAGTGTCATCCGGTTGTCATTTGTAAAATAAAATAACAACCGAATGATACTCTATCTAATTTATATTTTTTTTAAATATAAATCGGATAGAAATGTCGTCCAATTGTCATTTACAAAATAAAATAATAATCGGATCACATTTACATCCGATTTATATTTTTTTCTAAATGAACCGGATGGCAGCTTTATTTTTAAAAACGTAAGAAACCAAATACACGCCGAGTAGTTCCTCCTCACCAACGTCTACATTCCCACCATACTTCTCTGCACCACAACGGCACCACGTCAACCGCTAGCAGCACCTCCCTTTTCGCCGCACAAGATCCTTCACCATGGCACCCTCAGTTGGCTTGAACCTGCTCATGAAGGCCATCATCGTGATGCAGCTCCAACCTCTGTTGCACCCGCAAGCCACACGCTGTATCTCCACAACGCACCCCTAAACTCCGACCTCTATCACCTTTTAGCTGCCATCCCGAACTCACACAGTTCTGCCTCCTGCTGCCCCATATCACAATGCCTCACACACCAAACAACCCTCCTCTCTCCTCGTTAGCCACAACGGCATTTTCAGCACCTCCACCACCTAACCAAAATCCACCCTGCACTTCCATTGCATCCATTAAGCTATACACCAGACACCTCCCACCATGCATATACCTCCAAGTACCCATCCTCATGCCCAACCCCTACGTGTCGTCATTAAAATTCTCTATCACCATTGCCTTTGGCCACCCCTGGATTTGGTCTGTTACGCACCCAAAGAAGTTGACAGAAAGAAAATAAACATCTCAAAGAAATTGAGAAGCAAGAGAAGAAAGCCTGGAAGAAAGAAGGCTGTTGGTGGCAGGGCTGTTCGTGATGCATGGAAATATGGTGTTACAATGGTGGACTTGGTTTTGGTGAAATGGAAACAAAGAACGAAACCAGGTTATGAAGGTAAAGGGGTGGAGGGTAATAGTAACTTTTTAAATTTTAAAATAAAGGTATTCAAGTAATTTTATTTTTATTTAAGAGGTGTAAGATGAGGGTATAGAGATAGAGGAAGAATTTGTATACATTTGTCTTATCACACCATTCTGGTAAAGTGTATGTGAATAAAAAATAGTCTAGTAATATACTTTTACTTGCAAAATTTAAAAAAAAAAATCTCCATATAAAAAGATATATGATAATCCATATATATAATGTTAAATTTACCTAAATATTTTTTATCGGTATGATTATAAATCTGATGATATTATTTTAATAATTATGAAAGTAAGTGATTGTAATATCAGTCTTTTTATTATGAAAAGTTGATTGTAATATTAGCGTCACGGAACAATGTATAAATGTACTATTTGAATTATATTATTCTACCATATAACTAAATTTAAAAGTTTCCAGGGGTTGAATTAAATTTAATTAAAGAATAACTAAACTAAATTACTTTAAATTACTTGAATTATATAAATTCTTTAAATTATTACTAGTAGATATCCAATTTTGAAGTATATTTTCAATATCATAATTATAAATTGATAGTCGAATTTAAAAGTAATTCGATTTTCAAAATTTAAATTTGACAGAACAATTAATGGTAACTTTATTTTAAACATTTATTTTCTTTATAGAATTTAATTCAGTTCATTATCAATATGATTGAGTATAGATATTTTTGGACAATCCTGATCGTAACAAGAACAACAATATTTCAATAGTTACAAGAGAATGCCATCATGATCATAACAACAATAAATAATAATTAAGGCTAATTTAATAAATTTAATATATTTTAGAGAATACGTTTTAATCAAAGTTATATTAAATAAATAGTTTTTATTTTTAATTTTTTTACATTTAAAGAATTTATACTTAAATATGTTTGGAATATATGATTAACTTTTATTTTAAGTATTAATAAAATTTTCTTTAGATTAAGTATTTAATAAATTATATTTTTATAATATTTATTTTAATTTTAGTGTATAAACTATTTTAAAAAAATTATCATTCAATATTTATTTATCACAATGATAGGTTATCAAGTCAAAAAATAAAAAATAAACTTATATATTTTTTAAGCGTAGCGCCTTTTATTTTCAAATTTTAACTTATTAATAAAAAGAATAATCTTCCGGAAAACATACCTTTTTATTTTCTTAATTATTTAAAAAAAAATAAAGTACTCAAAATAAACATCTCCTTAAATTTTGTAAGTGATTGTAGTCGTAGACTTCTGAAAAACTCCAGAAATGAATGATTTATTATATTGGTCGTTTTCAGCAACATCAAATTCCCTTAAATTCTAACCTAACTATCCAACCACCCAGTCCTCACAATATTAGGACAATTTAATTTTATTATGTAATATCAAATTTATAAGTTAAAGAATATGAAGTTACATTTCTTAAATACTTTATCTTAAAAAAAATAAAGGTTGTTTACTTTTACGTGGAAAAAATATTAAATAATTTTGGAAACGTTTGGTAGATGAAATTTTATTTTCAGAACTTTAGACTAAAAAACTACATATTTTCATGTTGATTTACCTTTTAAAACTACTCAAAAGTACAGGGAGGAGATTATATATATATATATATATATATATATATATATATATATATATATATTATTTTCCTATTGAAATTTATATTAAATCACTTTATCTCAACAAATTATTTATTTACATTAAAAAGAAATTTTATTATAAGAAAATTTAGTGATTATTTTAAGAAAATAAATAATTGATTCATGTTTGCTAGCGAAAGAATTTGTTTAAATAGCATCTCATTAAAATCTTATTTATGATTGTTTAAACTTTGGATCATTTTGAAAAAAAGTAAATGTATATGTAAAACATTATTATTTGATAAAAATGTTTAAAAAAATGTACCATTATCGTTTTTTAAAAGGCATAAAATATCTTAATTTTTAACATAATTCATTATATATTTTTTGTTATATTATTTAATGGAACTAAGCACACATACTACAAATTAATATTGATTCTTATCAGTCACATTGACTTGTGTTTTTTTTTTTTTCAAAGGTTGAATATTTATATTGTCACGATGTCACCTTAACTAGAGAGAAGATTAGTTCATATCAATAATTATTTACGAAAACAAATTTAAAATTTTATAATTATTAAAATTTAAATAAATTTATTATTTATTATTTTAATATTTTTATTTTAATTATTTATTTAAAAATGAAATTATGTACTCATCTGCCTTGCAAATCTCATCAATGTTGAAGAGAAAGTTTATTTATTTTAGTGCTTATTCCACCTTGTTTTCTGTACTTTATTTATAATTCTAGTAAGAGTGAATCTATTCATTTCCATTAACACACCTTATAGTTATGTAAATATATTCTAATAAAAAGGATATGGACCTTGCTAGTAATTGTTTTCTTCCTCTTAATAATTCTTTTTTTTTTTCAGTTTATAACTATGTTAATCAATGCAGCCTCTTTAATTAATATTGATATTTTTCTCATTATTAATTTCCTGGATGCACATGATTAGGAACAGTGAACATCATATGGAAGTGATGGTTGTTAGTAAGTAAATGCATCCTATCATAGTACTTTCCCCTTTGTCAAAGTATACTTTGATGCATCCATGATCTTCATTTTGAGCTTTTAATGTTAAAGTAGCTTTTAAGTAAATAAATAATCTGGGTTAAAAATTCACTCAATTTTTTAAAAAATTGACATGTACAGTTTATTTATATATTAATTATTTTGGATTTAAATAAAACTTTCTTAAATTAATTATAAATACTCTCTTATTTTAATTTTATATGTTTTTATTTACACTTATTATGATTAAAGTGAATGTATATCTTTTTCCTCCCTTAATTTATATTTTTATAATTTACAAGATTTAACATAAAATATGTCAAAAAGAAAAAAAAAATTAACACAAAATATGTCAAAAAGCAAAAAAAGGGGGGGAGGGGGTGAAGGTATAGACTTGTCGACTATAGTTAGGATCTACTAAACCTCTTAGCCTAGCCAGCTTATTAGAGATTGAGTTAACCAATTAGTTATTAATTATGTATATATTAAAATTAATTAATTAAATTATTAATTGAATAAATTAGGTTAATAATTTTTTTATGTATATTTAATTATTCAATTAAAATACATAATAAAAACTTAATTGATCAGTTTTTGTGATTTAAATCATAATATCATTGTATATTTATATCCTTAAAATATAGGCAACAAAAAATTAATCCTTTACTATTTTATTTTTATTTTAATAACAAAATAAGTTACAAAGGTGGTAGGTATCCAAATGTGAGTCTAAGTCTCACATTGAGTAAAAAGGAGATTGTTGAGCAACATATAAAAAAGAAGACCTACAAACTCAGTGCCTTAAGGTTTTGTGATGAATATGGTGTTATTCCCTTATATGGGTTGGACTCTTGTCTCATTTATGTTTGTCTTCCTTTTTCCTTTTCAGATTTTCCCAACAAGTAGTATTAGAGCCTAAGGTTTTAGGTTGAATGCCATAAATGAGATTTTTTAGCAACATATAAAGACCTACAAACCCAATACCTTAAGGTTTTAAGTTGAAGGGGTTGGGTTTAAGGTGGTGTAATTTCCTTATATGGATTGAATTGAAAGTAGAGGTTCTTATCTTATTCTTGTATAAATTGTGTTCTTATCTTATTCTTGTTTGTCTGTATTTCTATCCTCCAATTTTTCCAAAAAAAGGTAATGTCACCTCACCCCTTATTTAAACAACATGTAATAAAAATTAAAAAACATTTCCTTTAACAACTGTTTTGAAATTATTATTATTTAAATAGTCAACTTAAGTTTTTTAACCATGAAAAATTCCTTATATATTACATATTACATATATGACGAGGATTATAAAGAGAACAATCATATTATATTCAAATCTCATTTAAATTAATTTTATATTTTATTTTATATAGATATGAAACAACATAAATGCATACTTTTTGTTCTAAAATACCATTCATCAAAACATAATATAAACTATAAGTAAATCTTAAAAATCAATTCAAATGTACAACATTTTTTTGTTTTAGCTTTCAAGAATCTTAGAACATGTATATTATCTTTGATGATCTTTTACTATTACTATTTGGCGAGTAATAAAATCTACTATGCATAGTTTTAGAAATTAATTAATACATTTTAAAAAAAAATTCTTTATTAAATAAAATGTTTATTTTGAAATAAATACTGACTGAAAGGAGCAGTACACCTGACAGAAATCACACCATTGGTGTGGCTGTATCATAAAGGTTTCTAATTATAACAACTAACCATTTATAAGTGGCCAGTGGTTGTTGGTTGTAACCAAAAATATTAATATTTTAAGCCAACTTTATCCTGGTGTTGATTTGGTTTCGATCTCGTCGGAATTTGAAACTCAGAAAGCCATGGATGCAATTAACAAGCTACTGAACCTTGTATTGCCCCCACTTTCACTAATACTCCTCTCCATTTTCATGCTACCTTCGCTCATATTCAACCACCTTATTCATCTAACAAAATCCCTATGCAAAGAAAACGTCGCTAGCAAAGTTGTATTAATCACTGGAGCAGCGTCAGGGATTGGCGAGGTGTGTCTCATTCGTTTCTTTTTTCTATCCATGTTGGATAAAGATTAGATTTTTACGATGTTTTTAGAATTTTGGTAATTTTTTGTTGGTTATTTTCGAAAGCAAATAGCGTATGAATATGCAAGGCGAAGAGCAAAGCTTTCCCTGGTTGACATCAGAAGGGAGAAACTGGAGGCAGTGGCTGATAAGGCACGATCTCTGGGTTCTCCTGATGTTACCATCATCGGTGCTGATGTATCCAAGCTCCAAGACTGCAACCGCTTTATTGATGAAACTATCAACTACTTTGGAAGACGTATGTCACTATAATTTATTGTGTGTAGTTTCATTTCTATTCTTTTGTTTATAACTAAAACTGGTAGATTTGGTGTCACGTGCAGTGGATCATCTTGTAAATAATGCCGGAATCAGTGGTAAGCCCGCGAGTGTGGAGAATTTGCGTCCTGTTTCCGAATACACTGCAGTTATGGTAAGCCATGAAATGCTCCTACAATAGCCAGAATGATACTCAACTTCGGTATTTCTACTCAATATGAAATAAAAATTCATACCTGATTCCTCATAATCATTTGATACTTAAATTGGTTAACTTCATTAGGATGAAGTGAATTCGAATATGTAGTATTACACTAAAAAATGTAGTTTTAAAAGTAAGTTTGTGTTATAATTGGCAGGATGTAAATTTTTGGGGACCAGTTAATGCGACATTATATGCCATGCCACATCTGAAAATTAGCAAAGGGAGGATCGTAGTGATTGCTTCAGTTTGCGGATGGTTCCCACTACCACGGATAAGTATCTATAATGTATAAATATTCATTTTATAGAGTCGTGAAAATATCTTATTGAAATAGTTTGAAACTATGTGAAATTTATTTTGATTTTGCACATTGTTAGCAAATGGAAGTAATTGTGAGGGTTGAATGGTAAGTGCAGGCGAGCAAAGCAGCGGTAATAAGTTTCTTTGAGACTCTGAGAATGGAAGTTGGTGGTGCTATCGGCATCACAATTGTCACGCCCGGTCTTATCAAGACAGATCTTACGTTAAGGGCAGCGAAATTTGACTTCAAGGTTTACATTTATTTCCTATATATTTTTCAATGCATTTAGTTTATAAATTTAAAAAAAAAAAATTGATTTTCTCTTAAAACATTATCTTGTTTTCTTAAATTAAGACGAAGTATACAGCTAAATTAGTTGGATACAAATAAGAAAAATAGAGATGAGATAAGATAAGGAACGATAAATAAATGTAAGATTTAAGAAAACACAAACCAAATCTCACATATATGAATTAAATTCACTTTAACTTAAATTTTTTAATAAGGAACTTTCAATTTAAAATCTTAAAATAATGAATTTATTAATTTTTCTTATATAATTATCAAATTTATTATTTTTACTTAATTTAAGATTTAGACTCATACTTTTATATACTTAACAAGATTAATATAAATGAAATCAACCATATCTTTGAATTAATTTTTCTCTCTTGTTCTCCCACCAAACATACTAAGTTATTTTGATCATCTTAAAATTTAGCTAATATAATCTTTTAGAATTAATATTAATTGAACCAAATGATAATTATCTATAGTCTTTAATAAAATGGTTCAATGTTCAAAATATCATGATCAACAAAAACATGACATGGTTATAGGATATATACTTCATTTACTTCTTCACAATAAATTTATTAACGTATATTTGATTATTCTAAAGTGAAGAAAAAAAGAATAAAATACATTTAT
>Ga0209489_101654_pt1 | contig 45823 bp, 23 predicted proteins | sample SiratrowhiteBW_FD_187527 | JGI IMG/M metagenome (GOLD analysis project Ga0209489, IMG submission 187527) | Root nodule microbial communities of legume samples collected from California, USA - Siratro white BW (SPAdes) (version 2) | ecosystem: Host-associated > Plants > Roots > Nodule | place... | reverse complement strand
ATATATATATATATATATATATATATATATATAAATAGATAAATTGAAACATTTGAACCCTTCAACAGTTAATCAGAACATTTCTTTTAATAAATCTATTTTTATCTTTCAATGCAATCTACATAGTATCTTTCTCCTTCGTACATCTCTTGGACTTAAAATTTTTCTTTTTTTTTTTCACATGACTAATTTTTTTTTCTTTCTCATTTTGTTAGCAGTCTCTCATTTGTCTTAGTGTTTAGATAAAAAGTTATAGTAATTGCCTTCTGGACTTCCTTCTTTTTATATATTAAAGATAAAATTTTATTGAAAAGATAAAGTAGTCCAAAATTTTGTTTTTTTATTGATTTCATTTAATAAATTTTAATTATTAAATTCTTTACGTTTCCATGTGACTCGTGTTAAATCAATTTCTTATATCAGATTCATGTAAAAAAAAATATTTTATTAGTTGATTATAAATGATTGTTAACTTTTTTGCATTTTTCGTTTTTTCAAATTGATGATTTGTATTAGATCAATTTATTCTAAAATTTTGCATGATAATAAATGTCAATGATTAACTTTTATATTTTTACACTAATATTAAATCAACTTATTTTCTTATCAAATTAATTTTATTACAATTAACATTTTACTAAATTAAATATTTTTATAATATGGTTTTAAACCAAATCAATCTACTTTATACGTGACTACTACAACAAAGAGAAAATTCTTATTAAAAATATAAATTCTTTTTATTAATATACAATTGAAGACTCACTACTTATTAAAAATATAAATTCTTTTTATTAATATACAATTGAAGACTCACTACTTATTAAATAAATCATACCATAAAAATTAGTGCAAGCAACCATAAAATATATAAATTATAACATATATCATATAAATCTTCAAACATATTATTAATTTTTAAAAAATTAAAAAAATTATCATTTAATCTTTTGAATTTGCACAATTGCAAAATAATTATTAAAGTATTATTATTCTTATTAATCTTAGCTCAAATGATGAATAAAATAAATAAATAAAGATTTAATCGTAAATGATATTTTTGTTTTCAAGTCATCGAATAAAAAAATAATAAAAATGTAATTACAAGATTGAATATAACTAAAATGTTTTTTTTTTCCATTCTAGAGTGATTTTTTTGCGAAATTATCATAATGAGCAATTTTATTTAATTATAATTATAGGTAAATCGTGCTATGCCACCATGTTTATGGAACGAAGAAATCATGTCACCATGACACGATTTTGTTTAACAAATAATGAAATGGGTTAATTAAAATCGTGTCGTGAGTGATTTAAGTTCAGAAAAAAATTACACTTAAATTTTACCACCTTATCACGATTTCAGTTCAGAAATATTACACTTAAATCATGTTACCTCAACACGATTTCAGTATATCTATATTTTGAACTGCGATGATTAGTTTTCTTTGCAACTCATCCACTATGCATGCATATGAATCTTACTCCTATGTCCAAAAATTATTTTCCCCATAAGCCTGTCTACAAAGTCCATTATTTCAACATGATTAAAGATCAAGGTAATGGTGGTGCACATTAAAATAACCTCTACATCATGGGTCTATATAAACTCCGCACTACATCAGTGTAAGGCCTTCACATGTTTATATAAATCCCATACTACATCACTTGTACACACCAATTACAAATTATAGTATCCTCTACACCTTTGTCTTTGAACTAGTTGACTTCAGAGCTATAATATTACTAATTTCAAATTTGTAAATGTTGCATGCATGTACATTGTTGTGGTGGGTGCAAGAATCATATGGTACAAACTATTTCATGTAACAATGTGATTAAAAAATTTGGCACCGTGCCTCTATCATCAATGGTGGATCATTTGTATGGATTATTGTTAGAAGAACAGGGTTTAGAGAGAGGCTTATGGGGAACGGGTTTTTGACATAGGATTGGGATCCAAATGCATGCATGGCGGATGAGTTGCAGAAGAAATTGATCATCGCAGTTTAAACTATAGGTATACTAAAATCGTGTTGACGTAACACGATTTCAGTGTTATTTTTTAAGACTAAAATCGTGTTGAAGTGACACAATTTTGGTGTAATTTTTCTGAACTTAAATTGTGTCATCCCAACGCGATTTTAGTTCAGAAAAATTACACTAAAATGGTGCCACCAGTAAGATTTTAATTAATTAACCTGTAATTAATTTCCTGTTTAAGTTAAGTGATACTGTGTTGATGTGACATAATTTCATCTTTGCACTAAAACCATGTCATATGATATCATTTGATTATCTGTTAAATAAAATCGTGTCATGATAGCATGATTTATTCGTTACAAAATCGTACGATTTATGTAATTAATTTTTTTTACCCATTTTGACAATTTATGATATATTAATAATGTAACAAATGTTTTAAAGTTTTAATTGAGAAAATATTAATTTTATTTGTATTGGCAAGAATTATACTCACTCTAATTTCCTTATTTAGCAACATTATTTTAATTTATATTTTGATGGTATATATTTAAACAAATTTTAAATAAAAAGATTTTTTTTATACTAATACATTCTGAAACTAAAACAAATTTTAAACTAAAAAGTAAAAGATGATTACAATTGTCAAAATATTTAAAACTTATAATTTAAAATAATTTTAAATTATACAAATAAATGAAATTATAAGATACAAATTCTTAAAACAATGAACACTATCTAATAAACTGATTGAAAATTATTTGCATCTAATCTTATAGATGATTTGAAATTTAATTATAAAAAATAATTATTTAATAACTTACAATGTTATATATTTTTAGTTAATTAAATATATATTTTTTTAAAATATTGCACTTTTAATTGTTAGTAATACTTTATATTTGTCAAAATATAATATTTTTTAATCATATTTTTTTAATAAAATTATATAATTTATTTACGAACACAAGAATAAAGTCATATTAAAGATGTGATATTTGTTAAACAAAATTTTATTATAAAATATTTAAAAATAAAAATCACAAATTTAATTTATAAATATTGGTTTGATTTGTTTAAAATTTTATATTAAATTATAAATTAATTCAGTTAATAAAATAACAACACAAACACTTCCTAAATTTAATAAAATTTGAGACTAATTAATTTCTTATTATATGTGATTATATTGAATTTATAAAAATAATATTATCAAATATTGTGTTAATATAATAACTGTCTAATAAAATAACAACATCCTCAAATTTAACAGATTTTTTTTATATATTTATATTAAATTTAAAATAATAATATTATCAAATATTCTATTAACAAAACAGATTCTTACTTTCAACTTCTCTCTTCCAAATCCTTACTTTTTGTTTTGCTTTGTATACGTTATGATCATCTTCTATATCTTCTATGATCATCCTCTATATAATTTTACCTCTTCTCATCTTTTTTATATGAAAGTTCAGTTCTTGCCAAAAGTTTATATTTGTATTACTCATGCAGGTATGATTTCATTCGGTCTTTAGGTAATTCATCTCTTTGCATTTCAAAGTTCACGCCAAAAGTTTATATTTTTGTTACTCATGCAGTTATGATTTCATTCCGTCCATAGGTAAGTGTGATCAGTAGTTGTACTTTGATGCCTCTGTTTTTGGGTTAATTTGTTTACATTATGCCAAGTTCGCTTCTCATTATGATTTTTTCGTTTTTTATTTGCAAACAGAAAATCTGATTGCTTTTTGCTACCTGTATCTGCAATTTTGGGCTGGATGTGATTCTAGTGTTAATCTGTTAGAGCGTCACTCCAATGCTGTGCAATCATAGTTCTCTGCGGTGGGGACTAATGTGTCCCATTATAGATATATATTAGCATGACGTCTCTATAGAATCCTGATATGAACATTTAGGTCTCTTTATGCCAATTGTGTGTCTGAAAAAATGTTGAAGTGGGCAAGAGTTGTTAGTGCTTTTAAAGTATTCAATTGGAAAAGTCAAGGTGAATTATCTGAGAGAAGAGGTTTACTTGAGGATGTTCTTCCGGAGATTGAAATGTCGGATTACAGAAGGATTCCAATTCCAGGTAGTAAGAGCCCTTCATGCCTCCTTAATGGCGAGAGCCTTAATGTGCAACCCATTGCCGATTTGGATTTCTTCTTTGAAAGGCTTTACAGCTATTACTGTGAAAAAGGGTTCTGCTGCATCATCACCAAGTGGATTGTTGAACTTCTGAGTCTCGGATTCACCATATGTTTTTCGGGGTTTATATTTCTATATGTTGACTGGAATGGGCTCCGTAATGCAAAGTGTGGGATGGATGCAGTTGAATCTGGAAGGGAGCCTTGTGATCTTGCTAAGGAAGCTCTTCATCAACACCCTTTAATCCCGTTAACAATAGCCAGAGCTATTGTTGTTGGATACCTGGGAGTATTTTTTGTCTATTGGATATTTTGCTTCTTGAGATTCTTTGTTCAACTGAAGTATACCTTGAAAATCCGTGAGTTTTACTACAACAGGTGAGTATGCATGATAAACTTTTGAAATGTGTTGATAGATTTTGCATGACTCAAGTTTTTCTGCCATGATTTACCTTGATGTTGTTGCAGTCTCCGTGTAACAGATAGTGAAATTCAAACGATGTCCTGGACTAGAGTTATTGAAAAGATTGTTCGTTTGCAAAACTCAGAACAACTCTGTGTGGTAAAGAAACTTTCTGCTCATGACATTGTGATGAGGTTGATGCGAAAGGAGAACTACTTGATTGGGATGATCAACAAGGGTGTGCTTGCTTTCCCCATTTCTAAGTGGGTTCCTGGTGCTGGATCAATAGTGAAATCTGGTACTGATGGAACACAATATCGTCTAATACTACCCAGGACCCTTGAGTTGGCCTTAAATTGGTGCATTCTGCAAAGCATGTTTGATTGGTATGTTAATTATAGTACAAGTGCCTTTTCATACATAATCATTATGTTCAGTATCACTTGATCCTGAAACTTGTAAATGTATGGTCTTTCATAATCTGATGTGTTGTTATTAAAATTTCTCTTTAGACAGGTTTTAAAATTGATGGGTTGGTCAGGCCATTTAGGTGTAGAGTTATGACTCAGAACTTGATATAATAATGAAGAGTTTGTTCTAATAGAAATTATTGAGACACATATTTAGCTTTAACCTGGATGTTTTAGGTTGAAAATTAAAATTTATTGTGGTTGACAGTGGTTACTTTAAACAAGATTCTGGAAATATTGTGATTCAAAGCTATAAATTGCCATTTTATGGAGACAAAAAATGAGGTAAGAAATGGTAAAATCACAGTAACATGAGAGAGTAAAGATATATTTAAGTTTTTTTAGGTCCTTGGACATGGTCAACAAGGACTAATATGGGATGTGACTTCTGCTGACCAAACATTATTTTAATACTTTAATACTGATAAACCTTACAGCCGCTAGGTCCAGTGGCTTGGTTAAGACATATTTAAGTCTAAAATTAAAGTGAGATACTAAATGATAAAATCACAATCATAACTTGATGGATTAAAGACATCTTTGAGCATAAACATTTGTTGTTGCACTGTTGCTACCAATAGAGTAAACTTGTCAATGTCTGGGTCTAAACTCACTTTACAGGTTTTAAACAATCTAAAATCTGCATAATTGCTGAAGAAACAAAGACAGGCCTAGGATATTGTTTTTTTTTGGGGTTAAAATATTGATTTTTTTTATAATTCTTTTATGTATAGGACTAGAAAAGTAGGATCTTATTCTTTTTAACTGTTGGACTTTTGATATATTTATATTTAATTGTCACTTTTAAAGTTCGATACATAAATTTCTTTTATCATTTACATTCTTATTATTCACCTAATTTTTAATTAGTTTATTTGTATATATATATGATTTATTGTAGAAATAAAAACTAAAATAGAAATATTATAAATATTTTTAAATTAAAAAATTTATTGCATTTTTTGGTTTTTCAGAAAATATCTTAAACGACACCTAAAAGGAATTGAAGAAAGTATTTGATATATTAATTTCTCACTGTCAAATGCTAAGGGGTTTCTGTCCTGTGGTGGACTTATCATGAATTTTTAAATGAAAAGTAAAGCTTTTTAAGATTCCAAGGTATTAATTCTCTGAGTTTCATTAAATACTTCTTTCTATTTTTGAGCTCTTCTTAATAAAGTCTTTATATGTCTGCTTTCTGATATGTTTTATTTAGAATAATTGATATGTTTAAATGCAGTTTTATTATAACGTCATCTCTCTACAGTAATTGGAACTCAACTAGTTTAAAATCAGTTCCACTGTATTTAAGACTTAAGTCCAGTTTGTTTTTGGTCTTTGAAAATATGATGCCGCCATTTTGTTTTAGTTATTGTTTAAATTTCATTTGTTTTCAGTCTCAATATTTAACAAAAAACATTACTCTTTTAGTCCCTCACGGTGGACAAAAGTGATTATATAATCCTACATTTAAAGTATATGGGTTTATAAATTTTGAGTAAAAAACAATTTGAATTTAATTAGATACTAGTTTAAAGAAGACATAATCTGAATCTCCAAGGTAAGGATCATAGCAAGAATCTTAAAGCTTAAAACTTAAGTTTTATAAGAAATCTGAATTTGATGACAGTCCTAAATTTAAGATTTTGGATGATATGATTGCATTAAAGTATAAATAAAAAACTATAAAATTATGCATTTTATAAGATCTTTGTATTGGAACAAAATTTGGAAAAAGTATTAAAGGTATGATAAGATTAATATAAAATGAAATAGGACCTCATGATATGATATGATCCTAATCGAAGATAAACTAAGCAAAGACATATTTAAGCCTAATCTTACTATTATGTTTTTGATGTTCGTTTTCTCCTTTGAATGTGCTTTGTCTGCAGGAACTTTTGCCTCAGAATGAATTTTGTGTCAGATTCAAATACATTAAAGAGAAGGCTTATGGTAGTTGGGATTGCAATGCTTTTACTTTCTCCATTTCTTATCATATTCCTGCTGGCACATCTCTTTCTGAGGTACGCTGAGCAATTTTACAATCAACCAAGCACAATATCATCTCGAAGATGGTCAAATTTGTCAAGATGGGTCTTTAGGGAATTCAATGAGGTGCTGTTTTCTTTACTTTCAATACAAATTTATAATTTGTTGTATATGTGTTTTCTTGTAGTTTCACGATAAAATTATAACATTTGGAAGTGGTATTATTTATGTATTAACCATTAATGTTTGAAATTGGTGCATAATTCCAAGCTCAGCAATAACATGTTTTACAGGTGGATCATTTGTTCAAGCATCGGATTAATACCAGTGTAATTCATGCTTCTGTTTACATCAAGCAATTCCCTTCACCTATCAAATCTATCATTGCAAAATTCATCTCATTTGTGTCTGGTGGCTTTGTTGCGATTCTGATCATCCTTGCTTTTCTAGAGGAGTCTCTGCTGGAGGGACATGTACTATCTTTTTCATTCTTTTACCACAGTAAATTGTAGAGAGTTACAAAAATGTCATGATGGTCATTAATAATATTTTTTCTTTTGTAAACAAAAATCAATGCAGATATTTGGTCGGAACTTGTTGTGGTATGCTGCTATTTTTGGAACTATAACTGCTCTTAGAAGGGCTGCATTTACAGATAATGAGCTTTTAGTCAGTGATCCTGAAGGAACAATGTCAAAGGTAGTTGAGCATACACATTATATGCCGAAGAAATGGCGGGGCAAAGAAAGTACTGCAATGGTCGGAATGGAGTTTGAAACCTTATTCCAGGTACTCACATGTCGGTTTAATACATTTACATTAAACTAGACCCACCATTCTATGTTGTCATTGTGTTCATTATAACAGTTTTGAACTGTAACAATATTGCTTATTATGCTCATATTTTTTTTGGTGGTGCAGTATAGTGGGATGATGTTACTTGAGGAGATGGCTTCAATTTTCGTTACTCCATTCTTGCTTTTGTTTGTTGTCCCAGAGGTTGTTGCTGTACTTGGACATAATAATTTTCCCTAGTTTTGATTGCTGAAGAATATAATTATATCTTAATTTATACATTAATGTGGTTTGTTTTCATTTTGCAGCGGGTTGATGATATCTTGCAGTTTATTGAAAATTTTACTGTATATGTTGAAGGTGTTGGTGATGTTTGCAGGTTGGCATGCAATGCAATGATTTCATCATTTGATTGTCTTCTTGGAACTTCTTATATTAATTTGTCCAGAGCAAGCAAACAATATTACTTATCTTTAATTCTATGATTTTATCAGCTTTAGTGTCTTCAATTTTCAAGAGCATGGAAACAGTAGTTATGGCTCTCCATTCAATGCGCCTCGTAGCCAGAGAAGTTCCCAGGGAAAGTTGGAGAAATCATTCCTGAGGTATGTTTTTTGCAGAGCTCATTACAGTCATGAGATTGATCCTTTAAAAGTTCCACTACAATCTACTTTCATTGAGGTTGTTTAAAGGAAGGCTGAAAAAGTTAATTATGATAATATTAAGTAGCAAATGAGGAGAAAGAGAGTAAGAAGGTTTTCTGGTCTATCAATACCAAGTACCGATACTAATACGACACGGATAGTAATCTACTCCAAAATATAAAATACGAGAATATAGATTTATATATATATATAATCTAAATATCTTTCGTTGCATATAGAATTTTTTGATCTGTATAATAAGTTTATAAATCAATACATGTTGCACGCTTGTAAGTGTTCGATATTTGTGTGATAACGGACACATCTTAATCTTCTATAGATGGATTTTGAATAAAAGTGTTGTTTAACTTCTGTTGTCGTTGCAGTTTCCAGAGTAGTTACCCTTCTTGGGAGCCAAATGATCAGGGAAAGCAGTTTCTACAAAATCTGAGAACATTCAGAGAAAAAGAATTAGCAGACCGTGCAAACAGACATAGATTTGTTACCAGCAATCGAAACAACCACCCGTATCTTCTAGATTGGTACTACATTTCCCAAACTCTTTGTGCAACTCCCAGACACGTTTCAACTAATAATCATTTTGAAGAAACTCAGCATAGGATGGTTTCCACATTGGTACAAAATGAAGATGAAAATGAAGAATACATGAACAAGTTTTGCAATGAACTTGCTGCTTCCTATCTAGGGGCTTCCACATCAACTTCCATCTTCAGGGAAAGCCTAATTCAGGATCAACATTCCATTGATGTGCCTCTCACTACCAGGAGTCGTTGGTGGGCTAGAAGTCAACCTCGGATGGAACATGCTCAGACAAGCTTTATGGATCCACCGGATTTCTATCACCAAACAAAACACAATTCCCATGATAAATTTTCTGATAAGGGGTCAGAAGATCATGATGAGGAGCAATACTTGTACGGGGGAGATTATAACGAGCTATCTAGTACGGCTCAAGAAGATGATAATTCAGATGCAGGAGAATTGAAGCTTCATTTTGCTGATGTTTATTACAGTCCACCCTAGAAAATCCCACTGTGAATTCAAGCACTGCAACCTTTTGATTATTTTTTTTAGCTGGTTCTTGTTTCTGGAATGCAAGAGTTCCAATGTCTAGTCATGATTTCCATGTCCACATTATTTGTGTGGAGATGGAAACTATTCTTTGCTATAGATAGAATAGATGACTTTAGATTTCTATAATTCTTTTTTTTTTTACTTTCAATTTCTTATAAAGTTAGATTTGCTTGATCATTAGAATAATTCTGCTCAAGATCTAAGTTTTTAATGGTACAGTTACCATACTTGATTATTACATTTAACAATCATGTAAAATAATATTTAAAAAAACTTGTAATATAACATTTTCTGTGTTCCTCTTCCCCACCTATCAATTCCAAAAAATTCATAGATGAACCTTACAATTTGTCATTTATTTAACATCTGGTATAAGTGGGATTGAAAAAAAAAAGTTCTTCTCAATTGTTTTGAGCATTTCTCTGGGAATCACTTAGCATGCTTTTGTGTAGTTTTATCTTTGAAGTGATTGATGTCACAATTCTTATACAAAAACTATAGCACATTTTTGACGGTTCTTAAAAATTGTGACATGAATTAAAGATTGCTTATATCATAATTTTTAATGGTGAGGAATTTTTTAGTGTTAAAAGATAAACAAGAATTGTACTCTGTTCAACGTACAGAATATGCCACAGGATTTGCTGCAGCATATACTATAGAGTGTACATTTGTTTGGAGATAAAAAAAACGGATTAATTGAAAAATTAATAATAAAAAATGTGATATTAGTCCCTTTAAAAAAATATCTGTCTTTCTAACTGATTTTTAGTTTTTGTCTCTAAATTCAATTTTAGAATAAAAATAAAATATAATTTAGAAATTTATAAATTTTGAGGTAGGTACTCTGTCATTGTTATGAGATGTTATTTATTTAGAATTGTACTTAATTTTCTGTTAATACATAAGTTATTCATGAATGTCAGTAAAAGTAAAATTATTTTTTAATAATAAATTAACAAGTACCAAAAATTAAAATTTACCAATTTTAAGTAAAAATATAATTTAAGTCTTTAAATTCCCAACGCATTCAGGCGAAGCACAGCGCAAGTTTGAAACTATATTTTGGAGTTAAAACAAAAATAATAACATAAGAGAAAAACGACAGCGTTTCCAATATTTTTCTTCCCCTTTCTTTTCCTTTTACATTCTCCTTTCTCTCTCATCCCTTCAATGGAGGGTTTTACGAAGGTTTAACCCAAACTTGAAGTGTACGATCAAGCTCCACAATTTACCAACATGAGAAAAGTTTTGAATTCGTTGTCTCTCCTCGCTCGTCGGAGATCAATCTCTTCCTTCTCCAAATCATACGCTTCCGATGCACCCTTCAACCGCTGCACCAAAACCCACGAGTTACTCACCCGACCCAACAAGTTTGTCACCACCCCATTTCGAAACATGGGCACCCTCGTTCAGAAAACATCTCCAGTCCCCTCTAGACAGCGCAAAATCATGGAAAAATCGCAGCTTGAGGAGACTTTTGAGTCTGCAGAAACCACCGAGGAAATGCTCAAGGCGTTCAGTAGCATGGAAAAGGTTTTCGAAGAGAGAGAGCTTGGTTTGGCTTCTTTGAAGATTGGCCTTAAACTTGATCACGAAGGTGAGGATCCTGAGAAAGCTCTTTCCTTTGCTAACAGAGCTTTGAAAGCTTTGGATAAAGATGATACCAGCCCTTCTCTACCTGTTGCCATGTGTTTGCAGTTGTTGGGGTCTGTTAATTTTAGGTTGAAAAGGTTTAGTGATAGTTTAGGGTACCTTAATAGGGCTAATAGGGTGTTGGGTAGGTTGCAGGATGAGGGTCTTGGTGTTGATGATGTGAGGCCTGTGCTGCATGCTGTGCAGCTTGAATTGGCCAATGTTAAGAATGCCATGGGGAGGAGGGAGGAGGCTCTTGAGAATCTTAGGAAGTGTTTGGAGATTAAGGAGATGACTTTTGAGGAGGATAGTGGGGAGTTGGGTAAGGCCAACCGTGACTTGGCTGAGGCTTATGTAGCGGTTTTGAACTTCAAGGAGGCGCTTCCTTATTGTTTGAAGGCGTTGGAGATTCACGCAAAGGGGTTGGGGCAGAACTCAGTGGAGGTTGCCCATGATAGGAAGCTTCTTGCGATTGTGTATAGCGGGTTGGAGGAGCACGAGGAGGCGCTGGAGCAGAATGTTTTGGCGCAGAGGATTTTGAAGAATTGGAATCTTAATGCAGATTTGTTGCGCGCTGAGATTGATGCTGCAAATATGATGATTGCTCTGGGGAGGTATGATGAGGCTGTTGGTACTTTGAACGGTGTTGTGCATCAGACGGAGAAGGATAGTGAGACTCGAGCACTTGTGCTTGTGTCAATGGCGAAAGCATTGTGTAATCAAGAGAAGTTTGCGGAGTGCAAGAGGTGTTTGGAGGTTTCCCTTGGGATTCTTGACAAAAGAGAACGGATTTCACCTGTGGAAGTAGCCGAGGCGTACTCGGAGATATCAATGCAGTATGAAACCATGAATGAGTTTGAAACTGCGATTTTGTTGCTGAAGAGAACACTAGCTTTGCTTGAGAAGCAGCCACAAGAGCAGCACTCGGAGGGGAGTGTTTCTGCAAGAATAGGTTGGTTACTATTGTTGACGGGTAAGGTGCAGAAGGCTATTCCTTATTTGGAAAGTGCTGCTGAAAGATTGAAAGATAGCTTTGGTCCCAAGCATTTTGGAGTGGGTTATATCTACAACAACTTGGGGGCTGCGTATTTAGAGTTGGAGAGACCCCAGTCAGCAGCACAAATGTTTGCAGTAGCAAAGGATATTATGGATGTATCTCTTGGTCCACATCATGCTGATACAATTGAAGCATGCCAGAATCTTTCAAAAGCTTATGGCGAGATGGGAAGGTATGAATGGTTTTATTGTTCTGACTTCATATGTTGATATAATTTCTATTTATTTGTTGATTGTGAGAACAATTTTTTTTTGCTCACTTATTATAGTTGTTAGAATAGGTTAAGTAGGTTTTATTCAAAAACTGTTTTTGGGTAGTACCTATATGTACCTAGGATTATTTGTCTTTTACTCTTTCCTTTGTCATCATTGTGTCACATATCCGTTGTATATAAATATGAGCACCCAAGGGAGACATTTTCAAGCTATGTTCTCTTTGTTCTTGCATGATTTGGTGGACCGATTGTTCTACCTGTTATTAGATCACCTACCAATATTTAGTTTCACACTTGAGATGTTCAGTTTTTGGCATGAGACGGTGTGTTGGAGATCTTATATCGACTACATATATGACCAAATTATAGTATATAAGTAGATACAAACCTTGTCTTAGAAACCGATTTTGTGATATTGAGTTAAACTTTAAGTCTCCTTCCTAAGAATAGTATATGATGTACTTTATCTTTTGTAACTTTTCTGGTCTCTCTAAACTCTAAACACAATACTTTTGAACATATACCAATTACTGTGCTATCCAGATTCCATTAGAACTACTGTTTTGGACTTGTGAAATACCTGGATGGCTGAATTTTTCATGCATTCTCCTTTAATAATTTATTTCAGAGAAGAGGTTGTGATGATTAATAAGTCTTCTTGTGTTTTCACATTTTGTTTACTGACAGCTTCCTTATAGAATTATGCAACACTCATAGTCCTATACTCTGTCTCCCACTCACTCTGTCCTTATTTTTCATCAAACTACATTTTATACTTTATTGCAACCTAAAAATGAATTAATTTGTAAACCACTATCCTGCGTTTTGTACTTAGCATAGGATTTCTGATTTAGGGCTATTGCATAGAGTTCTATTCTTCAAATGTGAGATAGAATGTAATTGAGTTGAAAGATGATATCCTTGAGGTTGGATCTTGAATGAAAGGTATTATGTCCTTAGGAAATGCTGCAAATGTAGACGCCATATACGTGTTGCTTCTGTTCTGAACTTTCAGCCTAACACATCTCATGAATCATGATTGAGCTTGGTCAGTTTGAGCGCCATTGCCAATGTTATTTTATTTACAGTCTACAGAATTTTATTTTTGAAGTTGTTATGTAATGATCCTATGCTGGGAATGTATGTTAGAATTATATCTATGTGGTGCAATTGTTGTTTGATGAGCACACAATGGATGGAGATAGAATATAAGTGCTTGTAGGAGAATCTATGTTTGCCACCATCTCTGCATGTATTATTCCATATTTCTGCTAGTAAATACAAAATGCCGTGTTAATGATAAGATTGAGGAGTTAATTTCTTTTGGTAAGCTACCTTTTATGCATAAAGTTTCTTGGGTGGTTCAGTTGGATGCATTATTTTAATGGAGATAGAGAAAATAATTAATTTGATAACAAATTAGGGAGAAAAAAAAATTACTACTTCATTGGAATGTGAAAACATCAATCAATTTGAGAAATGTTTAGATGGCTGGAATTGCAGTCATTGTGAGACGGAGTAATATGATTTTAGCTGTCCTACCTGGTTAACTAAGATGCTTGAAATTGTTTAGTTTTGTTCATTGATGGATATATTTTACCTATTTGTCATTGTAGGGAACTGACATTGTATATATAGAATTACGATAATTTTAGGAATTTTGAGGAATGCGATTATATTTGAACTTAGTTGTTCTTAGTTCTCAGCTTCTCTAGTAGTGATGTTAAATGTAACAAATTCCTCCTATTAGGTGAATGGAATGCACAAGCATGTCCCTGCAACTAATTTTTCTCTGTTGTCCCTCTGGGGTATGTGATACATCATACATATCTGACCAAAGGGATAAAATTCATACTTTTCTAAACAGCTGAATCTTGGAATTGCAGTTATGTTCTTGCAATTGAATTTCAACAGCAAGTCATTGATGCTTGGGAAAGCCATGGAGCAAGTGCAGAAGATGAACTTAGAGAAGCTCACCGGCTTCTTGAACAATTGAAGATAAAGGCCCATGGTCCCTCTGAAAATGAGCTTCCTATGAAGGCTTTGCCGTTAGGGAAAACGCCTGCAATATCCAGGAACTCCAAGCTGGAATCATGACATAAATCCCCAGCACTTTAGAAGACTTCCCTTTTCACAATACCATTCCTTATTGTAATGAACTTCTATGATGTTGGTAACTTTACCAGTTTTGAGTCTTCCTCACAGATTTGTGGGGTAATTCCTGAAATTAAGTAGTTGTTATACCTCAATCATATATATTTTGGATTTTCCATCATACCATTTAGATTTTATTTTTCTTTTAAATTCTAAGTCAGTTCTCAGTTGTTTGTCACTAATATTATGGAAATTCCTCTTCAAATAATATACATCATTCGCTAGTTGTTTTATAATGTTGGCTAGTGTTCATGGGTTGGTTATATTGGTTTTACTTTGGAGTAAAATTATATTTGAATTGATGGTATTTAATTTGATTGATTTGATTTGGAGTTTGAATATTTTTGTATTGATATGTTGATTTGGTTCAAGTTATTGGATTGTGATAAAATAATACATTAACTTTTGTAAAGTATTTATCTTATTGGTTGTTTCTATATACTTTTTTTAATTTAATTTCAGTGTAAGGTAAAAATATTTGATTCGTAATTTTTTTCTTTCTAAAATATGATAAAATGTTATATAATAAACTTGACAATTAAGATATTTGGTAATGCTAGATAAACTATAAAAAAAATAGAAAAGGATGAAAATAAAAGTTAAATATTCAATCTTAAAATGTAGGAATTTAGATGTTTGAAAAATAGTTGATTAATCATCTTCTTGGATGAAGTTGAAGAATGAGAATTAAGTAAATTCTAATTAGTTTAGTTTGAATTTAGTGATAAAAACATCAAAACATGTCTGTTGCTTTGAATAGTTGAATTTATCGAATCTTGTTGATTTGATGAATACCCTTTTGGAAGGGACTGGGATTACACGCATTTAGAATATTGATTCCTGTTTCTTCTAAATTGCTCAGTGACGTTTCAACTTTCAAACGAGGGCGATCATAACAGAGAATAAGCACGAAGAAGGATATTAAAATGGACTTACTATGTGTAATAATTTTTTAACAGATGGTGAACAAGTACCAGAAGAAGTATTCATCAATGGTGTTTGCAGAACATATTGTAAATGGCAAAGCTTCATGGAACCATGAGTACTATTTACATATTATTAGAAGAAAAATTCAAGTCCTTAGTTATTTTGTATGAGTATCCTTATAACAGTAGGATTGCAGATTTTTGATTCCTGGCTGATATCTCTGGCATAAATGAGCTGCCTGCAACATTCCAGAAAAGTTGTGACATTTCAAAAGATCACTAACGCCTAGCCATGGGGAGAGAGTGGTTAGGAGCTATAAAGGGACAAGGACAAAGGGTGAATAGCAACCATAGTGCTAAAAATTAAGCTACATTTAATGCTGTATCATGCAGTTGCCCTCTGTCCATATGATTGCAATGAGGCAAAAAGGTAGTATTAGTGATAATTTCCACAAAAGACATTTCTCATGCTGCTACTTATGGTTGCTCATTGCCTGGGTCCCTATGCTCTCTGGCTTCCAATAAATGGCTTCTACTTATAACACATGCTTGCTTGTTCTACCCCCATACACATTTTCAGGACCCAAATACAATACACTCAAATCAAATAAAGGAAATGGAATAATGGGCATCATAGCATGCAGAAAAGAAGGACCCGGAATTATAATTCCCAAGTACTAGTCTACCCAGTGAAAACAATGAGTGTGAAAGTGATACACTGCTAACAATCATTTACATTCATCTGAGAGTAAAACCAAACTTTAGAAAAGAAAAAAATGCCCACGCCTTGCAATTTAAGCAAGGTACTAATTACTAATTCTAAAAGCAAGGCTTTCTGCTTTTCTTTTTCACAACAATTCCACTGTCAGACTCACTAAGTCACTATCATTGCAAAAGTCACTCTACACTCAGCATTTGCTTCTGCCAATTTTCACCACTCAGATTCAAAGATCTTTGCTTCGTTTTGATGACCAAGCCAACCAAACTTGAAGATCTCCATTTTGATGACTGAAAGTAGAAAAAAACACAAACTCCAATTCTGATGGAAGAACAACATATTTTTATAACTGCATCTAGGTTTTGTCCAAAAAACGAAAGAGATGAAAAAGAAAGGAAAACCTTCTCACACTAAACGTCATTTTCCAAAGGAAGAACTGCATTTTTGGATCCCTTTCCATAACAAAATGGGAAGAATGCTCTTCTACATCTGCTGTTACAATACTCACTGGCACTAGCCTCATTCTGATGCCCGTTTTGTTGTATTATGACTTGAGCATCCAAGTAATTTTGTCTGTCATGTGCTGAATCCATTGAGAAAGATCTTCTAATTGGCTGAATGAAAAACTGGTCATCTTTTTTTCTGATATCAATGCACTCATCTCCCATGATGGAAACATGGTGGCACTTCCTTGGTTTCAAGTGCTCCACCTTCCTCGTAGAGTGGTTTCTATGTGCCAAGCTTCCCCTTGAGTCATTCCTCTCTTGTTGCACCTGTGGAAGTACTGCTCCAGGCTCTCCCCCCAGTTCAATAACCACAAAATCTTCATCACTACCCATATTGGAGAGCAACTGAGAATCCTGAGGAGAAGAGCTTGGAGCTATGATATGGTCCAATGGACAGTGTGTGTTGCCTGAAATGCTTGATCTGCAAAGTGGGCAATTGGAGTTGGCCTGAAGCCACACATCAATGCAGTCCAAATGAAAGGCATGGTTGCAGTTGGGAAGAACTTTTAGCACATCACGTTCCTTAAACTCAGCCAAACAAACCACACAGCCATACACACTTTGGTCCCCACCTTCTTCTCCTTTTATGAACTGAAACGTTGGGATTCCTCTGATGACAGATTCATCAAGCCCTCGGTTCCACATAACAGGAGAGAATGCTATGAAGGGATCCTCATTGTGTCGCATTCGCAGGAGGGAAAGCCATCTCATTGGGTTAACTTGACGCCAGTTTGAGCAGTATTTGGTTAAGAAAGTGAAGTAGCTGAGGAGCAACAAAACTGTGGCCAAGATACTGAGCACAACAATAACAAATATAGGAAAAGCATAGTCTGATGAAGCAGGTTGTTGTGGGGGTTGGAGTGTTTCAGCCTGGGCTTTGATGGGTGGGAGAGCTTCATATCCAAGCCTGTTGTTGTAGGAGTGGTTCTTGTTCAGTGCCATAAGCAAAGATGTGAATGAGAGATGGGAATGACTTCATAAATAGGTTTGACTAACGTAGTTACCTTTTTTTATTTGGTTGAATATAGATTAGGATCAAAGGTTAATCTTATCTGTTAGTCTAGTCACACCATGTTAACACAAATGATCTAGCTAAGTAAAGAATAAAAAATAATGTTGTCAAAGTTAAAAAAGCCATGCTAGTAAGTGAATTACATTAATAAGAGAAATGATAATATTATATTATTGGATGTTATCAGTCAAAGAAGACTTGAGGAAAGTGTAAAAGCTATTAAAGAAGAAATGGATTAGTTCTAAGTAACAGGCTAAGACACATGTGGTGATTAATTAGAAGGAAAAGAAACAAGTTGTGACATGAAGAGAAGCACGAGGGGTCAATATTTGTAGCATGTTTTGGTCTCTTTTTCAATCGGTTACTTATTCTTGGAGGTTTCTCTTTTATCTTATATGAACCTTGCCTCCTCCTCAATCTCACTGGTCAGATCACATCTGATACGTGTCTTTGATGGCCCTACCACCCCACAATTAATCACTCAACATGTTATCAGATCACATTCATCCTTCACTATTAACATAAAAGATATGAAAAATTATGACACATCATGCGCACAGGGCTTCTCTTGTGTAACTATTCTTCTTTTAGCACAGTTTCTAGGGGGACAAACTTTTTACTACATCTTTGTTTGGATTCAACGTTTACACAATGCAAAGTATTTCATGTTATCCCTTAATCATACATTATTACATTTATTAGGAACAACTTCACACTGCCAATGGCTTTCACACACTCTTCTAATGATGAGATAATATCTGATTGAGTGGTAAGATTTGTAGTAATAACAGTCACTGACTTTCAAATTTTTTTTATTAGAGTCTCAAGTTTTCAATCATTATCATTTAACACCAGCACTTTGTTCTTGTTTATCTTCAATTTAATATGGGTTGGGCCGGCCAAACAAAAGTCTGGTAGCTTGAGAAACATCTTCTTGAGATAATTTTCTAAGCCTTATACAAAAATACTATATTATTTAGGTATCAAATATCAATCGTGGACCCAAAAAAATCAGAGGTGTTTCTGATTTACTACCGAACACAGGAAATAATAGTGTTTTAAAATTAGACAGCCGGCAAATGATTCTCTGAAAAAATAAAGAATGAATCATGTTAATAGTTTTTACACGTTAGGTCTCAATATACACTTCATTGGTTAAATCAATCGTTATAAATTTTCGTTTCAAAGCATTGGCATATAATCTAATGTACTTGATGGGATCAACATTTTCATCACGTAGAGTCAAAAGGATTTAGAAATTCACGACATGTATTTTTCTTGTTCCTCTTCAACATCAAGATCCCAATCCAGTTTTGGCTTTAGTCTCACTGGTGAAACACAACCAAGCTACTAAATTAGATGGATAAACTTCTTTCAAGCCGGCTCAATCATGAATCTCTCCCTGAGGACTACATATTCCCACCAGAATTAAGACCAGGAGACCTCAAAATCCCCTTTAGCAGCAAAATTTCTGTGATTGATCTCAGTGCACAAAATGGTGATAGAACCAACACAATTCAGAAAATTATCAAGGCTTCTGAGGAGTTTGGATTCTTTCAGGTTCAGATAATGATTACTTTTTTTTTATTACTATTATGATATTATTTTCGGTAAAGATTAAGATTTCCTAGGCTGAAGTTGAACATTTATAGATTATTGAACATGTTATGTGGTATGGTAATGTTTCATGGAAAGTTATATCATTATATGTATGATGAGAGCAGGTTATCAATCATGGAATTTCAGAGAATGTAATGAACGAAGCAAGAAGTGTTTTCAAGGAGTTATTTGAGATGCCCGAAGAGGAAAAGCAGAAACTGTGTTCAGATGATCCTTCCAAGACATGCAAGATGTTCACTAGCAGTGTCAATTATGCAACTGAAAAGGTTCATCTGTGGAGAGACAATTTTAGGCACCCTTGTCATCCTTTGGAGAAGTGGCAACACCTCTGGCCTGAAAATCCAACTAGATACAGGTAAATGAAAGTGGGAATCATAAAAGTTGAACCTTTTCATTTGAAACAAAACAAAAATTCTTTTGACTTGTTCAAATGAAATATTGTCTTATTTTGTTTGAGTTGAGGAATGGTTTTGCTGCATTCAAATTCAAAAGTTCTATTCAATCAACTAGTTACTAGTATAGGATTATTACAAATATTTGTGTAAATATTTAAAAGATTTGTCTTCTACAGTAGTCTGGTTCATCTTTTGCAGGGAGTGTGTTGGGTCGTTTTCAGTTGAAGTAAAGATGTTGGCTTCTAGGATCTTGAGTTTGATAAGTGAAGGGCTTGGTCTAGAGAGTGGATATTTTGAGAACGATCTCACTGGTTCTGTACTTTTTTCAATTAATCATTATCCCCCATGCCCCGAACCAAGTTTGGCACTGGGAATAACTAAGCACTCAGATCCTAATCTCATAACCATTTTACTCCAAGATCATGTATATGGCCTTCAAGTTTTCAAGGATGGAAACTGGATCGCAGTTGAGCCTATTCCCAATGCATTTGTGATAAACATAGGCTACCAGTTGCAGGTACATTTCTCTTAATCCATCATCAAACACTTTCATCAATCAAGAAAATTTGAGATGTGATAAATAATATGACGGAGAAACACACATACATAAAATATAAAATAATATTGTGTTATAAACTTTATATGTTTTTGTTAAGGATCCTGTATAGACGAGAGAAAAGGTCTTTTAATATTTTATAAATAAGTGTAAACCTTCTCTTAAAAGCTGATTTTGTAAAATTGAATTAAACTTAAAGTTCACTTTTAATAGAATATTGTATCAAAGCCTATTCTAGCAAGGTTGTTAAACCTATCAACCCAACTATTATCGGTGTATCCTTAAATATATAGTCTCACTAACTAAAAAAAATCTTTTAATACTTTATAAATAATTATAAACCTCACCATAAAAGTCAGTTTTATAAAATTAGTTAGACTTAAAGTTCAGTTGGTAATAGTTTCTACTTATATTTTCATTATATTTTCAAGTAGTAATTCCTTTCATTAAACTTGGTAGAAAAAAATTTTGTTGATGTGTTACATTGGAATACAGGTAATAAGTAATGGAAAGCTAATAAGTGCTGAGCACCGTGCTGTGACAAATTCACATGATGCACGTACCTCTGCTGCTTTCTTTGTTGCTCCTTCAGATGAATGTATCATAGAGCCAGCAAAAGCTCTCACTGATGAACATCACCCTCCAATTTTTAAGGCCTTCAAATACAAGGACTTCAACTCTCACTACTTTGCCAAACATGGTGATACAGAGACAGTGCTGAAATCATTTGAAGCACAAAAGGGTTAGGTGAAATGTGGAAAGGTAAAGGAATATTGAATGATGTAATAAAGGGAAACTTCAATTTGGCATCTTTCTCACTGTTGGCTTTGCTTAATGGTAGAAAAGATCCTTCTTGAAATAAATGAAGTTCCTCAGTTTGGTATACTAAGAATTTCTCCTATTTTGAAGTACTTAGTTTCCATTTTGTGCAAATTTATAGATGCAAAATATGAATATTATTGATGAATATAATTAACCATGAGATATTCAGTGTTGTTAAGTACTATGAACAATGAGAGTTGTTTATTAATATCTTTGGAAGCCTACCTTTCTATAGCAATTTCAAAAGGATAGGGGCATAAATTTTTTAAAGAATTTAATTGAAATACATAGATAATGTAAACATTTTTTACACTATTAGTCAATTATAAAATTATCACATAAACTAATTTACTATAATTATCTTAGAAATTATATTTAAAATATTTTTTAACTGATTGCAATGTTTACAAAATTCAAAACTTAGAGGAAATAAAGATCAACAGACTAAAATAGATCTTTATGCCAAATTGTAAATAAGATCTAACATATGTAAATAATGGTACGAGATCATATGTCATACAATTCCAATGTATCATAAATTTTTTTTATGCATTTGAGATTAAATCGATGATTGTATTAATGATTTCTTTGAGATGTAGATAAACCGCTCAATAATCAATAAGCAATAATAAGAAAAAACAAAAACAGTGACAAAAAATTCCTCGTAATTTGTGATGATATTCCCAATGGATTCATAATTTGTGATGATTATTTCTGCTGCTAAAAATTTCGTCACTGTGCACAATTAATCTGTTGTATACATAATACATGAATTTTGTGATAGAAATCATTTTTTCTTTTTAAATTTTTTTAGATGCAAAATATTTTTTTGCGACACTTTTTTCTTAATTTTCATAAAAAAAAAATATTTTTAGACACTTTTCTTATAATGAACATTCGTTCATAGCAGCAACTTTCTCTCACACCATCCCTCACAAAATATAAATAATATATGCGGTAAGGTCTTTGTGGAGCATTTTTATCCCTTACACAAATTTCAATTTTTTTTGCTTTATGAGTTAGGTGCATATATTTAAATTTTTATAGAAATAATTTACTATTATAATAAAATATAATTTAAAAATGTGATTTTGTATAAATATGTTTATAATATTATTGCATATCATTATTTTATGTAATATAATTCATGACAATTAATTATATTTTAAATTTATTTATTAAAAATTATTTTCAAAATATAATATATATATATATATATATATATATATATATATATATATATATATATATATAATTGAAAGTGACGAAGTTATTAATATTTAGACATGTGTAAATAATATAATAAGTTATCTTTGGAAGAAAGGTTAAATAAAGTTTTAAAAAATGTTTGGAAAAGTAGAATATATAGATATATATAAGAAGGATTCTTATCTCAACTATTTTCTCAATCACTAAGATAAATCAAGATTTGATAACATTATCGAATCTTTTGAAAAGATATATAAAAAAAGATTTGACAATAATAAATTATGAATCAAATTCAAATTTATATAGGAGATTATGGTATGATATTTAATTTGAAACCTTAAGACAATGAGTTTATAAACCTCTTTATAAGTTATCTTACTTTTTTATTTCTATATTCAATATAAAACTTAAACTCAAACTCACACTTAGATTCTACCTAGAACAACATTTCTCAATTTACAATAAATTTAACAAACACATATTATATTGAAATTCATCAAAATCCTCATTTATTTTGTTAACAATCTCCCAATTAATTTCTAATAACATATGCACTTCACCTTATCCCAAAAGCTATATGGAAAATGAATATTTTCATTTTCATATACATATAAATTCTTTACATATTTAAACTACCATTCTATTGATTAGATGCTAACATTAACTCTCTTTATTTGGAGATAACATGTCAATTAGCAAAAAGCTTCATTTTGACACTTTTAAAAATCTAATATAACTCTTAAGTAATCTACCAAATATAAAACCTACATCAATAATATTTTCCCTTCACAAACCACCCAAAGTAAAGAAGAAAAACGAATAAAATCCTTAATAGGTATTAAATCACTTACACAAATCACAACTTTATCTCTATCATGTTGTCCCTTTGTGAGTGAGTGTAATTTAAAAGCATAATAGAATCCTATTTACTCTCTAAACTTAGAGCAATTTAAGAGAAAATAAATTTTAAAGAGATTAAATTCTTAATAAAATAAAGAGTTAACACTTATACTCTATTTATATACTTTTTATTATTCATTCATTACAAAATTATCTTTATTAAAACTCGAGTCTTACAAAAGTGTTCTTAAGAGAATGCCTATTTTATCAACTTTCATTCACATGAACCAATAAAATCTTATCCCTTTAACATGAATTTATAATCTCTCTCTTCATAATTTTCTTCTTCCTTAAATATTTTTCCATCATTGTTCATCTTCAAAAGACAACAATTGCAAAATAGTGTAATTTTCTTTTATCTTAAAAAAGTAAGTAAAGGTCAAAACAATAAATTTTAATTTTATTAATGTCGTTTTAAATTTTTATTAAGATTTTGCTTTAATTCAAAATATTTAGTTAGCAAATAAAATATTTCTTTGTAGATTTACCTCATATATACTTGACAAGGTGGCACTTTTTTTACACTTCCTTTCAAGATTTCACCTTTCTCCTTGCTTTCACGTTGAAGAAATTTCCTCTAAACTCTCCTTCTAAAACTTCTTTCTTCCCTTCAATAGTGATTTGACCCTTCATCTTCCTTCCCCGCCAACACTCTCACAGATGTGATCATGGTGAATGAAATGGTGGAGTTTAATGGAAAAAAAAAAAAAAATCCATACTTCACATAGTTTGGAAAAAGAACTAGAAAGCTAGAAAAGAAACGCGAATATTGATTCCCTATTTCATAGCTGATATGCTTTATGCTTTTGTTGCTCTCATAAGAAGAAAACCTTCAATTGATTCCTTTAAAGAATCTTCCCATCTCGAAAGAGGGGTTTACAAATTTTTTCAAAGGTTTATAGGTTGGTCTAGGCAAGAAGAGAAATGATTACTTTCATTGGTTCACTACTCAAATATATTTAAGAGATATTTAAAGCTTTGTTAAAAAATTAATTATTTCAATAGAATTTTCAACGGATGCCCATTCTAGCAAATTTTTTTTTAGTAAAAACAATATTTAATGTTACGAAAATATTAAATTCATCATTTTAATGCAAATTTGCAGGTAACTAGTACGGGATAATTATGGACAAACATTAAAGAAATGATTTTTTTTTTTTGACGAAATTGAAAAGTAGTTATCAATTAATTTTTATATTTGAAATATAACAACTACCTTTTTATGTTACCAAATCTTCTATATACTAATAATTTTCCGTTTTTTCCGTTGGTGAAGATGTAATAATTTTCAGTTGCTTTTTGACCAATGTTTGGGGCATAGTTGGTCGGTCAAGTGGCTCAGTAGTAGTAGGGCTACTTTGTCGGCCCTAATGGGCCACAAGTGGGAGAAGATGAAGGTGGAAAATGGGTGGCTAAGAATCTATGAAAGGAACAAACTTAGTACTTCTCCCGTAAATTAACACCACCCAAACCTTGTTTCACTCCTAAAGTGCACAAAGTCACATACAGGTAGCTATAGTTGACTTACAATATTGACCAAAATTTTATGCTTCACATCTTATCTAACTAGAATACTGAAAATTATATTTGTGATTTATGAACACAATGATCACTTTTTAAGACACAAACCGAGATCATTCAAGTCGAGTTACAGTTATAATCGATGTCTGTTACAGAAAATAAAGAGATTTTTTTTTCATGACATAAACCATGTTTTGAACAAAGCTTCATCGGAGACAGCAAAATATCTGAAGTGAAAACCATGATGAGGACCGTTCCAGTTTCCACCCAAATCCAATGATGTAAGACATGATGCTACAGCTGCTACCGAAGTTCAATGTTTCATCTTAGAATAATGTTACATAGAGAACATAAAGTTATTATTTTATTGATTTCATGATCTTTGTCCAATCCAACCCTCAACTTCACAATGATAATAAATATTTAGGTAAGCCAATCAGAACTACACAACAAAACTAACCCTAAGACCGTTTGTTCGTGAATTCATTGCAACTAAATTCTTGTATTTTCTATTTTCAAACATTTCATGCCAAGAGTGACTTACGTAGCATAACCCTTTCTGTATAATGTATCATCCCTATGACCTCACCTTCAATCTGGTTGAGATCCAGAAATTCTAACATTCATTTATGGATAATTCCAAAAAATTTGTTTGAGATGACCCTCCGCAGGCCTTTTAGCCATCACCAAATATTGTGATACATCCACATACGTTGAACTCTCTAAACAATCTCAATCACTTGGTATCAGCATATTCATTAGTACTTTCCCAATGCATTGAACCTATGGTGAATTTGGCCCTTCATCACTCACTACCCAATTGAGTTAATTAACTAACAAGTTAGGTGCATTATGTGTAGCAAGTATAAATAAATGAATGGTAGGGTTAATAATTTTGTGGGGAGGCACAATGGAAGACAACTCCTCTAAGGACAAAAACGTGAACAACACCAAGAAAGAGCCACACTATAGAGGAGTCCGGCACCGGCCCTGGGGGAAGTTCGCCGCCGAAATTCGGGACCCCGCCCGCCACGGTGGCCGAGTGTGGCTGGGGACATTCCTCACGGCGGAGGAGGCTGCCAGAGCTTATGACCGTGCTGCCTTTGAAATGAGAGGTGCTTCAGCCGTTCTCAATTTTCCAAATGAGTATCCTTCATGCTCTTCTATGAGCTCCTCTTCATCACTAACACCTTCTTCTTCTTCTTCTTCTTCTTCAATGCTTAAAAATGATCATAGTAAACAAGTTATTGAGTTTGAGTGCTTGGATGACAAATTGTTAGAGGACCTTCTTGATTTTGATGACTATGCCTACCACAAAGACTTGCCTAAGAAGTGAACATTAATTTCTGTGATCAAATTTCTATGCTATGGATTCATTTCAATGCACCTAAAAAATAAAAAAAATAAAAAAAGCATATACCTACTATAATGTCTTAATCATAAATAGTTTTATTTTAGCCAGTATTTTACTTTAGTGTGTACCCTGTGTAATATATATTTAATCAAGAATGATATGGTTGGACCTTCTAATTAGTTTTATTGATGTCTTCCCTTTACCAGTAAATTTCTATTTTATTATTATTATTATTATAACATACATAATAAACATCTATAATAAAACAAAAACTGCTTCTTCCTATATATAGCAGGTGACATGTATAGTTTAGTTTAATTATTTTAATTAAAAATATGTAAGCACTGTAGTATTAAAATAAGAGAGTCTACGCATAAAGGTATGTGTCAGTTTTCACTTGAGTCAACTGAGCAATCAGCATCACGGAGAATTTAACAAGATTAAGAAATTGTATTAACTTTTCTGGACATGATATCAAATCATTCCGTTATTTCAAGGAAACAGTAAAAGTGCAGGAAAATGCGAAAAATATACCTATATATAGATAAATAAATAAAATTAACTGATTTAGATGAGAATCACTCGTAATGTCAGCTGAAGATGTGAAATTTACTAGTGATATATTCAACATGTAAATTTTTAATTACGACGTCAGTAATATAGTTAATATATAATATATGAAAAAATAGGACATAAGAGAAGTGATTTCCAATTAGATAGATTTTTTTTTCTTTAACAGCGAAGTCCAATTAGATGGATGGATGATAAAATGAAAATTAACTAAAATAGTATTCCTTTCCTCTTATGAGTTTTGTGGTTCAATTTGAGAGAAGAAATAGATTGAGAAAAAATAGGTAAAGAAAAAGATTATATATGCAAGAAATAAAACTTGGTTAGTTTAAAATAAATAAAAGATAAAAAAAAAAAAATAAGATAACAAAAATTTTATTTTGAGCTTTCTTTTTAAAAGTTTACATCTTATATTGATCTTTACTCCGACCGTTGTTTAAAGTGTTGGATGACAAATTAAAAAAACTTTATTGAATTATCCTAAAGTAATTAATAATAGTTGAACCATAAAAAGCAACATTTATTAGTTTTATAAGAAAATGCGATATAAAAATATTTTATATTGATTTTAGATTAATAATTAATAAAAAATTAAACTTAATTAATTTTTAAGTTTCTGGTAAATTTACGTATCTTCAAATGAGTTTCTACTAAAATTTTTATTAATTGAGTACTTCAAATTTTTATATTTTTCAATTGAGTCTTTTCTATTTAATTTGTTTATTTACATCATCTCACTTATTTATTTCTAGATATTAAAAAATGTAATATTTTATGATTAATATAAATAATAAAAAATTAACCAAAATATTATTTTGCATAAACTATAAAAACTTGGCATTTTTTAACATCTAAAAACAAGTAAATAATATGATAAGACAAAATAATAGTTACATTCTTTAATTAACAGAAAAATAAGACATATTTAAAAATAAAAAAAATTAAATACTTAATTGACAAAAAAATTAGTAAGAATTTAATTAAAACTATTCAAATTTATAAATTATTTGAAATTTATTTAAGTCAAACAAATATAATTATGGATACATGTTGTGGACTATCTTACTTTTCAGGAAGTTTGAATAGCAGTAGGAGGGTGTAAATAGTAATACCCATTGGTGTGCACTATTCCTAATCGGGTTATAAGTTCAGGTCTCATAAAACATAGGCTTATTTCTTAAAAGTGGATCAACATTTGTTCATATAATCGAAACATGTCGGGCTTACTGATATAGAGGACGACTCTATTTGTACTTTTTCTGTGTTTGAAAGATATTTTTAATTTACATTTTTTAACGTTGTCCTTATTTAAGCATTTTCCTTATTCATTTAAACTAATTTTTGAAAGCCTAAAAAATGTTGACAATTCCACGATTTAGTTATGTAAGTATTTCAATTTTTTCTTTTTTAGAAATTTATTTATAAAATGTGTTAAATATATATTTTTAAATCGAAACATATACTTATTTCCAAAATATTTTTGAAAACGAGTATTTTTTGGGGAATACACAGAAACCAAAAACAGAGAGAGTGTGAAGAGAAAAACAGGGGTGCAAGTAAAAAACCCTTACCTTAAGTTAGATTAGGAGTTATTCTACATAATAATAAGTCATTACACCATTTGAACATGCATGCATGCACCCCAACTTATGGTGTGTTTAAACAGTTAAGAGTGTATTGAATTATTATTTATTATGCCAACACTTAAGTAAAAGCTATTTTAATAATTAAAGTGAAAATATAATAGACTATTTTATGTAAGTTATAAGCAGTTTTCATAGGATATAATATGCTTATTAAAATAAGCCAGTGTAAGTTGCATACTTCTAAACCAGTACTCCCAAACATTTTCACAATTGTTTATGATATAAAATATAAAATAAATCCAAATAAATTGTAAATTAACTCTTTCAAAGTCACCCTCATACAAAGTTATTATGTAGCATATTTGGATAATGCAAAAAAAAAAAAAAAAAAAAAAAAATTAAAAAAAAAAAAAAAAAAAAAAAAAAAAAACATTTGAAGATAAAAATATTAAGACTTTTACTAAAGAGTCCTAAATTAACCATACAAATAAATCTCACACCCCAAATTCAATTCAAAATCTTAACACGTTTTAAAGAACATTATCGTAAAAAGCATTACAAACATAGAATTGTTCACCGTATACATAGTACAGGTTGCAGTTTGGATAATTTATACACACCGACAAAAACAGAAGACATTGTATTGTTGATGGTTATACGTGTATAGTACATCTCATACCGTATGGAATTTGTTTCATTTTTTTTAAAATTAAAATAATTTATAGGACATCTCAGAATACACGTAGGTGTGGCCACATGGTACTTTGTTTGGATCTCAAATCTATTCAAAATAAAATAAATTAAGTAAAAAAAAAAACTTTTGTAAAATTGAAGTCATGCATTGTAAAACAGATATTTTAATTAAATAATATTATTTTTAAGTTTAACGTGTCTTTATGTAACATGCTAGTTTGAAGGAGATATTATTAATTTACTATTGACAAAAATAGTAAATAAAAATCTTTCATGCTACGACATGTAAGGTCGCAGAGGTGCATGCACATGGTGCTTTTTTTGGTCTGAATTCTACTTTAGTCAACATTTGTGTAAGATGCAAGCTTCTAGGTTGTGTTATTATTTATTATATTATACATTGCCCCAAAAAATATCTAAAAAACATCAGCGTACGTGAATCATTGATATCTGTTAAGTTTATTCTTGAGTACGATAATACATGACAGATATTTATAAGACGCAGTGTGAATGTCACTAATAATTTTAGGCCAGATAAAATAATATATTTAAATTAAGTATAATTTTAATATTTAATTTTCATACAAAATTATTAGAGTTCTAAGACAGTGTGAGGGAATTTCTCTTCTTTCTACATATTATTTTCACCTTGTACATCTATAAAATATATATAACTGCATCATTCTTAATTACTAATAACAATGACCCTCTACCTCTCTTAAGATCGATCACTGATAGCTATTCTCCTAATTTATGTACAAATGTTATGCATTTTAATAAATAGTTCTGCTTCTCTTTAGGGTATATACTACGTTTTATGAAATAAATTGGTCTATAAACTTTGGCGATTAATTTTTTTGCAAAAGGTATGATTCAGTAAGTGAAGAACATTGTAAAGAAAATTTTATGATGTGTTTTTAAAAAGATAAAATATATTGTTTTATTGTTTCTATCTTATTATATACACGAAATATCTGTTATCATTGCCTATAAATAATCTCTACAAAACAACTTATTAATCAGTTATAGTGAAATTTCTGCTTTTTACCATTTTTTTTTATTTACAAACTTAAATTCAAACTCAATATTGTATATAAACGAACTTAATGGTGTAGATAAATTCATAATTTGTGAACACATTTCCCTCCAAAATTTCTTACAACTATAGTAAATAACAATAAAACAAAAAGGGTCAGTGATTTCATCTATCTAACTTAAATTATTATTTTTAACACAAGAAGTGAATCTTTCATAAAATTTCACACTTATAATAAATTATCATTAAGATGTTTACCTTTAAAAAATCCAAATTAATTAATTCCAGAATGAAGAAAACGACAGAAACCTGTTTCCTATTATGACTACTTTCCCTTTGTTTCAGAACTCAGCACGTTTCACGTGCCTTCAGAAATTTTGTTTGAATCATTCAGTTGAATTTTTTTATTACATGAAACAGTAGCATGATCGAAATGTAATAAGTAAAAATTGACGTTAATTAGTTAATAGTTGGAATGTTATTTAAAATAGATTTTAAAATTATAAATATTGGCAAACTCTAAGTAATATCAATTAATTGTTAATTTTTAAATTAATTTCTAATTAAAGTAATTTACTGTAAGTCAACTTGAAACTAATAAATCTTATTTTAAGATTTATTTAATAGAGATAAAATTTATTTTTGATATTATTAATTTAACTTGTATTGGTTGGTTTGACTGATGATAATGACAATAATTTTAGAAAAAAGTTTCCTATATATTGTTTTCATCTTCAACAAAATAAAGTACAAACAATAAAATAGAAAAAAAATTGTGGTAAATGAACAAAATAAATATGGATGAAAGATATGAATGTGAATAAATGAGATGATCAAATATATGAATGTGAATAAATGAGATGATAGTAAATAAAAGAGACAAAGATGAGATGGATGAACGTGGATAAAGAAAATGAGTATAAAGAAGTGAGAGAATAAAATTGTGAGTAAAGAGATTTGTCATATTTTAATTTAAGTGTTTGAATTAAAAGTAATCAATAATTCTTATTCATAACAAACAAATTAGTGTCAGTTTAACCTATTGTTAATTTAATAAATATTAAAGATATATTATATGATCATCAATTTAATAGATACCACTAACTTAACTAAATAATAAAATAAATAAAATTAGTGTTGGCTTAAGGGATATTAACTTAAATATAAATACTAAAAATAAATAAAATTATACTTATAATTAAAAATAGTTTACATTGGTTTAAAGTTGGTTAAGTCGATTTGTATCTAACTTTAATACATTGTAATTTGGTCAAAATTAATATTTAAAAGTTAATTTGATATTTTTTTTATAGTGCTTCGACATGGCTGAGGAATACACAACTAAAGGAAACTACAAGAAGACAGAAACAATTGGTGGTGAAGTTTGAAGTAGAGAAAAAGGAAAGCTCATACATAGGTGTGGGAGACTAAATGAATTTAGCTTCATTAAATTATAATACATAAGAGATCATTTCATGTTTGTTATTGGAGATGAGGGGGAAGATATTAGTAAAGTAATATCAAAAGAAAAAGTAAAATGATTCACATTAACATTTTAAAGTATTATTAAGTGTATATGAGTAACATGAGTGGTATTAAACATGAATTATTTGTAGAGATCTATATGAAAGTTTGATATATTTGTACTTGTTTGAATTAAAATTTAAGTTTATATTGTATTTTTTAAAATTTTTTAGCTTACTCTGTTTTTTTTTATTGTGTTTTGTTTAAAATCCATAATTATCGTGTGGAAACCGATGATATTGATAAAAACTCCTCAATAAGTAATTTGGAGTTAGTTTTCTTTTGTTTGTCTCGTGTTTTGGATATGTACATACTTAAACATTCCTATAAAGAGAAATATTTATTTTGTATTACTATTTAAGATGTAGATTATATATATATAATTTAATTTTTTTTGCATCAATTATTTTTAATTAAATATCTTTAATCTTGATTATACCAGTGATAATTTGAATATAGCAGTACCCATTAATATTTTAAGTATTTCACTGCGAGGAATACATTAAAAAAATATGAATTTAAATAAATTTAATGTTAATAATTAAATTATATTATAATAACATTTTGGACTGTTATTACTATAAAATTAATTTTAACAATTATCAAGTAAAACTATTTTTGATTAAAAAGGTATGACAACAGTTGCAGATATTTTTTTCCACAAAAATAGTGTTATTTCTGTGAGACAATTTTTAAATGAATACGAACAATTATTAAAGGTAAAAGGATAATAAATAAAAATTAATTTTATTACTTTTCCTTTCTATATTTATAGTATGACAATGAGAAAAATCATACAATAACATTTTTAAAACAGGCAAAAGTAAAGAAAATAGTTTTAATTTGTAAAATCATATTTAATTAGATTTCTTTCCATAATATTATGTATTGTGTAAAAAAATTCTTTGTCCCCACTAAAACATATCTTAGATTCATCACTGGTTAATAATAATAGTACGTTAACAGCTTTAAATACAAATAAATTTAAAATTGATGACAGTAAAGACAATCTTCACACTATAATCACATCAGCATAAACTATTTTCTACAATTTTAATAGAATTTCTACTATGTTTGAAAATTTTTAATCGTCACCTTAATGGTTTACGAATTGAAACCGTTTTCGTACTCATTACTCCATTAAACAGTATATACTATAGTATAATGAAGATTCAAAGGGTAAAAATTTATTTGTCTAAAATAGTGTGAATGCTCACGTGTGCATTATTCCTTGCATAATTTTGTAAAAGAAATGCATATGGTTGCCACAAGCAAGATATTATTATATAGAACAAAAATAATTTTGTTTAACCAATATTTAATGTATATGACGGCATCGATAATAATGTGGAGAAGCAAGAAAGAATGAAGACAAAAAGACAAGAAAAGAAAAGACATGACCAAGTTGCCTAGATCCTCATCCTGCTGCGCTGGGAATGCTAAAAAACAAAACAATTATGCAAATCAAAAAGGTCATCACACTGACACACTTATTTTATTTCAAACTGTTATTGATTTTTTTGTTTTTGTTTTAGTTAACGTATTTTTATTTTCAGTAATTGAAGATATATTTTTTGTTATTTTATGATTGGAATAGTAAGAACATATTTTCTTGTTAATATTGCATTCTTAATGAAAAATACATTTATCCTATTATTCCTAAAAACCTTGAATTGATAATCATAAAAAAATTGCCAGCACCCATTTAATCTTTGATTTATTTGATTCATGAGTCTGATTTTTCACCTTGAAAACATGACGAGGCTAAGACAACAAGATACCAATATTATGGATTGCATAAGCTTTTTATCTTTTATTTATAAAAGTTAATACAAAAAATAAGAATCAATTAGCTGTCAAAATACGTGTGATAGGATTTTAAATTAAGGATACTATTTCACTAAATATATTACAAAAGCATCACAAATATATTTAGACAAAAAATCAACTTGAAGAATTCTAGAAGATCCAAACATTAAGTTCATCTGAAACTAATACCTAAATCATATCAAATTCTACTAAATATCAGTGGTAACTCGTGCAAGGCAACTCTTTGCACACATTCTACAAAGCGTAATAAAAGATTCTTTAGCTTATCATTCTATAATGCTTTTTGTCATCTATAATATTTCATATTTGTAATGATTATATAACTTAATTCTTAGATTATAATATCAAGTAACTTTTTTCATACAACCATTTCGTATAAAAGTTTAAACATTTTTCATATACATTAAACTAACCAATTATTTATTATTATACAATTATATAACAATCACCATATTATATATAGAATTATATATAAGCATAACAATTTAAGAATGCCTTAACTAAGTTAAAACAAATTTAAAATACAAGTAAATATCGTTTGAATAGAATATTCTTGATCAAGTGATATTCTTTAGTAAAACAAAAATTGCATTTGGTTTTTTCCTAATGAATGAGATAGCTTTAATAATGAAACTCATTACGTGATATTCTGTTGCCTAAGCTAGAAGTTCTAGAGTTATAAACCTACATTGAGTTTCTATCTCTCTTGAACAAGATATGAAGATGAATATAACTCTCAAAAGTGTTTCTTATTAATTTATTATTTTTACTGATAAAAAAAAACACCAAAACAAATATCTAAAATGTTCTATACTCTCTAAATCAATTTCAAGAAAATGTGACAAGTTTAGAACTAGAAAAAGAACCATAAACATCTTTCTAAATCAAGTTTCTTATATAATGTGTTTTAAGTGACTAAAACAATCAAACTTAATAATCTAATTCAATTCCATCATTAAGTTAAATTTTATACGGATCTATTTTGATTTACATAATTTAAGCTAACTAAAGTGTATCTTATGATATAATAGTTTTTATACTCATCACAGGCTATAACTAAATTTTCTCATTCTGCAAATGAGACTGTGATCCCATAATTTTACAATTAATCTTAGAAAATTTTCTAAAGTATACGCATCCTTAACTCATTACATTCTCTTGTTATAATTCAAAACAACAAACCATATCAAATTCACACAAATATCCAAAGGCATGAAATTAACAATGCATTTCTAAGTGAGTAAATTATTCAATAAACAATATGTGTGAATCAAGATATACAATATGTGTGAATCAAGATATGTGTGAAACAAGATATACAATTAACAATAGGTAATACATTTCCTTATCTTGATTTTCTTGCACTCTAAGGTATCTAGGTTTTTGAAGGAAAGAATGAAGCAATAGTGCCTAAGGAACTTCTTTGTCACTTAAAAAAATAAATCCTAACCTTGAACACCTCAATCAAGCTTTAATTCTAACCAATTGTGAGTCATGCATGTAGTCCTTGGAGGAAATGGAGAAACAAACTTACTCCACAAAAGGCTTCAAGATGGAATGCTTTGACTATATTTACGGAAGGAATTCTTAATTGGAAAATGAAGGAGAACTTGGCACATGAACTAGAGAGAAGAATGAGACATGGTAAAAAAAAATGAACGAGGAAAGGAGGTTATGTAATGAAGTTAAGAAACAAAAATTGAAACTTCTATTGACACCACTTACTCATTTTCTCACCCTCCCCTTGTGTGTCTTTTTCTCTTAATTTCTGTTTAGGTTTTGATTCATAAGAAATACCCAACAATCAAGGTCTACACTACCTATTTACACACACTAGATCAATAAACATATCCTAGAAGGCAATTAAAGTTTTGAGTATAAATTAAATTTAGTTACAAATTATATATTTATTCACATCCTTATATATCACATAAAACAATACACCTTATATTATAGTCTATAAAAAGAAGTTTTCGTTTTCCAAAACTCATTTACAAGGATAAATATAACTTTTTCACAATTTTTTCTCTAGTTCATAAGTAGCATCATCAAACCTAGCATATGATATCACCTTCACTAGACTAATGTCTTTATTTCTTGACTTTCAATTTTTTGTCATCAATCCAAACCAATCTAACTCCAGAAAACAAGTCATCTATAACTTGAATTACATCAGATTTCATGATATGATTATTATCAAGTACATACTTAATCGAGACATACATAATACACTATATATGTAGGCTAGTTAAAGATGATAGTAAAATATCAATCTCATAACTATTGAACCAATACATTTAAAAATTTGATATATTAAATAAACTTATGAGTTACTTATTTTTTTCCAAATGGCTCTCCCTACATCTATGATTGGTGTAGCTTTCAAGAACTCAATAAACATAACTTTGGTTTGACCGACTAAAAGTTATAAACTTTAATTATTCATTAATAGATTAATAGATGTTGACTGTGTTGATACTAAACAATATACTAATTTAATTATCAAATGATAGAAATTAAAAAAACGTTTCTCATGCTTTTTTCTTCAATAAAAAAATAGTAAAAATAGTAGTGAACGAAGGATACGAATATAAATGGAGGAAATTAATATGAATGAAGGAGATGAGTAAAACACTATGGAAGGAGATGTGTGTGTACGAATGATAAGATTGTGGGTGAATGAGAGGTGCATTTGAATGAATGTGGATGAAGTATGATGGAAAGATAATGTTTGTTTAAATGACACTAATTACAAAAATTAAAAATTAAAACATGTTTAATATTTGAGTCTTTTAAAATGATTCTAATATTTTTTTAAAATATTTTTATCATTAAAACATATTTAATATTATTAGAGTTGATTTTTTAAAATATATTAAATATTATTAGAATAAACTAAACTGACTTTAATATATTTTTAACATATTTATAATTATTAAAATATATTTAATATTATTAACATCGGTTAACCTAAGTCTAATATATTTTTGAACATAATTATAATTATTAAAGCATATTTAATATTTTTTAATATTAAAACGTATTTAATATTATTAGGGTTAATTTAGTCCATTACAAAACATTTTTCTAAATATTTTTATGTATAAAGTAAAAAAGTATATGAAATGAGAATATTTAAGTTACTCTAACTCATTTACATCCGAATATTATATAAAGAAAATTTAGATTAGATAAATATAAATCCTGGATCAGTCTGTCTAAGTTAATCCTCTACCCATTAGATTGATTAGTCACCTCTATCTAGACCTACAAAATCTTAAGTAAATTTTGAATACATACCTATTCTATATAGGACATATTTCTATACTAGTATTACTACCAGTCTTATGTGTTTACAGCATTAAAATCAGTTCTCCCATGCATTCCAAAATAGGCAAATTAGTTGACTATAGTGTGGCACTTATCCACCTGCTATTCAAATTCTGTATTCGAAATACTCTTCAAATTATGTATTATACAGTTGCTGTATTTCCAAAATAGGCAATGAGTGAGTTTGCTTGCACTGTAATATTTTAACACTAATCTCTTATGGGGTTTGCAGCCAAATAAATTAAGAGTGGTGATATTTTTACACCATTATTCATCTTTAATCCCATTTAACACTAATATATATTATTATTTTATTTATATATTATCAAATTTTTCATAAATTAAAGACAAATGGGGAGGTGACCAAGCGACAGAAAACAGTTGCCTAATACGACTTTTCCTATTTTTTTGAGAACCCAGATTGGAACATGTAGGAGGAATCAATTAAACGATAAACAAAACAAGATGGGTATATTAAATTAAATATTTGAATGATATATTTAATATTTTTACATCGCGTCACGTAGCTGTGGATAAATAATATAAACCCTGAATTAAACAAATCAAATTAATATCGGAGCAAGAATCCGTACTTTGGTCTGAGGCACATAAATTGCAGTCAAGAGGAGAAAGAAAACGAAGAAACAGACAAGAGTTGGTTATTGCATACAAGCCTAATAACGTGACTTCCCCTTTCTTTCAGAGTTCATATTGAGACATGATCATGGAGATGCAAGAGCCTTCAGAAATTTTGTTCCAATCATTGTCAACCAATGATGTTCTTGACCCTCTACACGATTATCTTTCCTTCGACATGGTTGACTTCTCCACGGCACCAGCAGAAGGAAACCACAACGAGGCAAAGCAATTGGTGGTGGAGTCTGAAGAGCAGAATAGGGAAAGGTCATACATAGGTGTGAGGAAAAGGCCTTGGGGAAAATTTGCTGCAGAAATCAGAGACACAACCAGGAGGGGCACAAGGGTTTGGCTTGGAACCTTTGACACTGCAGAAGCTGCTGCTTTAGCTTATGACCAAGCTGCATTTTCCATGAGAGGCCATAATGCAGTGCTCAATTTTCCGGTCAAAAGGGTTAAAGAGTCTTTGCAAGAGATCCCATATATCTGCTTCAATGGCTCTTCTCCTGCACTTGCACTCAAGGAGAGGCACTGCAAGCAAAAACACTTGTCAAAAGGTAAAAAGTGTAAAGGGAAAGAGAAATCACAGGCAAGTGTGGTGGTGTTAGAGGATTTGGGAGTTGACTACCTAGAGCAACTTCTAACCATATCCGATCAAAGTGCAAGCCCTAGCCACTTCAACTAAATCTTGTTCACTATTCTTTTGTTTCTTTTTTCCTTATTGTTTTAGCTTTTTTACATAATCAACAATTTCCAGCTAGAGCGTTTGTATGTAGTATGATCTCTCTCAAGTCCAGTGCCAATTCTTCTGTGATGGTTTCAACTTAGAAAATATCTAAAAGTATTATTTGATCTATCAACAAAATGTTATCATAGTCAGTGATTGATCAATTGCGTCTTTTCTGCAGCAATTAGATGCATGAACTTGCTGCCTCTAGAAGTGAATTAAATTTTTCGACTCTCCTATTTGGTTGAACCTGAATTCATTCTGCCAGCAGATTTATGCTGGCACATACATTATACAAACTCATGACTCATATTTCAACATCCATTTCAAGAATTCTAATAAAGTCACTATCCACTCATGCAGAAAAAACCTTTCATCCTATTGCACCACTACACCTAAGACTTATATTATCAATTCTAGAACATATTCGTAGTCAGAAGCCTTATTGTCGAAAATAGTGCTATTCCTATGTAACTAGACTTCAGTCCAAATCACAACAAACCAAATCACATGCCATGTTTTCTCAACTTCCTTCCCGTACAACCCACAGATTGTCCTTCTTCTGCATAAGTTCATTTTGGCATATTCATATGGCACTTTTTAGATAGTAATTGGGAAAGAAAGACTTGACTGAAACATATTGAAACTGTTTTTACCACTGACCGGATTATCCATACGTCAGACCAGTGATTTCGGTGTCAAGTTTGCATTTTCATCAATTTTTAGAAAATATTGGACAAGAACACGTATGTGACGCCCAACTTATTGGTTGGACTGACAAATTAATCCGATCAACGGTCCAAACAGTCCCACTTTAACAATATGTTTCAGAACAGTCTCTTTCGAAAATGAGTTTGTAAAAGTGCTCTATTTTGATCAATAAGTCAGTTTATTTTCTTACGATTTCAAATTTACAGTACTTGGTGAAGACATGCTAAAATGGGTAAGTTTATTACTCGCTACCTGTATTATAGCAACAGTTCAGACATACCGTGTTTGATATGAAAATATTTTTCAAGCCTTTCTAAAAGCAAAACAAAAGGTTAAAAATAATTTGTTTATCTAACATATGTGATATAATCATAACACATCACAGATACGATTAAGATTTATATCCAGAGAATAGAGTAATTTACTAATGATTTTTTTAGGGACTTTTGTGTTATATCTAATATCTGGCTTGTCCCTTAAATTTCTTTATATCCACACTTTGTAAATTGTGATCAATCAATTCAATGAGAATTTTGCAATCACTGCAACCAGAAGGATGATTCGAAGTATAATACTACAAACAAATGTTGTTAAACTCATTGAATACTTCAAGTGTAACACAGGAAACCTAAAAATCTATCGAATTAAGAAACTAAAAATCTTGTCTCTGAAAATGAACACAGTGATTGATCACTTCAACTAACACATATGACCCCCCAACAATATATTCCGTTCATTACACTACAAAAGACATAAAATGACAAAAATCGAAACTTCATTATTTTCCAGCTGAAGTATACATAATGGACAAAATCTTATTTTCATAAATTTTTAATCAATCTTTAAATAGAAAATAAAGAAAAATAAAAATATTTCTATAATAGGCCATCACTGCAATAGGAAGCAATTAAGAAGAGTCATTCTGTATAAATTTACCCTTTGTAATTCAATACTTTTATCCAGAAAGACAAATAGATCTCAAGCTTCATTTATGCATTGTACTTGTCAACAGACTTGCGCGTACAACTTGTTACCTGATATGGAAGATGTTCAACTTAAATTATCTCTTGCTTTGGCTTTCAGAAGAGAAAAAAAGTGAAAATTCAAAGGGAAAACTATAGATTGATGTTAGCACTCAACCATTACACAGTTATAGTCCTTGCTAGATAATTCAATATATCCTGCACTTATCCTATTCTCACAGTCTAGGTAAAGTAAAAGGAGGTGATGTTGAGCACTCACATATAAGATTAAGATATCTATCATTATTTGCTCTCTAATGATATAGATCTCAAGAGGTAATAACACCATAGCTTCATGAATTAAACAAGGGCATATTAACATTTTACTCAGAAATCAAAATATTAGAGATTTAAAGGCATTTATAAAAAAATACTAGACCACAGAATACTGACGTTTATAACGTCATAAGCACCAAACGTTCGTGTAATATTGGAGGAAAATTTTAAGGCAAATCTTAGGCATATTTATTGATTAAGAAGTTGCTATTTGATTGCTAAGTACATAGCATTATATGCCTGTAAGAAAAGAAACTATACATTGAAAATAACGCAAAGAATAATCAGTGAAACCCCAATATTATAGATTCTCAAAATTTGAATTAGTAGGTCATTCCAATTCCTCCAGATGTGCAACAAAAACTAACGGCATGTGCTCTTTACGATGATGAAATCCATTTCTAGAAATGCTTACCAGAATCAACAACAAAAGAAAAAAAAAATTAACGAACAAAAACAAACATACCTCAGGCCAACACTCTTTCCGTTGTTCCCGAAACATTTTCCTGAAAACGTTGTAAACGAAATAAATTCGCATCATTAATTTGACTTAGTTTTGAGGGAAAAGTATTAAGGGTGTCCTGGTTTGTGTTGAGGGATAGGGTTTAATGGAGGCGGAAGAAGAAAAAAGAGTAAGTTTCCATTCCAAATCCCACTGTCAAGAAAAACGGTAACAATTATTATTGTTTCCGTCTCAGAAAACGAAATTATTTAAAAGACAGTTTAATATTTATTATATGTTATCATATTTATAATTATTTTTTGGGTACATACATGTATAATTAGTTCCCGAAACAATACATTTTCCTCGACTTAAATGCTAATATTTTTATTACTATTTTCTTTTTATTGAGTAATGATTGAGGTACATCTTATTTCTGGGAACGTAAACAGAGAAATATGATGAAAAAGAAAAAAATAACAAATATAACAAAGAAGGAAAACATGACTAAAAACAGGGATAAGGAAAAAAATGAGTGTATTAATTCTTGTTTATTATTTTATCCACTGTCTCTTCTACACACTTATGTGGAAAGAGGTGGAATTCCACTAAGAAATTAATAAGGAACAGCGAAAGGAAATAAAACAATTTAAGAAGAAACGTTGATAGTTCCACTTAGTGTTGTTTGGACTTTTGCTACATAAAAATATTATTCTTACTTTTTTTTTTATTCCTTCTTACGTTCAAAGAATATTTTTTTTTTCAAAAACTCATATTTTGTAATGGATGTATAGACTTAAAACATAATAAATTTTTATAAGAAGTAAAACTAACCTTTCAAAATATTTTAAAAACATATTTTGCTCTTTTCTATCGGAAAATGTAATTTCATATAATAAAAAAAATTAAAAGATGAGCCATAACATAAAGAATGCCATAACCCATCAGCATAGGTCTTTTACAGAACTTGGTCACTACCTAATGCCCAAAAACCTCATCCTACACAACCAACATGACCAAAGAGGAAATTTGATTATGGTGATAAGAAAAAGAGGAAATTTGATTATAAGAACAATATTTTGTCTTTAAATTTGGTCAACACCATTCTTTTTAGTAGGTTATTCTTTTCCACGAGCACCTTGAAAAATAAAAAGACATCTACAAATATCTAACGAATATAAAATCTTTACACCACCAAACTAGCAACCAGCACATATAACACCTAATTTTCGAAAGAAGAATTTCACATAAGACATTTTATTACTCGTTATAAAAATATATATTAAAATAAAAGCATAAAAAAGATGTTTCAGTCTTTATATAAAAAATTTAAAAATCTCAAGATTTTTCTCACAGGTTTCATTAATGCAGTTCAAACTCAATCCTAAAATACTCCTGCCCCTATATACTATTTGTATTAGAGTCTTAAATTCAGAAACCACCTAAGCATATTGTATAGAGAAATTGTGCCTTCAATAAACTATCTTCATAACTCAATTCCTTACAACTAGTCATCTTCTTCCAAAGACAATTAGTCATACATACTTTATGTAATTCCAAATCCTAAATCTTAAAACATAAACATAGAGGTTGTTAAGATATGAGAATTGGGTAAGGAATAGGAATAACTTGTTTTGGGGAGGAGGAGAGGGTCTTGAAGAAGATAGAGGAGCTAGAAGCATAAGATAGTGATTTCAAAAATAGAGAGGAAAGGGAGAGGGAAAAAATAGTGATAAATGGAGATCCTAACTCTAAATATAATGGGAGAGAATATATAATAGGAAGGAAGGGAGACGGGGGACTGGAGGCATTTCAAAGAATTAATAGATAAAGAAGGGGTGTTATCGATATGTCCACAAGAAACAAAATTGATTACACTATAAAAAAAATAAATTATTTAGAGACTAATTTTTAGTTATCAAATAAAATAATTGCTAATTGTGACGAAAATAATAACTAAATTAAATTTTAGTTATTAAATAATTATAAAATAAAAGTAATGATTGAATTTAGTAACCAATTAACTTAAGATAATTAGTATCTAATATTAGCTACCAAAGTTTTAACCACTTATACCATTAGATTATAAATTAGTCTCTAACTTAATTAGATACCAATTTAGAATCTAATAGTATAAGTGATTAAAACCTTGGTAGCTAATGTTAGATACCAATTATCTTAACAAATTGGTCATTAAATTCAATCATTACTTTTATTTTGTAGTTATTTAGCAACCAAAACCTAGTTTAGTAGTTATTTGATCACAATTAACAACTATTATATTTGGTAGCTAAAAATTGATAGCTAAAAATTAGTCTCGAAATAGTTTTTTTCTTGTAGTGTAATGGTACATAAAGAAAAAAGTTATGAAGAAAAAGGTTATACTATATGAAGATAATGACTAGAGGAAATTGCTGCGGAAGGAAAAATTATGACACCCCTACAGATCGTGGTTCCAGTAAGGAATGGATAATATGTGTTTGACCATATACAATAGTGAATAACCGTCAGAGAACATATTTTAGTACATTCAATGCTTGAGATGATGATTAAACAATCAGACCATGGGATGCAAGTTCAAACTGATCACTCTGGCTGATGAGGATTTATGTGTATATGAAGAGGAAATCTCTTCTATTTATTTACCCATATTTTGTCAAGGGATGCCATGTGAAAGTCAAATTCTTTGGGGATATGCAACTGCAGATTTTTGGAGATAGAAGGTAGGGCATGGATAGGATAAATCAAGACAAATCTATGTATTGGAAATACAACAAAACTCTACCCTGTGACTACAAAGCATGGTTTGCATGATTTAGGAGGGTACACAACTCATAGAAACAGACATACATGTGTTAAGTCAGTTGTATGAAAGTAAATATCCTAAACATTTCTGATGTATATATCATGTAAAATGGTTGAATCATTCCAAATATTTTAATTTAGATTTATAATTTTTTTCTGATAAAATAAAGATTCAGAGTTCTATAAATCATACACAAGCTATTGTTTAGGCCATCAAACATACTTTTTTTTTTTTCAATTTTGAAATATTAGTAAAAAGGTTTACAGTCACAAACTTCATAACAAAGTAACTTAAATTATGTTTGTTACAAATGGTATATGAGTCTGTTAAAAAGATCACAAATTACAAGGATTGTTTTTTCCACAAAACTTCGTCATCCAATTTAATCTTTCTAGCAGTGACTCTCTCGTAATTTGTCGACATACTTGATCTAAATTAATTATAAAATGATTAATAAATAATTTACTTATAATATAATGACTCAAAAAATAATTGTTACAGGAAAGAAAAAGAATCAATTAAAGCCAAAATTCATCCTTATCATAATATACTTCGTCCTTTTTATTTTATTATATACTTATCTCTCATGAATTACCAGTAAATAGTAAAGGGTTAAATAACCAATATCCTTTTAGAATTATAAGGCATAAATTATTCAATAAATATGTCATGTAGTTTTGGGCATAATTTGGTAGGGATCTTTTTCAAAATAAAAGAATTATCAAGTACTTCCAATATAAATTGGAAAACTAAACCTATAAAGACACACTTCTTTCTCATAAAGAATAAGGTTAGCAAAATGAGATAAAACGAACCTAATTAAAGTCAACCTAAACAAAGTAAAAGTGTCATTTAAATTATATTAATTTATGATTTTCAGCTAATTATTTGCAATGATTGGAATTACTTTTAATTACAGTTCTTTCATTTCCCAGCATTTAATATATCTATTGATATACTATTTATGAAATTGCATAATGATTGTGTCTATAACATTGTTATGCTAGGTTCTATACAGAAATAAAACCAAAAAAAAGTAAATATCAGATATTCAACTAATATAAATCTGATACAAATTTCATTTGGGATCTCAACAGTAACAAACAAGTAGTTTTTACTCCATAATGCCTGGAATCAGTTAAATGAAAATTTCATTGAAAACTTAGTTTAAATGAAATGACATAAATACCTTTTTTCACCCAAAGAATCCATAATCATCCGATGAAGTGATGTTCCCCTAAACAAACACAGGCACGAGAGAGATTCAGTAACTTAGAAACAATGTAAAATTCTTGTATTTGATCAAAATATATAAGAAAGACAGCAAAAAGGGCTTTGTGTGTGAGAAACTGAAAGATAGGGTAACAGTGGAGAGGGGACGGCTTGCACTGGAAGTTGGGAAATATAAACCTATGTTTCAGAATGACTAAAATGCCCATAAAATGTGGAAATCTGCTTAAGCACAAAAAGGGAAATGAAGGCTTAAAAAGGGAGGGAAAAAAGCCCAGAGAAAATAAGAACTGAAATGAAAATTTATCCAGAAAAAGGTTTATCTTTTTAAAATCTAACTAGTTATCTGCAACAGAAAATTAGAAACTCAAAAAGTTAATAAACGCTTTTTCCGATTTTAAACTTGTAAGTAATTTCCTGAATAATTTTTTAGTGTTTGTGACTTGTACCGTTTTGCAAAGATTTTTACAATTATTTATTCCCTTTCTCAAGTGTAAGAGGGAAAGAAAAAAAAACCATTAAAATTTAAGAAATTTGTGATCTAAATATTTATAAGAGAGAAAACGGATTATTGCCTCCAAAATTGTATACGTATAAAATTATTGAAAAATGTTTTATGAGAATACTAAATTCTTTATTCTAAAAGGAAAGAATTCGACGAAAATTTTAACCAGTATGTATCACTAAGATTAGATTAATGATAAAAAAAATTGATCATACATATACCAAATAATAACAAAATAAATTGCTTTTTTGACAGTGTATTTTTAAATAATTATCATATATACTTATCCACTTTTTAATTTACAAATTAAGAAAAAACTAGCCTTGATTTCAAAATATAACAGAGGACATTAAAAATTCAATAATCTCACAAATGTTTATTGTAAAGACTAAACGATATACGGTGAAAAAAGCTGCATAATAATTAGAAAAATAACAAATATCCATTAAACTCAATTGCCATGCATATTCAGACTAGACAAGTATATAATTGCAACCCATGTGTATTTATTAAGGTAAGAAATGTAGAGAAAATGAATGATTGCAGGAAAAAGGTACCCGTAGCTCTTATAAATATGCTAATTAGGGATATTTCTTCCAATTGTAGTTATGCTCTAAAACTCATTAAACAGCATGGCATTGTAACTAACTACATATGCATATATGCAGGAAATTTTCAATAAAGGAATCAATATAGGAGTCACGACATATATATATATATATATATGTATATATATATATATATATATATATATATGTATATATATTTGTA
>Ga0209489_101653_pt1 | contig 45826 bp, 27 predicted proteins | sample SiratrowhiteBW_FD_187527 | JGI IMG/M metagenome (GOLD analysis project Ga0209489, IMG submission 187527) | Root nodule microbial communities of legume samples collected from California, USA - Siratro white BW (SPAdes) (version 2) | ecosystem: Host-associated > Plants > Roots > Nodule | place... | reverse complement strand
TATATATATATATATATATATATATATATCAAGGCCTCTCTCAGTAAAGAAAATAAACACAGATTAATGTTGCAAATTAAAAAAAAAAAAAAATCAATGTTGAAGAGAGATTCATAGTGATACTGTCTGTAACAATAGAATGGTGATATCTTCTCTTATAGACATTTTTATATTTCTATTTTGTGTGTTATTATAATTTAAAATTATAATGTTTTAATTTTTAAATTTATTATTATTTTATTATTCAGAGTATAGATTATACACATTAAATATAAAAATAATAATACATGTGTTTTATTTAAATAAATATATAAAATTAAAATCAATATAAATATTAAATTCTAACTCATTAGAATAAGAAAAAAATGACAAAAAAGTATGAACAGGTAAATACAATAGTGCATGCATTTCTACCAGAAAATAGAATAAATTTGAGTTAAGTAAAAAAAAAAAAAAAAGAGTTTAGTGAGAATGTAATTTGTTTTTCCATTAACCATTGTATTGATTATTCCTTAATTTTTTTTAAATTTCACAAAATGAATTTATATGTAACTTTAAAGGAAGAAACTCGAAGTGTGACGATTATGATTTATTTTTCGCTGTTAGAATATAATTATGTGGTTAAAAACAAATATAAAGAGAAAAAGAATGGAACTGGTTAGTGGGTCGGGAAAGCCCAGAAAGAGAAGTATTTCTTTTCGACTTTTCTTTCTTCACTCCCATAATTACTGTCTGCACTATGCACTCCATACTAACAGCATCATGAAGTTATAATTTAATCTTCAGGCCTAATTCTTTCCCATCTCCATTCTACATATTCTCTCTTCTATGTTGCACCCCTCCTTCCAAAGCACTGGATCACTGTTGCAGGTAATTTGTTTTTCTTTTTTAACTTTCCGCATTGCTCAACTTATAACATTTTTTTATTACACAATTTGAAAAAATAAGAGGAAGATGCTTTTGTAATGTTTCAGATTGATTCTAGATATTCTTTTGGATTTTCCAATCTGGAACATGTTTTGGATTGAGTGTTCTAGAATAGTAAAGGATATATATGTTCTACAAAATTTGCTGTGTAATGTTTTCAAAATAAGTATTTCAAATTGGGTTGCTCAATTCAAAACATGTTTCTGCATTACAAATTATGAAAACATGTTTTGAATTGAGTGTTTTGTAATAGTGTAGTATTTCAGAAAAAATTGTTTTGGAAGGTTTTTAAAATAAGTATTCCAAAATAAAGCGTGAATGATAGAACAATAATTCTAAAAATTGTGAGATAGTAGTTGTGAGAGTGCAAATAGTAGTTATAAGGCTCCAGGAAGTAAAAGCCTTTTTCCTATAAATTATTGTGGATGGAAAAGAGGCTTTTGTGTGGTTAAGACCTTATTAGGCCTTTTAGTAGTTTTCTGTGAGGCAATTTCTTTCTGCACCTCATCAATGCTTCAAAATACCAGTCATGCCCTTGTGTTTTTTATTTGATAGAGCAGCTGCAATGGCTTCCATGGTACAATGAGAACATTATTGACAAAGGCTTTTGAACGAGGTGGTGGCGTATTTCTCCGGTGATGGTTTGTGAATGAGATGGTGTTGAGAGGTAAGGTTTGGTAGTTGTTTTTTTGTAAAATTGCGGTAGAGTAGGATAAAAGTCTTTCAAAAATCGTGTTCTGGAAAATAGGTTCTGGAATTGGAAATGCAAATAACAGTAAGGGGTGAATGATAAGTTCGAGAAATAGTATTTTGGAACGCAAAAGAACCTTACAAAAACATCAATCTCGAAAGCAAATTTGTATTGTGGAAATGACTTTTCAGAGTAATGTTTAAAATGTTATGGAACAAGTTTTCTAGAAGTGTAAAGATGTATTTCCAAAATGTAGAAAATGTAGATTCTGGAAGACAGTGATGGAGTTGTCGGTGTTAAGAAATTTTTGTTTTAGAATGATTTATTTGTATTACGAAATGAGCTTTCTATAGGTAAATTTTGCATTCCAAAATAGGGTTTTAGAAATAGATAATTTGTGTTACAAAATTAGCAATCCAGAAGAATTTTTTATGAAGATTTTTTTATGCTTTGGTGTGATTTTGGATGTGGTAGTGCAAAAATATCATGATCTAAGATTTTAACATTTCACATGAGTTGGACTTGTGGGGCTAGTAAATGATGATATTGATATAGTGCAGTTAAATAGTTGTAATGTATTAGATAATGAATGTAATAATTTTTTATTAAAGATAAAGTAAAGATAATTATTTTCATACGTTGACAATGTGAAGAGTATTTGAAGAATTAAATATGATGTTGTGATATGTTTATGTAGGTTTGGTTTAACAATGTACTAAATACATAAATTATAAATAATGAACAATAATGTATACTTATTATAGGAGGATGCTCTGAGTGTTCGTTATTTCGGAAGGACCTATATTTACATGTGCATTTGATACAGTAATAGAAGGGCGAGCATCCTCAGCCTTTTGAATGATATACGGATATGATATCGACTGAAACCACTCCATATATCCTAGAATGCATTCTCTCGGATGATGGTATGCCACCACATCTTGCACAACATATCCATTAGAATGTAGTCATTGATGGTCCACTTCCTCTTGGACTGATCGCCATCTAAGAGAACAGATGGATGGAGAGGAATCATCTGGATATACCCATATTGTCGGAGGACACACTTTGGAAAGTGAAGTTGTTTAGTTATGGCCAATTGATGAATCTCGAAAACAAAGAGATCCATTCATATGGTCGATCTTCCTTGTGCTTCTTGTATAATGTAAATCAGATTGTAGATAATCAGATATTATCCAATTGAAATCAAATAGTTGCAAGGGATGACAATCTATCAACATGATATCATAAGTACTGAGGGTGTTCCTCTATGTAATCTGGACTCACTCGTCTATGTCCTATACTTGAAAAGTGCTCATAAATCCAAACTTATAAAAAATTATATTGAACACGATCAAATCAAATATAAATGACATTGTGTAATATTTGTAATGAAAGAAATTTGAAACTAACTTGCAACAATGTCACATACCCAACTAGCTGCTTAGTAGATGTATATTTGTCATCTCCTAACTACTCATACATGTGGGTCAAAGTTGCTATTATGAACGCATATCTCTGATCACCCTCAAATCAACAAAAAAAATTCAAGTTTGTTACGTTGACAAAGGTGACACTCTTAGTTGTGAAGATAGTGCATCCAACAAGGTGGAACAAATAAGTTTGAGCAGTTACTATCTATTGTCAATTGTTGTATCTATCCTCATAAATGCCTCTCAATCAACTCAACTGCATATGACTACTCCTATAATGCCTTGTCTCTGTGGCAACAAGTTCACAGTCAACCTAAAAGGCCTCAACCAATAAATTCCCAGCCCAACCACATCTAATGTACGGTAGATGTAAAATTGACCAACAATCGGTAGGTGCAACAAACTAGACAGATAATCTAATGTGATGGTCATCTCCCTAATAGGTAGGTGAAAGGAGTTAGTTTCCACATGCCACCTCTCTACAAAAGCAAGCAATAATCATTTATCTACAGTCTCATAAGTAACCCCAATCAACCCACCTAACTAGACAACTCAATCATCACTTGTGTTCTTTTAGGTGACAAACCCAATTTACTCATCTCTCTCGCATGAGACACCAACTTTAGCTTACCACGATTCTATGACAACCAATGCATTTCAATTCATAAAATCTACTGCAAAAAATAACACATTCATCTTAATATATGTATGTCAACCTTTAAATAACTTACCACATCATTTCACAATTGCCTAGCCACGTGGTATTCAAAGCTCATAAGTAATGAGCTATCCATTAGTCCTCCTAGATGGCCTTCATCCTCAACCACATTCATCTTTTCAACTACATTTTCTTCAATGTCATCATTTTGATCAAAGTTAGAAGGACCATCATGCTATTTACGTCTAACAAATTCAGTTAAGCGTACACAATCTATATGTGCTCCTTCAGTCCTCACCACGATCTTATTTATTTACAACACCCAAACTTTAAAATAAAACATAAACATTTACGAAAGAGTGTTCTCGTAACATGTTTCTTGAATGGGATTTTATTAACATGTTTTCAGAAAATACAATTCCAAAATATGTTTTCCATAAACATGTTACAAAAGTTTCATTCTCGAAACATGTTAAAGAAATCCCTTTCCATAATACAAAAATAACATAATGTTGAAAGTCTATTTCAAGAACTTCATTTCGTAATTCTTCCAGAATTCACTTTTCAACAAAGGAAAAAAAACTTGTGATGACACCCTCTACAATGCAGAAACCTAAGTCCAAAAATCCTCTACTAACTACCGCAGATGCAACCTTTAACCTTCGAAAATGACTTTCATTGACTACAACAAACCTCCCTCAACCAAAATTCAACCCAAAAGATTACCATGATTACTATTCAAACTGTTCAAAATGCCAACACGAAATGGGAAGCACCACCCCAATTGCACAAATAATGAAACAACTTCACCGTCACCGCCAATAATCTCTGCAACCACAACAACACCTTTATAAACAACTAACAACAACTGTCTAAAAACTTTTATCTCTTTATATATTAACCTAGATTGACACTTTTGTCCTTTCCTTTCATTTATAAGGTACAACAACCAATTTTCCTAAGGTTTCACTATAACATAGGAGTGATTCATAGACATATTCTTCCTGCACCTCCATAGCTTCTTCCTGCACCTTCATACCTTTTTTATTTTTTCACATTGCCCTTTATTAAAGATTGCATTGTTTGTTTTATCCTTCTATAATAACATTATGGAGTTTTTTTTTCTTATAGAATGGCCCATTCCAAAAGTTATTTTTGAATCGAGAAATGACTTTCGGAATAGGACATTTCAAAAGTATATGGAGGTGTATTTTTTTGTTTTTAAAATGACCTATTTTGGAAGTTATTTCTGGATTGGAAATAGCTTCCACAATGGAGCATTCCAAAAGCATTATGGAAGTGTATTTATTAGCTTTTGTAATGGCCTATTCTAAAGGTTGTTTCCAAAATCCGAAAGTTAAATTATGTTTTCAAGATAGTCTATTTCGAAATGTGAAATTTAGTTTTCAGAATGATCTGTTACAAAAGTCAAATTTTCCATTTCAAAATATGTTATTCCAGAAGTTAAAACATATATAATAATCTTCACAGGAAAAATGAGTCTTTTCAAAATGGACAATTAGAGAAAATTAAAAAAAGTGTGGAGTGCAAGTAGAAACTAAGGAGGTATAGGAAGAAGTTGTCTGATCCATGATCCATGACACGGTAGAGGAATGATCCATACCCGATATTACAAATTTACTTTTCGCACTCCATTATTAAGCACTCCCTTTTATCACATGTTTCCACCTTTAATTTGAACCTTGATTTATTAAGTTAAGAAACTAATCTTTTGAATTTGATAAACCTTCCTGAAATCATTTTCATCCAATTTATCAAAGGGAGTTATATTGTCAACAATAGAATGGAAAATGGAATTAGCAAAATAATTTTTTTTCTTCCAGAAACAATTTGTTTTAATTTAAACTAACTTCTTTCTTGTCATTTTATTCGGAAAGTAGTCTTATCTCTTTTGCATTCACCCACTCTCCTACATATTATACATACTATCATGTGGTTTTACTTTCTCAACTCGCATAATTATTCTCCAACAATAATTATTATTTGAAATAAATTTTATTTCTCTCTAATTAAATTAAATTACTTTTTTAATCCCTTGACTTTATCCAATTTTTCTTGTACAAAACTTTAACTGAAAATGTCTCTTCATAAAATACGAAACACGCTTTTCTTTTTATTTTTTAACTATTTTAAAAATTATTTTGCACAATGTCACTGATTTTCGTGATTCAAAAAAATATTTTTTTAATGTTAAGAAAACAGTATTATGTTACAAAAATACATTCTAGAATTAAAGGAGAAAATAGTATTCTAAAAAGTAATTTTTAAAAGACTCATTTGCGATAAAAATGTATTTTTTTTGAAATAATTTTTTATTTCTTCAACATTTCATAAAGTAATTTTTATGACTTTTTTTTTTTCATTTTCACGTTTTTTTTCCTTGATGTAAAAAAATACATTTTGAAATATAAAAAAGAAACAAATAGTGTTTAGAAATTAAATTTTGAAACATTATCATTTACATTGTGGAATATACTTTCTAAAACATGAAGTTGGAAAGATAATTTTGTATGTAATTTTGAAAATGTAAAAAGTGTGTTGAAAAATATTTATTAAAAATGTAAATTATAAGTCTTAAACTCCAAAAAACACTCTAATATATATATATATATATATATATATATATATATATATATATTTTATAACATCTTCACCATTTTTACTCTGTAATGGATTTTTTAGAATACATTTTTATTTTCTTAACGTTTTTTCTTAAAGTAGAAAGAAGATAATATAAAGAAGAAGAAAAAAATATTGATTTCAAAAGTCAACATTTTCCGTTTTTCTACTTTCTAAATAAAATAAACAAAAATATGTTTTTAAATGTATTTTTATTTTTTCTTATTCCATCCAAACATACAAAAATGGTACTAAAAGACAAATTCATATTCAAATTTGTTTAAATAGTTGAAAGTAATGATATTATTTATAAGTCAAAATGCATGTGGTATCATTCCAACATTTTTGAACTTTGCCAATTTGGTTTTGTCTTCTAGTAACATTGATCAAATGTGTTTAAAGAGAATGTGATTTAACCATAATGTTTTAATGATTAACAAACAAACATCATAATTAAATATAATATAACTAGATATTGATATTTACTTTAAGTCATGAAGAACACATTATACTTCATTTCATGACAATATAACACCATAAATATCCTATAAATTATTTAAGTTTTACAGGATGTCTTTCATTAAATTTCATAAAGACAAAATTTCACAAAAGCTCTAATTACAAATTAAAAGATGTTAAAATGTTACACACTTTAAATGTATAAATGAAAATTTTACCCATTCCTATAATGCATTATTTTACAATTTAAAGTCTTAATTCAATGCAAAAACAATTTATTATATATTTATTACAAGAATTTGTATTTTAAAACAAAAGTGGTATATTTTTAATATAATGATGGTGTTTTTGAACAGTTACAATTAATACTTTTTTTTCTTGACCAAATATTCACTTTAGCATGAATACAATAGGAGATTTTCATCAAATTATTCATCACATAATGGAGCACATTAGCCATTCACCAACTACTATAAACCACTATAAAGGTGAAACACTCAAGTTATCTCTTAATCTATAAAAAGAAAAGAAATAAAACTTCCATTTAGAACCCTACAAATTCAATTGACATCAAACTCTTCAAACACTTCTATAATAATTATTATTATTATTAATGAAGTAAACCATTACATTCTTAAATCAAACATAAATCAAAATTTAAATCTCTACAAAGCTTCATCATCACCACTAAATAATGTTGCTCAACTTGTATCTAAAATATAATCATTTGTTGTATTGTAATTAGAACAAAAAAAAGTAAAATGTTTATGCATACATCTTGTCACTTTCATATTAAATTCTCTATCGATTATCTATCAAAGAGTTAAAAATAATAACTTTAGTTGCTTCTATAATATGTCATTATTTTTATTTTCTTTCTTTTATTTTTTTTGTTATGTTTGTAAGGGTTCAATTTCTTATTTTTATTTCATTGTTATTGTTTTTGTAATTTTCATATTCTTTTGATATTAATGATGAAATGTTAAGGTAAAAAGAGAGAAAATAGTTAAAAATAGAGAAATTCAAAGAAAATGAATGGTAGTAGATTTGATGTTTAAAAGTAGAAGAACGAGAAAAAATATTTTAAGAAATGTGTTTTTTTCTAATACTTAAATAATTAATTTAAATACATAAATTTATTGATGAATCAAAATTATTAAAACAGTGTTGTTTGGTTTTAATAAAATTATGAAAAGAAAATTCACAACACTTTGAAAACTTGTGGGCAAAATGGATATGCATAGGAAAGGTTGGAGTAAATTCAGAAGAAAGTAAAAATTGAAAATAGGTGTAATTATGTACAATACTAGGTCAATAAAGTCTAGAGTAATTTGAAAGAAAAAAACTAAGTCTTTAAAAAGTATGTAAAAATTACTTAATTACAAATAATTACAATTTTATTACCTGGACGACTAAGTTAGTAGATCTTTGTAAAAGATAAAGGACAAAACAAAATAGTACGTTAAAAACCTAAATAATATATTTTTTAATATTTTCCTAATTTAGTTTATTTTCTATTAATTGTTTAACTAGTACAATGTTAGGTAAAATGTTTTACTTTTTTGTGGGATTTTAAGGCTAAACATCAACCTTAAATTCATAACTTTTATCACTTTTTCACCCTAAACAGAACTTTTCGTTTTAATTTGTTCCACAACAGCTTAAAAAAAAGTGAAAAAAAGCAAAGTCAATTCCTTTCCTTCTTTTGTTTTTCTACTTTTACAAAATGAATGAATATCCATTATTCTTTGTTCTGTTTTATTATTCTTACAAAGTGAATGAATCTCCACTATTGAATTACCCAATTAATTCATGAAATGACACAGGAGAGAATAAAATATGAGATGCAATACATTCTAAAGTTATCTATAATCAATTTAGGAAAAATGTTAATAAACCTTTCTGAAAAATGTAACGAACTTTGTAAATACGAATATATTAACTTAGTGTCAAAATAAATGATTATGATAATAAAATCAATTTAGAAAAATAATGCCAAATAAACTATTTTATCTCATAAAATTCTTTGCAAATTTGTTTGAAATAAATAATTTAGAAGCCTCTTTTCTAAAATTCTTTTATTACACTAATAATTTTAACATTGATATAACGTATATAATTATATAAAGAAATACATTTTTTTATAGATGTTGTGGATGTCATCATTAAGTAGATAATTTTATTTCTTCTAAAAACAATTTCATTATTTAATAAAATATATAATAATATAAATTTTCCAACTAAAAACATTCACCCAATCTTTCATAGTATAATTAACTGTTTTATAATACAAAGAATCAAACCTATAAAGTGATTAAACATTAAAAGTATGACTTAATCTTTAAGTTTAGTGTAACAGAAAATCTTAACTAAATAAATATTCTCACTTAAAATTTGGAAAAAGTCCAGGGACTGACTTGCAAAAAGTAAATAGTTCTATTGTGAAATATCTGCATCTTTTACACTGTAGAGGAACAGCACCTTTCATTCAGAAAAACCCCTAAAAAAAATAATTTCCAGAACTCTGCATCGAAAGGTGAAAAGAATAAAAAAAAAAAGGAGAAAACAACAATTATTCAATTTTGGATAGAAAAGCATCTGCACCAATCACTGCACTCGTTTCTTTTTCTCCATGTTTCAAATATTGACCAATGATTCCAAAGTTTACCCTTATTATTCATCACTTTTTTTTTAATTAGATATATTATATATTTCAAATACATACCACATATTTTTTCTTTCAATAAAAATTAATTAATATATTAAATTAAAGCTTTATCAGTAATTTTTATATTTTGCTAAGTTTCAATTGTAAACAAATAATGATGTATATATATATTATTTTATATATATATATATATATATATATATATATATATATATATATATATATATATTTAAATAAAATTTTAATATTGTCCTTATCTAATTTAGTTAAAATTATAATAGTTTATTTAGAGAACCCTTTAAGATGCAATATAATATACTAGTAACCTGTTTAGAATTGTATCAAAGATGTTAGTTTTATTTTATTTTTTACTTTTACATTTTTTTTTAGATTTTCAAGTAAATTTAAGTTGATTTTCCAAACATCAAATTATAAACAATTTATTTTGCATGGAAAATATAGCTGGAAATGGGAGAATATATCTTTTCACCAAACATATTCTGTTTTATTCTCTATATGATATTAAATAAATAGGCCAAAATAGAAATAAATATAAAATTCCAAAAAAATTTTCTTCCTTTTTAAAAATAATCTATTGTAATGCATAGAAAATAAGTTAAAAATATGAAAGAATATAAAAATTCCAAAAAAACTGTTTATTTTTAAAATAATTAACTGTAATGCATGCATATAAAATAGAAATAGTATAAAATTTCAAAAAAAATTATTATAATGTATAAAAAAATAATTTAAAATAGAAATAATATAAAATTCTAAAAAAAAAACTGTTTCTTTTTAAGAAATAATTTATTATAATGTATCTTATAAATAAACAAATTAAAAAATACAAAAAAACTGTTTCTTGTTGAATAATAGAGGACCATAACGATAACATTTTAATAATTTGAATACTTTGGTTGTCTAGTTTTGACCTAATTCGTTTTAGTCATCATATAATTTATCTTAATTATCATGCCTCTAGATTTGATCCATATTAAAATATTATTTCCAGAAATTCTTTGATATTTCTATTATCCAATATTTAATTAATATAATAATGTAATTATATACTAATTTTAATAATATCACATACTAAGATATTACAAAACATAATACATACTAATATATAAATATAATACAAAATAATAAAATAGTGAATACTGTCAATTAAAAATAATATATAATAATCCTTACTACCAAGTAAGTTAATATATTTATTAAATGTGAGGATAAAAAATAATTAAATTTTGGTGGGATTATCCAGTAACTTGGAAGAGAGTCAAAGTTTGTGATTATTATATTATTATTATTATTAAAGGAAGACTTTGAAGCTTGCTCTAGTTCTATTCCTTACCCTTTTGATTTTTTTCCTCCTAAATCGTCTCCATTACTTGCTTTTTGTGCTGTGCCTTCCTCGTTTTCCCTTTCTCTCAGTTCCCTTTTTTTTTCTGTTCTTTTTTCTCATCCCTTCTGTGTCTCTTTGTCTCTGTGCTGCATCAAAAGCTCGTGTCTTTTGCAATTGCTACTGTTCAGTTTCACAACCATTCACAAAACTCATTCATTCCTTCATTACCCATCAATATTTATTCTGTCAGCATGTCTCAGACTAACTGGGAAGCTGATAAGATGTGAGTGTTATTGCTCTATTCGTGTTTTTTATTTGAACTTTTAATTGCGGGATTGGGAGTTTTGAAAAATGGGATTTTGTTCATTCCGAAAAAATATAACCTTTTTATTGATTTGGGTTCTGGGTCTGTTTGTTGCTTTTGTCTCTTTTGGGGTTGATTTGGGTTGGTCTATTTCCTTTGGTTTGGTTGTGTTGTTGTGAATGTCCGAGGATGTTTTGCTGGGTGTGTTAGGGTTTTTTTTGCCTCTGCAAGTGTAGGGGTCTCTTTAGATTGGATGAAATTGTACCCTTTTGGTTTCTGCATTTGGGAGTGTTGTTGTTTTGACGTGGGTTTTTGGTCTACTGCTTTGTATGATATGCACGGTGTAAAGATCCAAACTTTGGTTCTCATAGTTCAAACTTTGCTTGCTTGCTTTGTGAAAAATTTTCAGGTTAGATGTTTACATCCATGATTACCTAGTGAAGAGGGATTTGAAGGCCTCAGCTCAGGCTTTTCAAGCTGAAGGGAAAGTGTCGTCGGACCCTGTTGGTGAGTGAAAGGAAGTAGTCTAGTTGGATTTAATGTTCCTCTTTTCTCTATTTTATTTTTTGCTAATGGGAATGTTTGGGGTTGCAGCTATTGATGCACCAGGAGGATTTCTGTTCGAGTGGTGGTCTGTTTTCTGGGATATATTTATTGCCAGGACCAATGAGAAGCACTCTGAGGTTGCTGCATCTTATATTGAGGTTGGTTGATTAACTTTGTACGGTTAGTTTATACCTAGCATATTTCTTCTTGCACAGTAAGTTTAGTGAAGAAAAAGTGGTATTGAGATGAACTCCCAGTTGATATTCTTTTGCGGTATATCTTCATGTATTTAAAAGGAAGTGTGTAGATTCAATTAATTATAACTTTAAACTGTGATTCCTTCTAACGTATGGCTTGGTTTAGCTGCTGGGAAAGTTGGGATTTTTAGATTCTTCTTTGACTAAACAAGTTATTGTTAGATCTGTATTTTTTAATTCCAGGATGCTGACCTGGTGGCTGTGATTATTTGTCCATTTGTGACTGCTTATTAATGACTTTTGGTGTTTTCTGAAATAAAACCATAAATTATATGCCAAAAATTTCTTTTATTTTGTTGTCCAGTAAATTTACGATAATACTACAGTTGCATATTTATGTAGATCTAGGAAAACAAATTTGAGAAGTTGATTAATAGTTGGTTAATGAGTCTCTACACATAAATGTGTATTAGGCATCATGGCCTGTAATAAATTCATGTTGCTCACTTGGTTAATAATATTTCTCAATTTGTGAGGGCAGCATACATTTTCTTTTCATCTAATGATTCTTTTTTAAAATTTGTATTGTGATCATGTTAGTAAGCATAGTAGTCAACATCGAGAGTTAGATCGTGGAATTGTACAATTCCACGATTTTTTGAACCTTCTGTTCGTTCAGGTGCCTACGTATTGTTGGAGCAGTGCGAGATCAGTGGGATCGTCGTTAAAAATTGGAAACATAGAATTGTCATTTTGAGTTATGTTTTGCGTCAACGATTGTTGTTCTTTTTAAGCCTAACAGAAAAAATGATTTGCCCTCTTCTTCACATACAAATAAATGGTTTGTGTCTTCTATTCTTTCATTTTCAACTTTGCACGTGGTCTTCGTCTTCATCTATTCTGGTGTGGTGCGGTGGTGCAATGCCTGGTGCGGTGAGGTGCCTAAGCAGAGCGGTGATGCAATTTCATTTCTTCATTTGCGTGATATTCTGGTGTAGTGTGGGGCCTCGTTTTGGTTTTTATTTTGTTTCTCCTTCTTTTACGTGCATCTTCTTTTCATTTCATTGTCCTTGTGTGGTTTCTTTTGCATCTCCTTGGTGTCGGAAAGCAATTGTAGTCGTAACAAGTCATGGTTAGTTTCTACTTTTGCCTCTCTATGTGGTTTTAATCTCTTTTTGTATCTCCTCCTTTATAAACTTATATTGATTTTACAAAGTAAAATGTAGAACATTATAGTGGCTTCAAGGATAGGGTCTCTAACCCTCCCTCTATTGATAAAATTATTTATTTTGTTTTAATTATTTAAGTTTCTCATATATATATATATATATGTTGAATATAACGGGTTTAGCCTATATTTTTTGTTATTCTATTATTATTTTTATCTATCAATAAACAATCCTATTTGTGTATTTTATACAAGGGAGATTAATCCTATATTTCTTTTTCTTTATCCTTAATATATTTGAGATTGATTATCATTTCATTTAAGAAAAAAATTGTATCTGGAGACCTCAAAATTGAGTTTGTTAATTGTAATGATCAATTAGCATATATTTCACAAAATGTTTACTGGAACCTAGAATGAATTATATTTGTAACAAGCTTGCTACATGCAATTTATATGCACCAGCTTACACAAGGGAGATTAATCCTATATTTCTTTTGTAGAAAGTAAGATTTGCAATTTGTGTTACGATCCCACGATTTACGATTTTGTGAGTTCCCTATGATTCTAACTATAATATCGATTTTAACTACTTTGATAGTAGATACCGTGCGATATACAATACGAATTGTACTACATGGTTTTTCTCCCCCACAATACTAATTAACAAAACACTTGTTTTTCTCCTAAATCAATCTCGGAATTGCATGAATTGCAATTCTTGTTTGAATTGTGCCCTGAATCCTGGTGAAATTGCATTCGGGTTTCACCAAAATTGGTTCGGGTTGTGCTACCTGTTTTAGTAAAAACCCTAAATTTGCTTTCTATTTTAGTGTGAACTAAGCAGAAATAGGTGCTTAATGGTTTGTCCATGCTTTTCCTCCAAAAATTAGCAAGAAGTGAATATCGAGAAATGAGCGGGTAGTAGCTTCTACTCTTCAACAACATGTGTTGGTACAGCTGGTCCCATCCCTTGCTTTACATGTGCTAATGCTGCTGAGTGAGTTTTCAGCTGGACTCTTGCTTTATAGAAATGGGTTAACAAAAAAGGGATCCAGGTATTACTTGGAAGCTATGATGCACGAACACTATACATGTATCATATACGATGTGGATCCTAGATGGCGATATGTTTATTTTGAAAATATCAGGATACGATGCATGGCATTTACATGTTGAAAAATGTTTAAAAATTCTTAAAATAAATATATAATTGCAATATTGCAAATCCAAATTAAAACCACATTTATCAGACCTTGTCAAAAAAAAAAAATTATAAATTATTGTCATCATAAAAGTATTAGTATTTTACATATCAGATACTTCATTGATAAGTGTCGGTAAAGTATCTTAGAGTATCGGATACAGATAGGTGTCAGATACAAATATATGACACAAATTGAAGTATCTGTGCATCATAGCTTGGAAGTATTGTGAAAATCTTCCTACAAATAGCAGCAGCAATAGCACTTATTTTCAGATCACTATAATGCAAAATTTGTTTAGTAGCATATAGCCATGGTTATAGGAATCTTTTGCAGCAACAACACTGTGTTTTTGAAGGTTGTGTTGCTGAACTTATGTTGTAAATACACATCGATACAGCCACTGTTTTTGACTATGTGGTTGATTTGTTATTAATTGTATCTTTGCATGTTTATATGTCTTATATACTTAAATATATGCTACATTTTTTAATGTTTATGAATCTTAAAATTCACAATACGAAACGACTCCTAATTCAAGATATAAGCTCTCCTATACACAATTTGTATCTTAATTCAACTACCATTTATGATGTATTTATGTCTCTTTTATCTTTGGAGAGGCCTTTGCATGTTAGTTGTGGTTCTAAACAGGAATACTGATCCATGCAGGTCTGTTTGCTTCTTTTGGTAAATTGCAGAAATTTCATAGTACATACTAATGTTATTGTTTTTGTCATAGGCAAGAATAAATTTCAAACCAGATCATGAGCTTAGGATAGTAGTCAATTGCATGCTATAGCAGTGTCACTTTGCAGCTATGAGATGCTCTGTGTTGCATTGCAGACACACACCGCAACTCTAGAATATCGTTCTCTGGTCTCTCTCTGTTCCACATCCTTTGGGATGTTTATTGTTCATGTTGAAGGGGCCTCTATGCTTTGTTTTATATTTTCATTGAGTCTGGATAGGTGGTCTTATGTATTTTTTTTCTTTAAAATAACTTACTCTTTGAACTTGTCGTCATAATAACGGTCATTCTCCTAGCTACTGTAACACTTAAACGATTTTTTGTTTGGCTGATTTGTGCTGCTTTCTTGGACTGGTAGCTGTTAGCAGGATATAGCTGTTTTTCTGATCATATTATATTTATGCTTCCCTTGTAAAATTGTTGGCATGCTGAACTGTACATTTTAACAAGGGAAAAATGTGAGTTACCACTTCATGTTTATGGTTTGTGAAACTCTCTTTGCAGACACAATTTATGAAGGCTAGAGAGCAACAACAGCAGCAGCAACAGCAACAACAGCAGCAACCACAACCTCAGCAGTCACAGCATCAGCAGCATCAGCAGCAACAGCAGCAGCAACAACAACACATGCAGATGCAACAAATCCTGTTACAGAGGGCTCAGCAACAACAACAGCAACAACAACAGCAGCAGCAGCAGCAACCACAACAGCAACAGCAACAACAACAGCAGCCACAACATCAACAGCCTCCACCTCAGCAGCAGCAGGGTAGGGATAGGACTCATCTCTTAAATGGTGGTACCAATGGGTTAGTTGGAAACCCTAGCACTGCAAATGCACTGGCAACAAAGATGTATGAGGAAAGGTTAAAAATTCCCCTTCAAAGGGACTCTTTGGAAGATGCAGCAATGAAGGTTCGGAGATGTTGTGTTGCCTATTATAAAAATGAACTACATTTTTTAATGGAATATACAATCATAACTATCTTTTTGGTAATTTGTACAGCAAAGATTTGGAGACCAACTCTTGGACCCAAATCATGCCTCAATATTGAAGTCATCTGCAGCTACCGGCCAGCCTTCAGGGTAACTTTTTAGAACTTAGCTTTCGTTGTTTCTTGTTTTAGTCTTTATGTTAGTAATCGTATATGCTTGGTAAAGAAGGTAGTTTTGCCTGTTTAGTCTTGGCTGTAGCTGAGCAAATTTAAGTTTGATCTGAAATCACATGAGCTGAAGCTTACATCATCAACATGAGACAAAAAGGGGACGTTCCATGACTTTGAATTATTACTTATTTGCTTCTTTATTTTTTCTGGGTTTTGAAATATCTATTTGGCATTCCATTAGTTATATTAGCTTTTCGTATTCTTTAATCTTTATAGCTATGCATGTGACTTTGTTTGTACTAAATATCTTCATTTCAGCCAAGTTTTGCATGGTGCTGCTGGTGCAATGTCTCCACAAGTTCAAGCACGTAGTCAGCAATTACCAGGGTCTACTCCGGTATGTTAGTTTCTTAAATTAAACTCATTACATCTTACAATATTTCTTATCACCTGTTTACCCTGACTTTGCTAATCAGGATATAAAGAGTGAGATCAATCCTGTTTTAAATCCCAGAGCTGCAGGTCCTGAAGGATCATTGATAGCAATGCCTGGTATTATTTAATTTAATGTAACTGGTTGTTTTATTAATTTGGAATCTAATTTGCATGCATTTATTGGGGGTTTGTTTTTGATCTAGTTGTTTCATTACAGTTTATTTGTCACCCTGTTGTGTGAGAATATTTTGGGATTTAATGTTAAAACTGACATTTTTGGTATATCATTACTCTCGCACACAGATTGAGTTAACATGAGATTTTTCATGTCAGGTTCAAATCAAGGTAGCAACAATTTAACTCTAAAAGGGTGGCCACTAACAGTGAGTATTCTTTTTATTTTAATGTTTATTTTGAATTAGATGTTACTGTTAGTGGATTAAATCTTGTCTTCCTAAACTTTTTTTAAACTTCAAGAGTTTGTTTTGTTATTGTACATGGGAATTGGACCTATTATCTTTTTATCCTAACCATATCCCATCCATACTGCCTGAGCCATTATCAGGTGGCAGAAGTAGCCTTCATGTTAACCTTGCACAGCCTCCGTTGTTTGATAGAAATAGTGGCCTCTTATCTGAAGTCTTTGAGCAATCACCCTGCGAACTTTGCGTCTTTGACATCATTTAGTCTTCGTTTGTTTAGGGTGATTTGGATGGAGAGATTTAGAAAGGAGAAGTGATAAGAAGTCCATGAGCCCTGCATATTTTTAATCTTGGACAGTATATCATTACGCATCTTAAAGAACAATTTTAAAAGGCATGAACTAAAGAATACACATGTTAATTAGCCATATTTTTGTATTAAAAAAATTATTTTAATCTAATTTAATTTAAAGAAAATAAAAATAATTTTTTTTTGAACTAATTAGTTTTAAGTAGTTGTTTTAATTTTAATGCACTTTTATCGGAAACTAATTAAATATATAATAAGTAAACATGTAATACTTATAATGCATATATTTTGTGAGATTTGAATTAAAATTATATTTAATTTAAAATTAAAATTCATCATTTATACAAAATTATATTTTCATAATATTTATCATTTGTTTTCCTTCATTTTTCCGTATAACCAAACAGATGAAATGAATCACCTTATATTGTTCCCTACCAATTATACCAATCTACACAATGCAAAATTCTCCTAAAAAATCACTTCAATTACTATTCCTTCATTTTTCTCCCCTAATACTTTCCTCTCAATTCTCTTTCTATCCCAATGAGTGTTAATGATTAAACTAAATATTGAGTTATTAAGCTGCTCTATTTATCCTTTTTCTATTCCTTATTAGGGGTTGGAGCAACTACGTTCTGGTCTGCTTCAGCAGCAGAAACCACCTTTCATACAGTCTCCTCAAACATTTCATCAACTTCCAATGTTGACACCACAACATCAGCAACAGCTAATTCTGGCACAGCAAAATTTGGCATCACCATCTGGCAGTGATGATAATAGAAGACTCAGAATGCTGCTGAATAACAGGAATATGGGTGTAGCTAAGGATGGTCTTTCGAACCCTGTTGGTGATGTTGTATCAAATGTTGGATCACCTCTTCAAGCAGGCGGCCCTGCTTTCCAGCGTAACGATACAGACATGCTAGTGAAGGTGTTTGTTCTCTTGAAATTTGTCTTTCCATATTCTTAATGATTCTTGCATAATTTTTTCAGATGTCCTATTTATAATTGCTTGAGTTACCGCATGTGTCATGAGTTGCATCTTATAAATGTTTTTGTGTAGTTGAAGCTGGCACACTTACACCAACATCAACAACAGCAGAATGCCAATCCACAACAGCAGCAACTGCAACAGCATACTCTATCAAATCAGCAATCTCAGTCTTCAAATCATAACATGCATCAGCAGGATAAAATGGGGGGAGGTGGCGGTAGTGTCAATGTGGATGGTAGCATGTCAAACTCCTTTAGAGGCAATGATCAGGTCAGTCCTTTTATTGTGGCCATTAATTGAAGAGATTGAGGGTTTGTATAAATTTTTATTTCCTTTCTTCTTATCAAATCATTAGTGCAATACACCAATATATATGTTATGTATTTCTGGAGAGAGATTAAACTACATTATGTGACTTTCACCAGTTATTCCTCTATTTAATAACTTTCAATTAGATAATATTATCAGACTATTAAATAACTTTCACAAAAATCATGTATGCAAAATTTTATATTAGTCCATGACTATTTGATACCTGATTCATATATATGTGTGTGTGTGTGTGTGTTTGATGTACATATATATTAAAATTGACATAATATTTACTTTTCAAAATATACTAAAATATGAAACGTTTGATTACCTTTTTATTGTTCAAATTTGACCGAGGTTGACATAGACAATCTTGATAACATAAAATTGTGACTTGTGATATAATGCATAACTGTTGACAATTTGACATTGAGTGACAGGTGAATTTCTGTAAATAATTCATAACTATTAATTTCTGTAGTTCTTTTGAATTTCTATAAACATCTAAATTTAAATTTCGTGTATATAACTGGGTTTATGTTTGATTGTCAAATCTCTCCTATTAAATATTGGTATTATCTTATTTGGACTGAAAAAGTTGTTAAAATATTTAATAGAGATTTTAGAAGTATTTTTTGAAATGCAAGATAAAATTTGTCATACTTACCCAAAGAGCAATTTGGAGACTCATTAAAAAAATCAACAATTATAGGGGTCGATTTTGTTTAATCTGTTCTACAGCACGTGTTTTTAATTGAGGTCTATATACATTATAATATGACACTTTGCAAAGTACATTATAGGTTGTCAATGCGAGATAGTGTAAAAAGAGTTTTATAACATAATAATTTTCATGAATTTTACTGTTTTTGCAGTTTTGTTAATTTTATGTAAACTCATTCTTGTACATGTTTTGATAACCTTTTTTTTATCACATTTTAGATGAAAGCTTTATTAAATTTGTAGTTTCACTTTGCCATGTATAAGTCATTTTAAGATTGACTAAAAACAATTTATGCTGAAAAGAATTATGTGCATTTTAGTTATGCAAAAATATATTTGATATATAGTGTTTAATATTTGATTAATTGCATATTGGCAATAATGCCATTACTTGTTTCTCAATGCTATTATTTTTCCTAAAGTAGTGGTTAATAGTTAGCAGCTTGTTAGTTTCTTTATTGTTTTTAAGGGAATTTTGTGTATGGGTATATAGATTCTTGGCAATTAACATGTAGTAAATAGTGGTTTTCTGATGCATGGAATTTGTCTCTTATGTTGATTAGATTGAGAGAGCCATTCATTTTATTGTTATTGTGTTTTCCTTTTCTCTTAATTTTGAACACTGCGGATTATGTTTTATGATTTTTATAATTTTACTGCAATGGGATTTGGAAGTTGTTTTGAAATCTATCAGGGATAGTCTATTTATTTACTTGTCAATTCCTGAATAAGTTGAGCTCAAGTATTATACATTAACTTCTTTAACCTAAAATTTTCTAAACTTGTGCTTGTTACATGATTTTGAATTTATGATTTCCTTATTTCTATCTGTTTGATCATTTGAGCATAAATTTATGCCCCTGGATTTGGCAGACATTAATCTGGTGTATGTTTATAGTCTTTCATTAATTTGATTCCTAACATGGTTTCTTCTAAATGCATTTTAAGGTTTCCAAAAGCCAGACTGGGAGAAAGAGAAAGCAGCCTGCATCTTCTGGTCCTGCCAATAGTTCTGGAACAGCTAATACAGCTGGCCCATCTCCAAGTTCAGCACCCTCAACTCCCTCGACACATACACCCAGTGATGTGATGTCAATGCCTGCTTTGCCTCATAGTGGCAGTTCTTCAAAGCCATTAATGATGTTTGGCGCTGATGGTGCTGGAACTCTTACATCACCTTCAAACCAGTTGGTAAGTGGCTCATTCCATCAATGGAAGGAATAATAAGTTCCTTGCATGTAGGCTTATTGTCATTCCATTTTGGCAGTGGGATGATAAGGATCTTGAATTGCAGGCTGATGTGGATCGTTTTGTGGAGGATGGATCTCTTGATGATAATGTTGAGTCTTTTTTATCCCATGATGATACCGACCCGAGAGATACAGTTGGTCGTTGTATGGATGTAAGCAAAGGTGCAGTACCATTGTTTTTATTGACAATAAAATATTCTAGCATTCCCATTGCAGAGGAGGTTCTGAAGTGCATGTAGTTGATAAAGTTTCCCTTGCTCAGAATGCAAGAAATTATTGTTTTTTTCTCTTCATAGGTTGTTGTTTATTAGTGGTAGATTTTTGTGAAGTATGTTAAATATTAATTTGTTTGTATGTCTTCACGCAATTTAGCATTTTGGATAGTTGGTTCATTGCATGGTGTCCAGGCCTCACTGATAATGTGGTCTAGAGTTTGATCCTTGTTGTCCTTTTTTTTGGTTCTGGTAAATAAGAAGTTAAATTTCGTAAGGTAGGGTAGATAGTCAATAGTGCTCGTAGTTGTTGCTAACGTATCACAGTGGTGTGAAGTGACACTTTAGCATGACAACAACTTCATTACGTTGCGCTTTGAAGTCGCAACTGTTTGCTATTGTGACAGTTGGAGGAAATTGTTTGGGTTTGACATGTGAAAGTTGGAGGAAAACCTGTAAGCATTCTCACAATTGTTAGTGAGGGTATTTTTTGGGACTTTAAGTTCTTTTTGGGTTTCATTGTAGCTTCAGAAACAGAGCCACTCCCCACACAAGATCTAAAGCCTCAAACGGATGAAGCTTCTCTGTGCCCACCTTTCCTACCCACCTTTTTTCTTTGTCAATAGTGGTAATTATCTGCTGGATCCTATGATTGGTAAACACCTAGAAACTTCTTCGCATGAGGTAATGTCTCCAATGTCGAACAGCCAGCACACGTGTCAAATTTCCTTTTCATACGAATATTTAGATAAGGTTTCTGGTGAAAGATCCTTGCTATGGGTCTTTGGTCCTGCATGAGGATTGCACGTATCCCATAACCAGAAGCATCACATTCAGCCACATTGGTGAAAATCCTAAAAAGCCAAAACTGGATGAGCTGATTTCCCGTAGTCCTTGATGAACTTCCTGTAGTACCTAGTGAGCCCTAGGATCCCTCCAACTCCCTTGAGATCCTGAGGGACTAGCTAACCTAAGACAACTTGAACCTTTGATGATCAATTTCCACTCCTTGTGCGGAAACAATATGGCCTAGATATTCTATTGTTGGTTGACCAAAGCAACATTTCTTTCTATTTGCCACAAACTGGCATTGGACCAAAACTTGGGCATTTAATCTAAATGGAAATGATACTGCCAAGTAAGGCTATGCATGTAGATATCATCAAATAATACCAATATGTACTTCTTCAATAATGGCATGAAAATAGAATTCATGGCGGATTGAAAGGTTGAAGATGCATTCATGAGTTCGAAAGGCATCACAAGATACTATGCAGCTGTGTATTTCTTCTTCCCTTGCCCTTGTTTGATGGGACCCAGATTTCAAATCAATCCTAGAAAAAAAAAACATAACCATTCAACTCATCTAACAACTTGTTTTATGGTTGGAATGGGGTACTTGTGTTCAATAGTTACCTTATTCAATTCTCTAAAGTCCACACACATCCTAATAGTTTTTCCTTAACTTTTATCGCTGGACTTGAAAAGGGTCTGGTGCTATATTAATTGCTCCCTCAGCCTGCAACTCCTTCAGGACCTAGTACTCACAAGTTACTGTTTGGCTTCAAGGTGATGGCGAGATCATTGTTCCTATGAGGTGGCCACCTTTTTTGATTCTGGAAGACTGGTTGGAATAACCACTCTTTTCAAGGCGAAGAATGAGTGAGTTTTCACTAAATGAACATGAATCGAAAGTGAATTTGTGGCTTGAAGGTGAGAAACTCCATCCTTGTTTCTTCCTATAACCCTCCTAGGAAGAACTCATCGAAGTTGGTTACAGTGGATGAAGAGCCTCCATTTGGTCTCAGCTTTCTTGCATATGACGACTTTGGTTCTTGTTGCTGAAGGAATCCATCACATCTTTGTATGCAAAGTTTTAAGGTACTTGGTGGTCTCATCGACACTAGTAATCAAGCAACCCAACCAAGTGGAGTTTTCCTTTAGTGTCGAATTGTGATAATGCACAAATTAGTCCTTTCCGGGAGCAATGTGTCCTGGTTTTTGGGACTTGACTCAACCTGACAACACTTGCCTCGAAAGCTTCTAATTGTGAAGTCAATCTTGTGTGCATACACCATTTGATAGCAACTACTATCAATACTGCATATATTTCTATATGATTAATCAAAGAAAGGAAAATAACAGAGCAGTAGCTCCCAGGTCAGAGAAGAATCTCTAGCCATGACAATTCCATTCCTGGCAACGTCTCTCTTTAACTAACTCATCCCCCACCTTACCTATCAGCTGATTACTAATTATTAAGAATATAGAAAAATAAATATAGGATTAATCTCCCTTGTGTAAAATATATACATAGAGTTGTTTATAGATAGAAACAATAATAGAATAACATAACAGAATAACAGGAACTATGGGCTAAGCCCGTTACATTCAACACCCGATTGTCGCGATCTTTGTGGCATGGTGGTCACCTGGCCGAGGTGAGTCGATCGATGATGTTGCTGGCCCAATTGAGGAGGGCGGTGGCTGAAAGACACCAGCCACCAGTGAATAGTGGGTTCATTGGAAGAAAATTTTAATCCTAACCCTCGGCTCTAAATACCATATTAAGAATAAAGGAAAATAAATATAGGATTAATATTTCTTGTGTAAAATACAATGTAGGGTTGTTTATTTATAAATAGAAATAATAACAAAATAACATAACAGAATGACAAAAACTATGGGCTAAGCCTGTTACATTCTATAGTAATAATGGGCCTAACTAATCTTAGGCCTATGGGTATTCACTTGAAGGTGTTTAGGGCTTTTGGAATTAGGATTAGGTTCCTATGAGTTTGCAAGGCAAAAACACACTGAACAAGAGACAGTTAGGAGGTGACTCTGGATCTAGAACAAATGATGCATATCTGGTCAACACCACCCCCTGGAGTGGGTTGGGGATGGCCTTGGTGAGTCTGTTCGGCCTTTTTCTCAACTGTGCCATTACTCAATCTCTGAAGCTATCTGTTCAGAACAAATCTCCTTTCTTCACCTCTTACTGTTTAAGCTAAACCCCTGTCTCTAGTAATCATGTTGCTAATTGTATTGGCTTTTCTATGGAACCGAGGTGGGAGAAAAAAGTATCTACATAGAAACAAGTCCATCAGAGCGGCAACAGTTTGGTTTGCTCAACCAAGGCTCTGAGATAAAAACTAAAAGCATGGAGTCCAAAAAGCTGGCTCCAACTATGGTGCCACTTTGTGTCTGTCAATCAGTGGCACCAACTTTGTTAGGGTCGGTCTTATTCCATGCAAAGTCACCCACTTCTGTAAATATTTATTTTATAATTTTATGTAAATTCTATTTTTTCCTCCTCGATTCCATACAAAAGTCAATTCTGTAACTATGTAACTATTTATATAACTTCTGGGGTCCTATCAACCTACATGTAGCTTAGATTGCATACAGCTGATCATTAAAAAGTGGTCCAGGGACCATGGGCACTAACAAATGAAAGGCTGGACCATATCTTGATGGAAACTAGCTCGTTTTGGTTAGTTAAACAAAATGTTTTGGACAATAACTCCCTAGAATGCTCATTAGGCCAAATTCATCTATGCCAAAAGACTATTAATTGATTGTATTGAAGCTATGTACTTTTTTTGTGAAGGTGGGTTGTTGCTCTTTAATTTATTGACTGGCATAAATAGTTATACCTGCAGAAACTGAAGCCACGGGTTCACTTTATTTTCAGGTTTAACATTTTCTGAAATAAATTCTGTACGTGCAAGCACTAACAAAGTTGTCTGTTGCCATTTCTCGTCTGATGGGAAATTGCTTGCTAGTGGTGGCCATGACAAAAAGGTTAGTTAATGCATTATTCTAGGAATAATTTTATTGTTTTCCTTTTTCAACCGATTTTACTCAAATTTGCAGTGAATGTAGCATTTATTCTGCTACAAAATTTATAAACAAAATTATAAATGCCTTTATTACTTAATCTGTTTATATATAGAATGTGACATTTTCTCTGATTTTTTTCATAATGCAGGCTGTTTTATGGTTCACAGATTCTCTAAAACAAAAGGCTACCCTTGAAGAACATTCTTCTTTAATCACTGATGTCCGTTTTAGTCCGAGCATGCCTCGCCTTGCAACATCTTCATATGACAGAACTGTCAGGGTGTGGGATGTCGATAATGTTAGTTCATAATGTTTATTTTACACTAATATTACTGCTTTTGAGAATCCCTATATATTTACACTAATAAGATTTTAAAGTGCAATCCTAGTGCTTCAGGACCATAGGGATTTCAGTTTTTGGTGATATTTAGTGTTTGAAGAAGTAGCTTGAATTGAGTTATGAATTCTAACATCCCAATGATCTGTGTACAAATCTATGATTGCTTTCTTCTATTTAAAGTTATATGGGATCTGGAGATTTATCTAGTTATTAGATTTGAATGCTAGGTCTATTTGTAAGCTGGAATGTTACCAATGATTGCAGATTATCTGGATTTTGATGGATTATGTGCTTGTGTTTTTCTTTGCTTGTGTTCTGCATTCACTGATATTTCATTTCTAATGCAGCCTGGATATTCGCTTCGTACTTTTACTGGGCATTCTTCATCTGTTATGTCACTAGATTTTCACCCTAATAAAGATGATCTTATCTGCTCTTGTGATGTTGATGGTGAGATACGATATTGGAGCATTAAAAATGGCAGTTGTACTAGAGTCTCAAAGGTAGAATCTTAGCATATTAATTTGTTTGATTGGTTGTGCATTGCGTTTTCATTTCAGTTGGCTAAACTGATAAATCTTCCTTCTGATTAGGGTGGCACTGCTCAAATGAGATTTCAACCTCGACTAGGGAGGTACCTAGCTGCAGCTGCTGAGAATGTTGTTTCAATACTTGATGTGGAAACACAAGCATGTCGATACTCATTAAAGGTTGGTTTGAAATTTTTTTCGTATTGCTATTTTTAGGTTGTACTTTAGTCTAATGCTCCTCATACTATCCGGCTTAATTGTTTTTGTTGGAGGCGAGGTCTAGGAAAAGAAACGTTGGTCATTCTTTCTATAAGAATCAAATACTTGTAACATTGTATATATTTCAAAAAAAAACTTTGGAGATTAGATATTTGTTGTTTTGGTGACTTTAACAGTAATTTATGATTCTTGTAAGTCTTGTCTTATTCAATCTTATGCATCTTTGACTTTAATATGATTATAGGGACATACAAAATCCATACATTCTGTGTGTTGGGATCCTTCTGGGGAGTTCCTGGCATCTGTCAGTGAGGACTCTGTCAGGGTTTGGACTCTTGGATCAGGGAGTGAAGGGGAATGTGTTCACGAGCTTAGCTGCAATGGCAATAAGTTTCACTCATGTGTTTTCCATCCAACATATTCTTCCCTGTTGGTAGTTGGTTGTTACGAGGCAAGTATACATCCTTTTTTTATTTTGTTTCCTTTCGAATATGTTTGCAATCACATATTTTGGAAACTAATTTGATCATGAATGGAATTCTATGTTTGAGATGTTATGAAATTGAATTGGTTTTGAAATCCTTTTGGATTTAAGTTGTGTATATAGATATCCATTCAATTTTGGTTTGATTTGATTCTCATTTGATCTGGTTTTAAATGTAAGTATTTGAAGTGATGATTTCATTCTCGTTAGTTTACCCGCCTTACCACCCTTCACAAGGGTAATGAATAAAATAAATTCAATTCATTGTTCAGCCTTCCAAACCTGATTTGTGAATAATTTCAAATCATATTCTTTTTATAATGAATTCTAAAAACATAACATTTGATTGCTGAAGGATTCTAATTAAAGGAAATCGGATAATGTTTTAAAGAGATTACTTTTGGGGGTAAAAAAGTTTTTTGTGAAGGATAACAACTGTTCTGAAAACATCTGGGAGTTCTGATGCGTGATTTGGAAAATGGGTATTCTGATTCAGGATCTGAATCTCAATTCAACTACTATGCTTTCAAATATATCCATTTCATATTTTTCTTGTAAATGTGATTCAGTTATTAATATCTCAATTTTGTTGGTAGTTAGTTATTAAAGACTTGTTCCAATACAAGCTAAAGTGTTTCTGAGAGCTTCTTTACTGAAAATATGGAGTTTTTTTCAGCAGAGAAACTCTCAAACAGACTATATGGTGATTTAGGAAGATGTTGGAGCTGATTTGATATTTTACCATGTTTGATGTCCTTGACAAATAGTATTACATACAATCCATAGTAAGATTTGTAAGTTTGACTTGTTACAATTGATACCATGATATGCAGTCATTGGAGCTCTGGAACATGACTGAGAACAAGACAATGACTCTGTCTGCTCATGAAGGTCTAATTGCAGCATTGGCTGTTTCTACTGTAAATGGTTTGGTTGCTTCAGCCAGTCATGACAAGTTTGTGAAGCTCTGGAAGTGACTTGGTTGTTTCATCAATACAGGTTGTTTTATCAGTGTTGATAATCATGTTTGTAGTTTGTCCCTTTTTTGTAGTTTGATCATTAGTTTATGTGCCCTTATTTATGATGTAGCTTGATCAGTTTCCCTTTCCCTTTTGCCGTTTGGTATAATCTGATTTTCTATGTAATCATAGAATACTGACATTTGTAATATTGTCACCCTGTTGTACTCTGTTTCATAGTTGTTTTACTTGGAGATTTCTAATCTTGTGTCATCCAGATTCACTTTTATAATTATGATTGCTAGCACCTCACTTTTGATATTCATTTTAATTGGTTAATTTTTTTGGAATCTGTAAATTGAGTTGAAGTAATTAAAATTGTGATTTTTAAAAAAATTCTATTAATAACAAATAACATGTTTTTTCATAGTGGATTGTAAGCATTTCTCTTATTATTAATTAACGTTAAATGTTTTTGGTACCTGAATTATGATCATATTTTGTTTTTGTCTATAAAATATTTTTTTTCATTGAGTTTTGGTCTTTGATTTTTTATATGAAAAAGGAATATTCAGAAATGCAAAGCGGCAATATGTACTAATGTTAAAGGTGGTTTTGAGAAAAAGTTAACAGTTTTAGTTGTACCTTGTGAGGAGTCCGTGTTTTTCTTTCGAATTATTGTAAAATTCTTGAAAACATTCGTTTCACAGATGATATTTTAAGTTTTGAGAAGAAATATGATATTTGTTGTGTACCTTGATATGTGGTTAATTATGTGTCAAATGGTTTTTGTTTCACGTGATTGGGGAAATGAATGTAATTTGAACATAATTAATGTAAAATACTTGTGAAATAGTAAATCATTAATGATCGTTTTAATCACTTCATTGTATTAATTACACCGTCATCTAACAGTCCACGTATTTCTACTTGTACAGAATCATGTTCATTTTCTCAATAGTTTAATAATATGTGAAGTCAATAAATTTAGGTTTAAGTTTTAGATTATTCGATTTTTTATATTTTTCATCTGAGTATATATTGTTTAATTTTTCATGGATTGAATGTGATCGTTATCTCACATCATCGTAGTTTATTTACATTAAAAAATAAAAAATAATATAATAAATTTTATTAAATGTTCAAAATTTTTGTATTTTTAAGTGACTCCCTTTTGATTTGGTTTTTAATAAAGTCATACGATTGTTTTATTTTTATAATTTCAAATACAATATTATGAAATTAATTAACAATAAAAATAAATATCTAAAACCATGATAATATTTATAACTAATGATATCTATTCATTTATTTAAACCAAATACTGGATGGATTCTTCCTGTACTTTTATACACTTCTATAATTTTGACATATTCCTACTTTAATCTTGAGAAAAATATAAAAATAATCTTTGTTTGATAATAATTGGATTCATTTTTTTTTTCTTTGCTGGTTACACGAATCATAATACAAAAAATTACAAATACAATTATCGTCGATAAAAGTTATTTGTCTTTTTTTAAAGACTAAAATGAGAATGTATCAAAAAATTATGGAGATGTAGAAAGTCATAATAGAAGTGCAGGAAGAATCACTCTAAATACTAAAATAAAAATAAAACAAAACAATGATAAAAATAAAAATAATAATAAGATTTTAAAGTTTTATTTTTGTTATTGTCCAAGTGATATTACGATGAATATTTCATCTCAATTGATAGCATATACTCATATATAAAAAGTATAAAAATTTTAGATACTTAATAAAACAAATTTTCTTAATAAGCACTTAATTAAAAAGCACTTAAATTTACGAAAAACTTAAAATTTAATTATATTATTTTTTATTTTTTATATTGAGACCCATAAATAAGGATGATGTGAGGTAACAGTCATGTCAAGTCAATTAATGATAAAATCAAACAAAAGAAACTCAATTACAAAATAAAAAATTTTAAGTACTCAATAGAATATTTTTCTAATAGGAAGTTTATTAAAAGACTTAAAACTGGATTAAATCATAAATTTACAACATTATCATCCCCTTATTAGATATTTGTATAAGTTTACTCCTAATCCTAATATTCAAATTGTAATTTCTTTTCCATCCTACACAAAACTAGAGGGGTAAAAGACAAATCAACAAACTCAGCATAGAGGGTCGCCACAACCATAATTTTGCATGGCATGAATTTTAAGTTATGTCAATACATAAGCCTAAAAAGAGAAAAAAAAAAATACATAAAACGAGAAGAAAAGTAACACACTATTCTTCTAAGTTATAATCATTTGTCATATTTTGGAAAGCGCATATATACTTTAAACAAAGAATAAACTGATTCATATGCCTCACCCAATAATCTAAGCTTTTAGCATTTTGGATAGTTGGTTCATTGCATGGTGTCCAAGCCTCATTCATAATGTCTAGAGTTTGAAATATTAGTCAGGCTTAAATGTTTTTGGTACTTGAAATATGATCATAATTTGTTTTTGCCTATAAATTGTTTTTTCCTGACTTTCGGTCTTTGAATTTATGTTTTGGTTTTGGTATTTTTAGCCCTATAAATATTGTGTGTTTTTTTTTATAGATTATTTACCTTTTAGTTCTTATTGAATATTTTAAATGTACAAATTAAAAAAAAATCATAATATTGGAAGGATTGAACTAAAGTAAATAAATAGTTTACTGGATTTAGAACAAAATAACATGATCCAAAATGAAAATAGGTTTTACAGGAATCAACATTTAAGATTTTTCTATACGAACCAAAAGCAAAATACAATTATATTTTAAGTATTGAAAACATATTTTTATTATTAGGTACCACTTTTTACTTGTCAATAATCCGTGTCAACAACAACTAAATATTGATATGAAAAGGAAATATTCTGAAAAACAAAGCGACCATTGTATGAAAATAAATAAATATATTTTATTAATGTGACTCATGTGAAATATAATTGTGAGTCTGAGCGTGATTTAATGATTTAATAAAATAGAAGAACCTATTGGTAATTATGAAAGGTTATTTATTGTATAAATAGCTAATAGTAATCACATAGATGTTGATTACAGAAAGAAATTAGGGTTTTGTCTCTGTAATGTGAGGGTTCCTTGCAATTGACCATTAAGAAAGTGTGCAGGGAAGAAGAATGACTGAAAGAGATAGATTGGGAAAAGGAGATTGAAGTTCATTGATTAGGTCTCTCATGGACAAGGTATGTCTCTCTTACTATCATTATATTATGTGAGAATCATAGATTCTAAGGTCCCGTAGAACATGCTTATAATTAATTTGTGAAATTATGATTGAACTTACGTGTGATATCACAACAGGACTATTTGAATTTTGTGATTCTACATTATTGATAATTTTCCAAATTTTATGAATCATAATTTCAAATAAAATTATAAAAGAATTACAAATTATGTTACCGTAAATTAGAGTTTATGTGTGTGTGAAAATTATTAATTGTTTTTATTGCTGCATGCTTGGCATAATTTACTTGAAAACCATTGTTGCTTTGTTTCATCGGAATCGCAATGGTCTTAATGCTTTCTTAATTGATTTCATAAAATAAATTGTGAGATCAAGGTTAATTTTTGGTTTATGAAGGTATCTACTCCTATCTTATTTATTTATTTTATGAATCAAGGGTGTGTGCTAATTATTTGAAGTTCTTATGCTTGTCTTCCGCTGCACATATATGCACATACGATTGATTGAAATATGGAATTGCAACAGTGAGATAGAAAGTGGTAGGAAATGCATGTAGGTCCAACCCTAGCCTATCAATGAAATTTTGGAAATTTAATAGCTAATCAAAGACAAGGTTTTATGGATTAATTATGATTATTTCCTGTTATATCAATTATAATTAATTTATGAATTGATTAATTATTAGGATTAATCGTATGATGAATTGATTAATTTTTGAGATTAATCGTATGACAGATTTGTAATCACCAAAGTGATTAAAATCTTTATGTTTTGGTTAATTCCAAATTAATGATTATTTTATTTTAATTAGAATTAATCGTATGATAGATTTGTAATTACCAAAGTGATCAAATCTGTATGTTTTGGTTAATTCTAAATTAATGATAATTTTTATTTTAATTGGGATTGATCGTATGATAGATTTCTAATCACCAAAGTGATCAAATCTTTATGTTTTGGTTAATTCCAAATTAATGATGATTTTTGTTTCAATTGGGATTAATTGTATGATAGATTTGTTATCACCAAAATGATCAAATCTTTATGTTTTATTTTAATTCCAAATTAGTGATAATCTTTATTTCAATTATCCATAGAATGAATGATAAATTATAAATAATTGATTTATGGATTAATTCAAGTTCATTATAAGGCATTTATGGATTGTCCAAAGGTTGATTAATTGTTCTTATAATTGATAGACATGATTGTTGGTAGTGGGTATGTATTATTAGTTCTATTTATATATCCAAAGATAATAAGTTTTTCTAATTAGTGCATATCTTTTACCAAATAATGTTAATATTATTAGCATAATTGTGTTTTGTATATTAATATATCACCCAAAGGAGAACATTAGTATGCATGTAATGTCTGTTTGCTATCTGAATTTGTATAGTGTGCTTAATGTATAACTCAAAATATTAATGTTAGACATGTGTTAATTGCAATATATGTTCTTGTATCTTTACATACGCAAGTTATGTTTGTTTTAATATTTAATAGGTTAAATTTTTCTGATTGGAGCGAACAGGTCCATTTTCACCTAGGTGTGTTGGATCTTGATATGGTTTTTCATGTTGTGAAGTTTGTTGCTATTACTGATGTTAGTAGCATTGAAGAGAAAATCCATTATAAAGCCTGGGAAGTTTGATGTTTATGCGAATGAGCATAGCAAGTAATATTAAGTCAGCTCTTATCAAAACTAAAAGTGTAAAAAAAATTATCAAATTTGTGGAAGAGCGCTCCCAAACTACTGGTAAGTCTCTTATTGAGACATTAATGAATACTTTAACCACCATAAAATTTGATGGTTCTTGTACTATGCACGAACATGTCATTGAGATGATAAATATTGTAGCAAGACTTAAGTCTCTTGGAATGGTTGTGGATGAGAATTTTCTTGTGCAGTTCATTCTGAACTCATTACCATGAGTATGGTCCTTTCCAAATGAACTATAATACCATGAAAGATAAATGGGATGTGCATAAATTGCACAATATGTTGGTTTAGGAGGAGACCAAACTTAAGAATCAAAGAAACTACTCCATTCGTTATGTGAATAATCAAGGAGTTGGAAAGAAAGTTTATAAGAAACATAGAAAGGGTAAAGGACCATTAAAGATTACAGATTCCTTTACAAAAATCTAGAAGAAAAATGACAAATGTCATTTATGTGGGAAGTCTAGACATTTGTAGAAAGATTGCTCAAAACGTAAAAACTTGGTTAAAAAAGAAAGATGAGCATAATGCTCATGTATGTTTTGAATTAAATTTAATAGAGTTCCCCATAATACTTGGTGGATCGATCCTTGATGTATGTCTCATGTTTCTAATATGATATAGAGATTTATTTCAATCTGAATCATAAACTCAAATGCAAAGTTTTTCTTCATGGGGAATAGAGAGAAAATTTTAGTGGAATATGTCGGAACTTATCGTTTAATCCTTGACACTAAATTTTTTTTAGACTTGTTGGATACTTTTTTTGTACCTAGTATTTCTAGGAATTTAGTTTCCTTGTCTAAATTTCATGTTGTTGGATACTCTTTTAAGTTTGGGAATAGTTGTTTCAGTTTTATAAGCGTACTTGCATGATTGGGTCGGGTACACTTTTTGATGGTTTATATAAATTGAATCTTGATAATTTATATGTTGAAACTCTTATGACCTTGCATCATAGTGTTGGCACTAAACGTGATTTAGTGGATAAATGTGTTGCTTACTTGTGGCATAAACGTTTGGGACACATTTCCAAAGAAAGGATGGAAAGATTAGTAAAGATTGAAATTCTTCCAAATTTAGATTTTAGTGATCTGAATGTATGTGTGGATTGTATTAAAGGCAAACAAACAAAACACACAAAGAAAGGAGCCACAAGAAGCACTCAACTACTTAAAATTATACACACCGATATATGTGGACCTTTTGAGGTAAATTCTTTCAATAAAGAGAAGTACTTTAACAATTTTATTGGTGAGTATTATGGAAGATATGATAAAAGTGGACAACACCCTGGGTTGTTTGCTATGTTCCTTGAGAAACGTGGTATTTGTTCTCAATACACAATGTTGGGTATGCCAAAACAAAATGGTGTGTCAGAAAGACATAATCAAACCTTAATGGATATGGTTAGGAGCATGTTAAGTAATTCATCTACCAGTATCGTTGTGAATGTATGCTTTAAAAACTGCCATGTATCTATTGAGTAGGGTTCCTACTAAGGCAGTTCAAAAGACACCTTTTGAATTGTGGACAAAACCCAATTTAAGACACCTGTATATTTAGGGTTGTTAGGCCAAAATTAGACTATACAATCCACAGGTAAAGAAATGGATGCAAGAACAATCAGTGGATATTTCATTGGTTATTTAGAAAAATAGAAATGGTATATGTTTTACTATCCTGCCAATAGTACAAGGATTTTTGAAATTGAAAATTCTTGGTTCATTGAGAATGGTGAATCTAGTGGGAGTGAAGCTTCACGAAATGTAGAGATTAAGGAAGTTAAAGTGCAAGTTCCTTTAACTAGTACTTCTACTTCAAAAATTATTGTTCCTTATGTTGATGAATCACACAACAATCAAGAAACAAATTAATGATCCCGAAGTTAACAATGAACCTGTAGTAGAACAACCACAAGAAATAATATTACAAAGATCTCAAAGAGAGAAGAAATCTACTATTTCGAATAATCATGTGGTTTATCTACAAGAGTCAGAAAATGAGTTAAGTATTGATAATGATCCAGTTTCATTTTCAGAAATCATGAATGATGATAATTTTGATAAATGGTTAAATGCCATGAAAGATGAGTTTAAATCATTGGCACAAAATTGTGTATGGGACCTTGTGAAATTGTTATAAGGATGGAAAATAGTTAATTGTAAATGAGTCTTTAAGACTAAGCATGACTCTCATGGCAATATCAAACGTTACAAGGCTCAATTGGTTCCCAAAGATTTTACTTAAAAGGATGACATTGATTATAAGGAAAATTTTTGTCTGTTTTCAAGAAAAATTCTTTCAGAATCATCATGGCATTGATAGCTCATTATGATCTTGAGTTGCATCAAATGGATGCTAAATCCGCTTTTCTGTATGAGAATTGAGATGATGTTTATATGGACCAACCAGTGGGGTTCATTGAAGAAGGAAAGGAACACATGGTGTGTAAACTTAAGAAATCAATATATAGACTTAAACAGGCTTCCAGACAATGATATCTTACGTTCAATTATATTATTACGTCCTTTAGATTTAAGAAAAACATTGTTGATTGATGTATATATCTGAAGGTCAGTGGAAGCAAGTTTATATTTATGATACTATATGTTGATGATATCTTGCTTGCAACTAATGATCTTGGTTTATTAAGTGAGACTAATAAGTTTCTCTCTGATAACTTCAAAATGAAAAATATGAGTGAGGCATACTATGTGATAGGAATAGAAATATTCCGTGATAGATCACAAAGATTGTTGGTTTGTCTCAGAAAACATATATTTATAAAGTTTTAGAGAGGTTCATAATGGATAAATGTTCAACATCTCCCAGAAAGGAGATAAATTTAGTCTTATGCAATGTCCAAAGAATGATTTGGAACAGAAATAGATGAAGAATATCCCTTATGCATCTGTTGTTGAGAGTTTGATGTGTGCTCAAACAGGTATGAGGCCAGATATTAGCTTTGCAGTTAGTATGCTTGGTGCAAAGAAAGTCTTAAGATACTTACAAGGAATAAAAAATCACATGCTTACTTATAAAAGGTTTGATTACCTTAAGGTGATTAGATATAAAGATTCAGATTTTGCTGGTTGTGTGGATACTAGAAAGTTTACATTTGGTTATGTATATCTTTAGCCAGAGGAGTGATTCCATGAAAAAGTGCGAAGCAGTTAGTCATTGTTGCATCAATTATGGAAGCTGAATTTGTGACATACTTTAGGTCACAGTTCAAACTAATTGGATGCAGAATTTTATTTCAGGACTTGGAGTAGTTGATAGTATTGCCAAGTCGTTAAAAATTATTGTGATAATTCTGCAGCAATCTCATTTTCTAGAAAAATTGACAAGTATTCCAAAGGTGCTAAATATATGAAATTGAAATACTTTGTCATTACAGAAGAAGTTCAGAAACATAGAGTGTCAATTGAACATGTTATCATCGATCTTATGATTGCTGACCCTTTAAGAAAAGGGTTACCGCCCAAAATATTTACTGACCATGTAGAAAATATGGACATTATGTGTACTAGTGAATGTTGAATGTTGTATGTTGTTATTAATGCTTATTTGACACCCTAAGCTCATTATTGTGCAAGTTTCTGAAATATATGTTTTTTTCCTTATGAATGTGCATGCAAATTATGATTATGATGTAGAAAACAGATTATGTTATTACTGATGAAAGATGACATTATGTTTGAAATCGTTACGGACTTCTCATAATGAAGTCATATTAAGGAGAAGGATGATACAGTAGTGCATGGAAGGGAATGTGTTGATTGAATGACATGTAACCGTTATGACTCTTATTGTTCCTATATCTTTAAGTATGATGAATGCGCATTATGATTTATGCAATTTATTAAATCATGAAATATTATAGCAGCACATGAGTCAAGTGGGAGAATGTAAGAAAATAAATAAATATATTTCATTAATGTGACTCATTTGTGATTTAATAAAATAGAAGGACCTATTGGTAGTTATAGGAGGTTACAGAAAGAAATTAGGCTTCTGTCTCTGCAGTGTGAGGTTTTCTGCAATTGACCATCAAGAAAGTGTGTGGGGAAGAAGAGTGACTGAAAGAGATAGATTGGAAAAAGAAGATTGAAGTTCTTTAATTAGATCTCTCATTAATCAAGGTAAGTTTCTCTTACTATCATATATATTCTCATTGATTAAGGTAAGTTTATCTTACTATCATATATATTATGTGAGAATCATATATTCTAAAATCCTGTGAAACATATGTTTATAATTGATTTATAAAATTATGATTGAACTTATAACAATATATAGTATAACGTTATGCCAATCTAGACATTACAAGTCATGTGTGTTGGTCACCATTAATATTGTTGAATGTGGCTTTGATAAAAAGGTTAACAATTTTACCTAGGAGTTGGTGGTTTTCTTAATTCTTGAAAACATTCTTTTTTTTAGAGATGAAATGTCAGTGTTGTTAATCATTACTGAACGTTTTAATCACTTCATTGTGTTAATTACAATAAAACATTTCAATTTAGTGTCATCTAACAATCCACATATTTCTAATTATAAAGAGTCATCATTCTTTGTCAATAAATTTAGGTTTTAGTTTTAAATCTATTATAAATTTAATATTTTTAATTGATTTTTTTATTAAAATGTTTTGTGTAATTGATTATTCGATTTTTTATATTTTTATTTGGGTATCTTCTGTTTAATTTTTCCATTAATTAAACTGATATATCGTTATCTTGTATCATCATTGTTTACTTACATAATTTACATAAAAATAAAAAATAGTATAATAAAATTTTATTTAATGTTCAAAATTTTTGTATTTTTTAATTGAGTCCCTTTCTATTTTGGCTTCTAGTGAAATGATAGGATTGTCTTAATTTTATAGTTTCAAATATAATATTACGAAATTGAATAATAATAATATTTATAAGAAATGACATCTACTCCTTTTGTTAGACTAAATACTAAATTAAAAATAAAAAATAAATTAGTCTGATAAAAATACTTAAAATTTTAGAGTTCAATATTTTTTTATTGTTAAAGCTAGTGATGTTATGATTATTGAAACTGAAAAATCAGATGAATATGTCATATCAATTGATAGTTGAGATTCAAATAAAATTTTACACATTTGATAAAATAATTTTTTTTAATAAGAACTTAATTAAAAGTACTTAAATTTATGAAAAATTTAAAATTTAATTATATTATTTTTTATTTTTATATTGAGACACATAAATAAGGATGATGTGAAATCGATGACAAAATCATATAAAAGAAACTCAACTAGAAAATAAAAATATTTAGAATATTCAGTAAAATATTTTTCTTTAATAGGAATTAAAAACCTTAAAATTTGATTAAGTCAATAGTGGTCGTAATTGTTGCTAACATATCAGAGTGATGCGAACTGACACTTTAACATGGCAACAACTTCATTACATTGCGCTTTAAATCCGTAGCTGTTTGCTAGTGTGACAGTTGCAGTAAATTGTTTGGGATTTGACAGTGAAAGTTGGAGAAAAACCTTCACAACACTCACCTCGAAAGCTTCTAATGACATAAACTATCTGTTAAGTTGGTTAATAATAACGGAACTAAACTAATCTCGTTAGTAATAATGAACATAACTAATTTTAACTAATCTTAGCCATATGGGCGGTTTAAGGGCTTTTGAAATTACTACAAAAGCGAAGTGACACTTTAGCATGACAACAACTTCATTACATGGTAAAGAGGTAACTGTTTGCTATGGTGACAGTTGGACCTGTGAAGTCCTTTCTCGGAGCAATGGGTCTTGGCTCTTGAGACTTGACTCAACCCTCACAGAACACTCACCTTCAAAGCTTCTAATTATGATAGAAACTATCTGTTAAGTTCGTTAGTAATAACGGAACTAACTAATCTCGTTAGTAATAATGAACCTAACTAATCTCAACATCTTACGCTTATGGGTACACACTGGAAGGAGTTCAAGAGCCTTTGAAAGTAGGATTAGGTTCTATATATATCTAGAACAAATGGCGGGTATCACAACAAATTAGAGTTTCCAAGAAAAAAAGCACTGAAGATCAAGAAACGAGAAGGAGGTAGGAGGTGACTCTAGATCAAGAACAATGACGCATATGGGGTCAACATCGTCCGGTGGTATTACTCAATCCCTGTCTCTAATAATATAACCATGTTACTCGAACTACTTTGTAACTAGGCCATGGCTTCACTTTAGGTTCAGGTTTAACATTTTCTGAAATCAATTCTGTACGTGCAAGCACTGACAAAGTTGTCTGTTGCCATTTCTCCTCTGATGGGAAATTGCTTGCTAGTGGTGGCCATGACAGAAAGGTTAGTTAATGCATTTTTCTGGGAAATATTTACTGTTTTATTTTTCAACCCATTTGACTCAAATTTGCACTGAAATTATTCTGTTCTTTTTCATAATGCAGGCTGTTTTATGGTTCACAGATTCTCTAAACCAAAAGGCTACTCTTGAAGAGCATTCTTTTCTAGTCACCGATGTCCGTTTCAGTCCAAGCATGCCTCGCCTTGCAACATCTTCTATGGACAGAACTGTCAGGGTGTGGGATGTTGATAATGTTAGTTCATAATGTTTATCTTTCTCTAATGTTACTGCTTTTGAGAATTCCTCTATAGATTTAATGTCTATATCTTGTAATAACTTGGCTAAGCATGTCACACAAATAAGATTTTCTCTGATTCTAAAGCATGACTTACAAAATGTGTTTGCTTATCTATTCCTGAAATATGTACTTAATTGAAAGAATTACAGTTTTTGTGCTGGTTTCTTATTATAAATACAATTACTTACACTACAAAACTGATAGTTTAATTTCCAATGCAGTCTGGATATTCGCTTCGTGCTTTTACAGGTCATTCTTCACCTGTTATGTCACTAGATTTTCACCCTAATAAAGATGATCTTATCTGCTCTTGTGATTTTAATGGTGAGATACGATATTGGAGCATTGACAAAGGTAGTTGTGCTAGAGTCTCAAAGGTAGAATCTTATCATATGCATTTGTTTAATTGGTTGCGCAATGTGTTTTCATTTGAGTTTGGTAAACTGACAAATCTTCCTTCTTCTGGTTAGGGTGGCACTGATCAGATGAGATTTCAACCTCGTCTAGGGAGGTTCCTAGCTGCAGCTGCTGAGAATGTTATTTCAATAATTGATGTGGAAACACATGCATGTCTATATTCACTAGAGGTTGTTTGAATTTTTTTACGTATAGTTTGTATAAATTTTTAGACATGCTCTTATTCTTTGGAGTTTATATATTTGTTGTTTTGGTGTCTTGAACAGTAATTTATGATTCTTGTAAGTTTGTCTTATTCATCTTTGATTTTAATATGATTATAGGGACATACAACACCCATACATTTTTTGTGTTGGGATCCTTCAGGGGAGTTCCTGGCATCTGTGAGTGACGAGTCTGTGAGGGTTTGGACTCTTAGATCAGGTAATGAAGGGAAGTGTGTTCACGAGCTTAACTGCAATGGCAATAAGTTTCACTCATGTGTTTTCCATCCAACATATTCTTCTCTGCTGGTGGTTGGTTGTGACAAGGCAAGTATACATCCTTTTCTTATTTTTGTTTCCTTTAGAGTATGTTTGGAACAACAAATTTTGGAAATTAATTTGATTCATGAATGGAATTATACGTTTGAAGTGGTATGAAGTTGATTTTGAAAGTTTTGTAATAAAGATTTGTAAGTTTGACTTGTTACAATTGATACCATGATGTGCAGTCATTGGAGCTCTGGAACATGACTGAGAACAAGACAATGACTCTATCCGCTCATGAAGGTCTTATTGCAGCATTGGCTGTTTCTACTGCAAATGGTTTGGTTGCTTCGGCCAGTTATGACAACTTTGTGAAGCTGTGGAAATGACTTGGTTATGTCATCAATAAGGTTGTTTTGTCAGTGTTGATAATCATGTTTGTAGTTGATAGTACTGTGTTGATTCACATTTTATGGTCTAATTGTATGTTTTAAGTGCTTTTTCTGCTTTTATTACTGGTTTTTCATAAAGATTTTTATTTTTCATAGAATTTAGACATTTTAGGAAAAACATGTTATTTTTTATTTTTAGACTGATTTTTTTAGTTACTTGAGCAGAATTCTAACTCATATTTTTGTTGAATTTTTATTTTTAGGAGTTAATGATGCGGTTGAATTGAAAGCACAAGAAGAAGAAGAAAATTCCAAAAGTTTGAAGGGAGAGTGAAAGAGAGAATTGTGCTGAGAATTGTTTTGAACTAAAGGGACAAGAAAGTTAGTTTAGTCTACTTTAGTTTACATATAATAAAACTTACGAGATGTACAGTAAAATAGAGGACATTTCTATTGTCCATTAGTACTTTTGAGGACAATATAACATTTCTTTTACATTTTCATTTCACATTCCAAAACAGATAAATGAGAAAGGGTTTTACTGTTCCTTCCATTCCTTTGCACGACGTTCTCCATGCTTTCTCAAATTTTCTTATTTCTTATTCTTCTTGAAATCGTTTGTTTCTTTCTACATTGTTCTCATTTAGAATTCACACACGAATTTCATTATTTGAAATCGCTATATTGATGGAGATGGGATTGCAATTTTATGTTTTTGATTTCTTCGAAGTTTATGTTCCCTTTTATGTTGCTTGATCATTAGTTGTTATGTGTTCTTCTGATGTAGCTTGATCAGTCACCCTTCCCCTTGTAGTTTCGTATAATCTGATTTGTTAGGCTCACTTTTTCTTTACTTCTCATATTTGAATTTTGGTTTTGGTATTTTAGGACCCTCTAAATATTTTGTGTTTTTTAATAGATTATTTACCTTTTAGTTCTTATGAATATTTTAAATGCAAAATTTCAAAATAATCATAATATTGGAAGGTTCAACTAAGGTAAATAATTTACCGTTTAGAATAAAATAACATGATCCAAATTGAAAGGTTTTACAGGAATCTAAGATTTAAGATTTTTTTATACGAACCAAAAGTAAAATACAATTATATCTTAAGTATTTAAAACATATTTTTATTATTAGGTATCAGCTTTTACTGGTGCATAATAATCCATGTATGCAGCAACTCAATATTGATATGAAAAGGGAATATTCAGAAATGATGTACTGCATCTTTGTGCAAATTTAGACGTCCATACTCATGTTTTTCTTTTAAATTAATGGAAAATTCTTGAAAACATTTTTTTTAGAGATGCAAAATTTGTTGTGGGATTTATAAGGGTTGTCTGAAAGTAATTAGTCCGTATTCTTGTCACACTATCCTTGCAAGTTCTAGAAAGAAATATATTGATGTTGGTTAAGTAGGTGTAAAATGATCATTGTTTCACGAGTGATTGAGGAAATTAATGTAATATGAATATAGTTAATATAATTAATCATTTCATTTTTCAATTTACCATCATCTAACATCTACTTATTTATAATGGTATAGGATCATGTTCATTGTCTCAATAGTTTAATTATACGAGGTCAATAAATTTAGGTTTTAGTTTTAAATTTTTTATAAATTAAATATTTTTAATTGAGATTTTATTAAAATGTTTTGTATAATTATTATTCCATTTTTTACATTTTTAATTTGGGTATCTAGTGTTTAATTTTAAGTAACATGATGTAATCCTTATCTGCATAACAATATTATGAAATTGAACAACCATAAAAACAAAAATGAAAACCTTGATAATATTGATAAGAAATGATATCTATTCCTTTTTTAAAACTAAATACTAAGATAAAAATAAAGAATTAACTACACAAATTAGTATAATAAAAATAATTAAGGTTTTAGAGTTTTACTTTTTTTTATTATCTAAATTAATAATATTATGATTGAAACTGCAAAATTAAACGAATATTTTATCCCGATTGATAGGAGAGCTCAAATCAAAAGTATAAAATTTTAAGTTATGTGAATACACAAGTCGTAGAAAATAAATAAAAGGAGAAAAAAAATAGCTCCCTGTTTTTAAGTTGTACTCATTTCACATATTTAGGAAGCGCATATATACTTTAAACAAATAACAAATTGGTTCATATGTCTTCATGCAATAATCTAAGCTTTTAGCATTTTGGGTATTTGGTTCATTGCATGGTGTCCAAGTCTCATTCATTGCATGGTTCATTTTGGCTATCCGTTGGAAAAGGTGACTCAGACACATATGATGGGGTTAAAAGATTCAGCAATATAACAAATCTAGCATAATACATTAATTCTGTGTCCTAAACTTGTCAAGACTAAATTTGAATAAACAAAATATTGTCTCGTTCAACAAGGCACAAAGGCAGAGTACATGTTATAAATAGGTCATCTATATCCAGAACATATTATTGTCCTATCATGCAAAAATGAACAAAAATCAGCTTTGTGCATTGAGCATTGTGCATACCTGTGACAAACAAAACTCAAAGTTTGATATGTAGGAGATACCTACTTCCCAACTTCGACGTCGACCTATCAAATTAAATGAATGGTGGTGTGAATGTGAATAATTTCAAGCCCTCAAGATACCTTGTCCACATGTCATAGCTGTTTGTTCATATTTTCATCTATAGTTAGTCACATTTGTTTCTTCTATATAAAGTCTCAAGAGCATTTTCAAGGACTAGAAAATACAATTCCTTCCAGTTCATAACTAAGATACCCGACCCACACATGAGAAGAAAGGAAACTAGAAGGACGAATTCTTCCTTCACCCCCATACCCTCTTCCTGCACCTCCATACAAAAATTTAATTCCAAAACTGACCTCGTGAAAATGACAGAAATGTCCTTGCTTTATTAAGATCACCTTTCTTCTTCCCCACCCACCCATCTTAATCATTGTTCACCATGAAGCAACCTTCTCGTCTTTTCTCAAATACATTATCTATAGTGTCATTTTTAAAGGTTTTTAAGGTGATTAAATGATAGGAAAAACTTTCCAACCATTGTGCATTGTTTATCGACAACAAGAAATGTGAGGTAAAACTTTTGATTTTGTGGATATTTTAAGTTTCTGGTAGGACATCCAGACTAAGCCATCCGGTTCTCATTTTTTTGAAATTTGAGAAATGGACAGCCAGACGTTTGGTTCATAAATTATTAACCACATGACTGGAGGGGGGCGCCATCCGATCTGTAAGTTGTAAACCGGACGCCACCCTGTCCGGTTGTTAAGAGAAAAAAATTTACAAATCGGATGGGCTGGGTGAACCTCATCCGGTTTGTAAATTTGTAAACCGGATAAGTTTCATCTGGTTCACAAATTTGCAAACCGAATGAGGTCCACCCACAACCTATCCGGTTTGCAAATTTTTTTTCTTTGACAACCGGACAAGGTCACGTTCGGTGCAGTAGTTATGGATCCCCGTTTTAAAATAAGCTTGTTGAGTTCAGTTTCACAAAAAATCTATGGTGATGATGCTCATTTATATATCAAGACTGTGGAAGATGGAATTCATAAGATGTTTCATGATTATGTAGCCCTTCCATTGCCACCAACACCTACATACATTGAAGATGCAAGTTCTGAAAACTGTAGGAAGATGGAGGAATCCCCTAGAGATGCGATGTTGTCTGACAATGGTCTGACAGATTTCGATGCCTACATCATGGAAACTACTAGCCACCAGATGAAATCTGAGCTAGATCAGTACCTTGAAGAATCACTACTACCGCATGTTCTAGACTTTGATGTACTAGGTTGGTGGAAGCTAAACAAACTCAAGTACCTTACTCTTTCCAAGATGGCCCAGGATGTATTAGTTGTTCCTGTTTCTATTGTGGCTCTCGATTCTGTGTTTTATTCAAAAAACAAAGAGATCGATCAGTATAGTGGCACACAAAGCGGCTTGAAGGAGTGAAGGGTGAAAATGAATAAGATGAAGAGTTAGGATTAAGAAGAGAACTAGATAAGAGGTGAAGGGTATTTTTGACTTTGGACTTTTCACTTGAGGACAGAGCAGTAATTTAACGTTGAGTATAGAGGTGCATGAAGAGGGTATGGGGGTAGAGGAAGAATTCGTCACCTAAAAGACCAACTACAAACCATATACATAATGAAATGGATGACCCAATTCCTAACAAGCCTAAAACATGTTCATATTGTTGAAACGAATGTCATAATTTGTCCCCAAATTGTCCCTATAGAGAGTAGTTTTTTAATGTAACCCATGTTGTCATTTCAATGTAAAATAATGCATTCATCTTTCAATTCATGTCATTAAAAACTAACATTTATATTCTATTATTTTTAAATTATTGCTTAAATTTTATTTTTATTCAAATTTATATCTATTTTATTAAAATAAATAAATAAATAAATAATCTTTTATTTTTAATTTCAAATTTTAGTAATGAACTCAATACAGGAAAAATAAAAACCTTAAAATTTAAAAACATTAAATTCATGATATGGATACACAATTTCAGGGCATCTACAATTAAATTAAAATCGTATCATACGAGTACGATTTCAATGCATCCGCTTTTGGACTGAAATGGTAATTCTACGACGATTTCTAATAACCATAATTAATCCAAAGTTAATTTTAAGTATAATGTTGCCCAATCTGTATGATTTCACCTTTCAATATATAAATTTGTAACACCATAACACAATTTCAAACTTGGTTAAATGAAATTGTATTATACTAACACAATTTACTCATTGCAAAAATAAATAAAAAAATTACTCCTTGAGAAAATTTTCGAGCAAAATTACACTAGAAAGAGAATTTGGCCTCCGACAACCCTTATAATAATACCTTCCTACACCACATTTTCATCTCTAAAATTGATGTTTTCAAGAATTTTCCATTAATTTGAAAGAAAAACACCGACTTCTACATAAGGATAAAACTAAAATTGTCATAAAAATACCGTTCATATTGCGGCTTTGCATTTCTTAATATTCCCTTTTCATATCAATATTGAGTTGCTGCAGACATGGATTATGCATAAGTAAAAAGTGGTACCTAATAGTAAAAATATGTTTTCAATACTTAAAATATAATTGTATTTTACTTCTGGTAGGTATAGAAAAATCTTAAATATTGATTCCTTTGGATCGTGTTATTTTGTTCTAAACCCAGTAAATTATTTACTTTAGTTGAATCCTTCCAATATTATGATTATTGTGAAATTGTACATTTAAAATATTCAATAAGAACTAAAAGGTAGATAATCTATACAAAAACACAATATTTAAAGGGGTTAAAAATACAAAAGCGAAACAAAAATTCAAAGAGCGAAAGTCGAGAAAAAAACATTTTATAGGCAAAAACAAAATATGATCATATTTCAGGTACCAAAAACATTGAAGCCTGGATGACACAAGATTGAGATTATCTTGAAGTTGAGGGCAAGAGTCTAAATAATATTCCTTGAACTGCAAATTCCACATGTCTTTAAATAATACCCCTTGAACTGCAAATTCCACATGTCTTTGCAATTTGTTAAACTAAATTCACCTTCTAGTTTAATGCAAGTTGTCTCACCAGATATTAATCCTCTCATTACTCAGCAACTGTGTTCTTGTTTCATTCACTACCCGTATGGAATTAGTTGCACGAGGTGTTTTATCTATGAAAGCTCCTGTTAGTTTTGTGCCTCTCAAAGTCCCACATCAGTGGGTGGAGAAAGGGTACCACCTTTGCTTGCTATAAATAAAGGCCTTAGGCCTTGGTATTAAATATCCCACACTTGAAGCATTTCCAAGTGTT
>Ga0209489_101652_pt1 | contig 45839 bp, 14 predicted proteins | sample SiratrowhiteBW_FD_187527 | JGI IMG/M metagenome (GOLD analysis project Ga0209489, IMG submission 187527) | Root nodule microbial communities of legume samples collected from California, USA - Siratro white BW (SPAdes) (version 2) | ecosystem: Host-associated > Plants > Roots > Nodule | place... | reverse complement strand
TTTTTTTTTTTTTTTTTTTTTTTTCTGAGTGAAGGCTCCATGGAAGCGATCCAAAATTTTGATAAATTTCTGGTTACCATGACTGATACAAAATTTTTCTGGTATAAGATTTTCAAATTCACATCAATTTGAATCATAAACTTTAATTAACTTTCATTACTTCTAAATCTTATGATTTTTGAGTTAAATACTCAAATGACAAAAAAAAAAAATTAGGAAAGTTCTAACTTATTCTTGAAAACCAAATTTAAAAAATACTAAATAATCACTACACATATAGACTAATTGAAATTATTTTTTTCCTATAAAATCACACATGCGAGTATATTTCTAAGTCATACATGCAAAACCAAAGACATAGACGAAATATTGGAAGAAAAAAGAAAAACTTATGTTGATAAAATATATTTCTTTTATCCGAGTAAGTTCTATAACAACCTTAAGGAATTTTTTTTTCGAATCTTAACGATTAATATCCTTTCGAAACAATATTTTTTTTTTATTGAAATTGACTGTAGATTCTTTTGATTTTTTATTTTAAATTAAACAAGGCAGAGACTGACTCCCTAAGTTAAAGTAAAAAAAAAAAAAAATACAATTTAGATTTGCATATAAGCTCTATCACTTATAATGATTGATAGAAAGGTTATTATTATATAGATAGAGTTGATGAATGAGATAAAGTTGTTACATTAAGTTGCTTAAATAACTTTTTATAAATGTTTATTGCTACCTAATATGTATTTCTATCCTTGACTAGATTTTAAAAGTGATCATTAACTCTCTAATAGAGTTGTTTGTAGTTTTGGTTGATTTTTCTATTTGACTAATCTCCAAATGGAAACATATAAGGATGCCAACGGAACTGAGCAACGTTAAAAATTTCGATAAATCCAAAGAAACCTTGAAATTGGTTGTGAGAATTACAAATTTTTGGATCATTCAATGGTCTATCAAGCCAACTATTAAAATGACTTCTATGGACAGCAGGTCTCTGCCACAATAAAGTTTGGTTCTGTTTGTTTGTCCTTTAAATTTAATATGTTAATTTATTTCTGGATATTTTAGGGTGATAAAATAATGGCTTGTGTGAAGAATAGGGACAGAAAAATGTAAGGCTAGTTGAAACAGGCCAAACTTATATTTTGGAAAATTTGAAGTAATTAAACACGACCCAATATAAGACATCAAATCATCCTTATAGGTTATGCTTTGCGAAGACAATATTATATGAAGTAAAAATATATAACAAATATACCCTGTAACATTTATCAGTTCACTCAATTGAGTCAATTAGCAATGGAACTACTTCAACTGATATAATAAGAGGTAATTAACTGATCTCAAAGGAAAATGAACTGATATACTAATAGGCACTTACCTGAATTTCCAACATACTAGATTTTGGTATTTTTTTAGCATAGATTTGTGTCTATTTAACCAATATCATGATTGAAATTTATAATTAAATACATATCGTTGGTGAGCTACATGAATTGACAACTTCACAATCGCCCAAAGAAAGTTGTTTTTGACTTAAAAAATGAAAGGTAAATTATAGGACACAACTTTAAAAATGTTAGTATATAATTAACATTTCTTTCGGAAACCAGTTCTTGCATGCAATTTGTGGGACTTTCACACTGTAGTTTCGTTGTTTTCCTGTAAGAGACTATATACTTTTGATTTCTTTTACGACATACCTAATCATATAGGTTAGGTAATGACATTTTTAACATGATACTTACATTATATATATAATATCAATCCTCTCTATAGCAATATACAACCTATATTAACTTCAATACTTATATTATTCTGAAAAAAAAATATCAACAATTAGTATAAGAAATATTACATGATATAAATTTAATTAATAAAATTTATATATAATGAGTCTTTTGATGAAAGATTTATCAAAAAAATTTTACAACAATAAAACTTAAGTCAAATTCCTATAGAGGTCTCATAATGAATTTTTAATAATATATGTAAATGAGTAATATACAATATTGATTTTTTTACGAAAGATTAAGTTATTTTATTATCACACATATAATCGTCATTTGTGACCATAATAGTTATAATTTTGCTAATGTACTTCCGCAAAAAAAATACTAATTTACTTCCTTATCATCACAAACCTCTCACGTTCCCCCAATACTACTTTTTTCGTCATTTTTTAAAATTTTGAATTAGCAAGTAAACATCCATCATAATACGAAAATGCACTCAACCAAATCCCGTTCAATTCAAACATTTACATTTTTCTAATCTAATTTGTAACATAATCCCAACAAAACATGTTTTTTCAACTTTTTGCAATGAAAAATTAGTATGTCATTTCTTTGGATGGAAATAGTTCTTTAGATTGTTTGTAAATTTGCATCATCATATTTTAGAAACAATAGGTATATATTTATAAAGACTTTTCACACGTACTTATTTACTTGTAAATAAATATTTCATAGTATGACACATTTATAGTTAAGATATAGGTTTCTTACAACTCCCTTTCTTAGTTTAGTAACTATATCTCTTTCGAATTATATTGATAACTATATCTCTTTTAAAGTATATTAAAATTGCATTTGTGATACTTTATTAAATATGAAGTCTTATATATAATTCATCTAACCAGATTTAATATATATAAACCATTATTTTATTGGACATAGTTAAACATTAAAATAAGTTGCTTAACTTTTTTTTCTTCTTTGTATTTAGAGTGAATTAGACCAATCAAAAAAAGAAAAGATTTTATGACCTTTTATCTTTGTTTTTATTACTTGATCATTCATCTAAAAATGCTGATACCGGTGGGGCCTTATCTTTTATCCACCAAGTAAACATCTTTTTATAACGTGTCTTGTTAACGTGATTGTAATTAAAGGGGATTTTATATATATTAAAAATGACATAATTTTTAAGAGGAAGAAGTGAGTGTGAAAGGAGGACAAGAAGTTTGAGTGGCGTGGTGGTCTCAAACACCCTTACAGCGATGCCTGTCTCTGTCTGATACACATATGGTCAAACTTAAATGTTATGGTCTCACACACTTTACCTTAATCATTTTCCTTTTTTTCATTTTGTTGCTCAAACATTTCTTTCATGTCTTTTTAACCTTTTTCTCTATTTTTATGCATAACAATGTATTACAGCTTTAATAACTTTTTAGATTTGTTTTATTAATATCTTCATCATTTTTATAACACACACTTTATATGACAAGAGTTTGTTAATTAAATACCTAATAAGCGTAAGCTGAAATAATTTCCATTCACTTTTAATCCATGAATTCTAATTTCAGGGTCACCACTATGTACTAAAATTTTTAATCAGCGAAATTATATTGTAATTTATAAAACTGTTGTAGACTCGTTTAAATAAAATTCATTATTTTATTTTAGATAGAAACATTAGCTCTTTAATTATAAAAATCGGTCATCTCTAATTCTTGTTTTTGAGCTATTTTGGTGCGTTTTTTCTCATAAAAATAAATTATGTCAATTTTTATAAACCAAGAATTAAAATGGTGTCATCTTTTGTTGTTAAGAGACCAATTGATATTAACATCATACATAAATATTTATAAAATAAGAACAATAAGAAGGTATATATCTAATGTTTTTTCAAAAATTAAAATTGACCTGTGTATTTGACTATTCAAAAAAATTAGTTATGAAATTTAGATAAATTAATTGACCAAATGTATGAGTTGTTATTAATATTTTTCTAATAAGACAAACAATCAAATTCATACCAAAGAATAATAACGAACTTATTTTTCTTGAGTTCTAAGGTATTATTAACTCTGATACTAATAATACTTAAACTGAAACTCCATACATAACTATTGTGTATATTTACTCTCTAGAGTTTATAATTCTAAGAATATTTAAAAATATATATAGAATAAATAAGCAAAAATAGTATGAAATAAAATAAAATAATTGGCTGAATCTATAACCATAACATATTTTCAAGTAAAAACTATAATTATAATAAGTCTTCATATAAATAAAAAAAATAAAAGGATAAACTATAAAAAATAAAAATAATAATATATACACATACATATTCAACACAAAAATATATGAAAAAAAAATTATTAATATCTCCTGACAGATTTATATTAAGTATATCATATTAGAAATAAACACATAACCTATTTTAAGAGTTTAAGGTATGTATATATTAGTTTAACAAATCAAAATAAGTTTAAAACATTTAATATCTAAAAGTTTTACACATATGTAATTAAATCTTTCTCGATTTATTATCACTTAAAATCTTAATCCACATGATTTAAGAATTTAATAAAATTAAAACATTTTTAAATAAATTTATATATTCAATACATATATTTAAATAACGGTTCACATATGATGTTAAGTTGGTAATTAAGAACTCATTCTTCACAAACTTGAGAAGAAACAAAATTGTGTGGAAAAATTATTACTGTTTCCTTTTGTTTGAGAAACTTCCACAATATAAATGCCTACGATGGTAATGTCAAAGCTAACAAGAATAGTTTCTTTTGGCTATTAAACTAGATTCAATGATTTTAATATTTAGAAGGAAAAATCGATATAAACTTATTCTTACAACACTAATAACACTTTAACAAGATCATAAATTTCATAAGTATCTTTAATAGTAATATTGTACCATTTTTCTTATAATTGTTGAGTACTTAACAAATTGTTTTTCAAATCAGAAACATATAACACATTAGAAATTGTTTGAACAAAACTATTCTTGTTTTTTTATTTATTTTAATATCACCTTTTTCCATTACTTTCCTATAAAATAATCTCAAAAGCTTACAATGGACTAAAAATCCTCATTTAAAAATGAAAAAATGAAGATTTATTCTCATTCATGTGTTTCCTGATGTCATAGTTACTACAACTTGTATCCACATACCATAAATCTGATAGTTACTACAATTTGTATCCACATACCATAAATCTGATTCAATATTTTGTATATCTTAAACAATCTTTAGCAGCGTTTCTTCTTCTTCTATGTCTGTTCTATGTCTGTTAGATTTGACCTTTTGGTCTTTTTCTGATAAAATCTAATATAACATTTAGAATTACATTACAGTGACCAACTTTATACCATTTAAAACATTTTATCTTAGATTTATCATGTTCTTTTTTTTTTCTTGATATTGATAATTATGATTCTTGAAGTCTCAAACTCTTAATCTCCCTCGTTCTGTATCTCTACCTTGTAGTCAATGAATATCGGTAGAAGCTTTAAGCGTTTTCTCCACAATTATTAGTTATTTAATTTTTTTTATTCATATACCAACAATGAACTTTACACTTCATCAAGTGAGAAAGTATTGAAGTATCAGTGTCTTTTTTATTTTTTTTATAACACGTGTCAGATTATCATTGGAATCAGGTTACTAAGTTGTTGAATACAAAATAATAATTATTTCTTAAAACGAGTATCATGCACTTCTTTATGTTATCAGCAATTGCTCCTTACCTATCCTGTTCCAAATCGAAATCTTGGACTTTTCAATTTCGATATTATTTATCTGAATATTTACTTTTACTTTTGAAAGGAGGAGAAATCAATTTTAAAATCACTTATACCGTTAGGAAGTATTAGATGATGACTAAAATACAGTCATTTTATTAAGACCATAATTTCAAAAGCGGCTCAGCCACATCCGCCCATTACTAACAACAACTTTGTAATCGTTTATATCCTACAATAAATTATTAGTATTATTTCCTCACCTTAAACATTTTATTTTAAATTCATTATATTTATTTTTCTATTTTATTGTATTATATGATTTAATATTAGAGATGACAGAAAACTCATATCCGCAAACAATTTTTGCTGCAAATTAAAAATAAGTAATTTAAAATTTTTAATGCATACTTACAATATAGTTTTATTTTATATTATTTTGGATTTTGTTTTACTAGTTTTAGATTCCTGCTTTTTTAGGTCTTACTCTTAGGTATAGTTAGTTTAATATTAAAAATTAATATATTAATTAAGATAATTAAACTATATTGCAAGGGGCAATTTTTTTAAAATAAAATGAGAAAATTTAAAATGAATGAATAAATATTAATATTAATTTAATATATATATATATATATATATATATATATATATTTAAAATTTATTTATTTAAAAAAATTATATCCTAAGTTATTTTTCTCTAGTTTTCCTTTAAGAGCATTATCATCCAAACATCTTCTTGTTACTCAAAAGATAAGTTTCCTTGTTTAAGTTAGAGTTAGTAACGAAGAGGCTAAATTGATTCTCTTTTCTTTAAAAATTTAGACACTTAAACACTAGTTTAGATTTTTTATTTAAGTATAATGAAATTATAACTTCAATAAGTATTTAAATATAAATGAATATATTAGAGGAATGACATGAAAAAAGTTCTTGCAATTAACTACCTTAAGTGCATCTACATTATACTCATAGTGAGTAAACTTTAAATATGATTATATATCAATTTTTGATAGGAATTATTTAATAAGTATATTTACAAAATCATGATAGTCTCTTTACCACTATATTAGATAAAAGGAGATAAGTTTGTCAATATTATATTTTAAATATTGTTAAAAATAAATATTTACATGTAAACTTAGAAATCTTTCATTATATATTTATATTATACATGTTTACGAGTTCTAATTTATTAAATTTAAGTTTGTTTATCTATATTAAATATGTGATGATTTATAGATTTATTTATTTATTTAAGAGAGTTCTATATTTATATAGATATTTACCTTTCTATATTTTAATATAATTTTTAGAACCGTTATTAAAGAATTTAAAAAAAATATCCTACAAATTACAAGAGAACATGTTAAGTAAAAATCACAAAAAAAAGTTGTGTATTTTATTCAAATATTTCACTTCTGATTTCATTATTTGCCCTACTTTACTGTAATAGATATTTCTCTTATTGTTAGGTAATATCTCTTGTAGCTTTGAATGAATAAATTAAATGGTGTTAGATTGTTTTTAAACACGAGTAGGAAAAAAAAAATGGAAACGTCAGATGTTCCTATTCAGTGTGGAAGATGCAGTCAACTATCGAACATCATATTGCATGTTATGCGTGTTCATGTCATGGGACCACTGCATTCTATTCTATTATATGCAAATGTTCAAACTACCAAACTGGACCTAACTCTTGTATTTTGTTTTCCGCGTTTTCCGCACTCTTCCTCCATTCACTGTTCTTCTTCTTCTTCTTCTTCTTCTTCTGTTCTTCACCTCTTGATTACTTTTCTTTTCTATCTCTTTTGAAGCATACTTGAACTGTTCCACAAAGCTGTTACCTTTTTCCTCCGTTGAACACTGGGGAGAAGGTTTTTCATTTGCTTCTTTGCCTTTTCCCACCTCAACTTCATTCAACCTCCCTTTGAAGTTTTCTTATTAATACTATTTCTCTATTCAGTTTGAGATGTCTTAGGAAGAGGACCATATAAACCCGACCTTGTCTTATTCATCAACTATTGGTTAGTTGTTCTTTTCTTTTCACTTCAATTAAATATTATTTTTTGCTTGCTTACCCATTTATTGAGTTGATTTTTTTCTTTTTTTTTCTAAAGATGATTTTATGGATTTGTTGAATCAATATTGCCTTCCACCCCTCCTGAAAAAGATTATGCTTTGGATCAATTTACCCTTTAACTTTGTTTTTGTGACCTCTCTATGTACCAGAAGCTAGAAGCAAGAAGAAGTGAAGTCTGAACTGTGAACTCTGCAGAGGCTAGGATGAGTTTTGGAGTCAACTGGACCTTGAGTGCTTACCCAGTTCAGTACAATTTTGAATTGCCTTCACAATTTTGCTTGGTGAATTGAGAATCAATAGTTGTAAGTTGGGTACGTCTTGAGGAAATGTAAACTTGATAAATTGGAGCTCCAGTGAAGTCGTAAAGATACGTTGAAAAAGATGATGAAGAAACAATTGACAGGTATACGGGGTGATTCTCCCCTACAATCTGCAATTCGAGCTGGAAATTTAGAATTGGTTCGGGAAATCACCTCTCAGAGTCCAGAGGGAGAATTAAAGGAGCTTCTTTCAAAGAGAAACAACTCGTGTGAAACTGCCTTATACGTTGCGGCTGAAAATGGTCATCTTGATATAGTGAAGGAATTGATTAGATACTGTGATATTGGGTTGGCCGGCTTCAAAGCTCGAAATGGATTCGATGCATTCCACATCGCTGCTAAGAATGGACACTTGGGTAGGTCTAGGATCCTTACTATTTGTTACTTTACTACATATTGTATGTTGGTCCAATTGACATTGCCATACCAGATTAGGGTGTTTGCTAAACCCATTTGAGCATACACGCATTGTTGCAGTAATTTAAGTTCACTTTTTAGGAATGTTATGATGCATATTTTAACAATTCTTGCTTAATTTGTCAAGAATCTTGGTCATGTACTGATTTGATACCCAATATGTATTATTTATATAAGGTTTAAGTACTTTTTCTTTTTCAAATTTGCCACAATCTTTGCGTATGCTAGCTTTTTAGGTTTAATAGACTCTTATTTCTAAATTATATCATTATTATCAATTTAAACTTTGAACTTGTCTGAATGATTTTCACTTTTACTTGTTTGCAGAGATATTGAAGGTCCTCATGGAGTTTATTCCTGAAATTTCAATGACTGTTGATCTGTCAAACACTACTGCGTTGCATACTGCTGCAGCACAAGGACATCTTGAGGTAGTCAATTTTCTCTTGGAAAATGGTAGCAGCTTGGTGACTATTGCGAAAAGCAATGGGAAAACTGTGTTGCATTCTGCTGCAAGAAATGGTCATGTAGAGATAGTCAAGGCCCTTCTGAACAAAGAACCTGAAATTGCAGTGAGAATGGATAAGAAGGGGCAGACAGCACTCCATATGGCAGTTAAAGGACAGAATCTTGAGCTGGTGGATGATCTTGTGAAACTGAATTCATCTTTGGCTAATATGGTGGACGCCAAGGGAAACACTGCACTGCATATAGCAACCCGGAAGGGTCGTCTACTGGTAGGAAAATGCTTTCCTTTTTATGTTTTATTTCTTAAGAAAGTACTGATGATGTGTTGTTCTGCGTCAACTGAACTTGTGCTTCCCCTTGCCATCAAATTCTAGAGTTCTTCATCATCAAAGATCATGAACAAAATAAATTTGTTTATTAGCTCAAGAACGCTTTCTTTCTTTGATACTTCAGAAAGGGTCTGGTTTTTATAACATTGCTTAACAGATGGAATATTTCTATCAGCACTTTATAGTAATTAAAATTTAAAACGGAGATTTTTCCAAAGGTAGATGTTTGTTTGTGTCGTGTCCTGGTTGAAATAAGAGAAACTAACTTCAGTGCCCGTGGTGGCTGGCACTGTGTCACTAGTGTTACAAATGCGAGCATAATCTTGTGATATGGTAAATGAGAGGGTGGAAATATAACAACTTGTTTAAACTGCCTTTTTTTGGGGGGTTAGTTATTTAAGTCTTACATTGTAAATTTTAATATCCTCAACAATCTGCATTAGTCCTAGCTTAACTTCTGTCTGAATTGATTAACTTAAACAGTTTGATTACATTCTGCAACCATAGTAAGTAAACTTAATATATAGGTACTAATCTTGCAGGTTGTTCAGAAGCTACTAGATTGCAGAGAAATAGACACAAATGTTATTAACAAATCTGGAGAAACTGCCTTAGATACTGCAGAGAAAAATGGTCGGTTGGAAATCTCCAACTTTCTGCAACACCGGGGGGCTCAAAGTGCCAAGTCCATCAAGTCACCTAATACAAACACAGCTCTTGAGCTCAAACGAACAGTGAGTGACATAAAAAGTGGGGTTCATAACCAGCTGGAACACACTTTTAAAACACAGAGACGCATGCAAGGTATAGCGAAGCGAATTAACAAGATGCACACTGAGGGGCTTAACAATGCAATCAACTCTAACACTATTGTTGCGGTCCTAATTGCAACAGTGGCTTTTGCTGCCATATTTAATGTCCCGGGCCAGTATCCTGAGCAACAAGATAAACTCTCTCCTATAATGTCTCCTGGAGAAGCATATATTGCTCCCGATATTGGATTCCAGATATTCATAATCTTTGATTCTACTGCCCTCTTCATATCATTGGCTGTTGTGATTGTCCAAACATCAGTGGTTGTTATTGAGAGGAAAGCAAAGAGACAAATGACGGCAGTAATAAATAAGTTGATGTGGGTAGCTTGTGTGCTAATTTCTGTGGCGTTTATTGCTATGTCATACATAATTGTTGGAGATCATAAAGAGTTGGCTATAGCAGCCACAGCTCTAGGGACAGTGATTATGGCAGCAACGTTGGGAACACTCTGTTATTGGGTGATTGCTCACCGCCTTGAGGCCTCAAGATTGCGAAGTCTTAGGACAACAATGAGCAGTAGGCAGTCAATGTCTATGTCAATGATGTCAGGATCGGAGAATGAATACAAGACAGTGTACGCCATATAACTCTGATTTCTACCATTTCAGAGTTTTCCTCCTTTTTGGTCAAATTACACTAACACTATTGTAGGTGTTTGTTGATTAGCAAAACAAACATTAACTAATGCTACAAAAGCATGCATGCCTTTGCAGAACACAGGCAAAAAGTGTAATCATTGTCCACTTTATATGTGAATGATGATCATTTTAAATTGAAAGTCTTGCATGATGCTTATTTTCTCGTTAGCTTCATCTTAAAAATTGTTAAACAAACTTATTGTTTCTCTATTGAATTTTGATTTATAGATGAATTATTATGGCTTGCAAGAAGCTTGCAGTTAATGAGTTACTAGTAATTCTTACCTCAACTGATTTTATGAATTTCTGTTTTAGAAGAGAGTATCGTTCTCTTAATTAGCATCAAATAAGAGAACATGGCCACCACCAAAAAAGAAAAAGGAAGAGTGAAGTAGGTTCACTTCTCATCTTGGTCAACAACAACAGTAATAATAATATTTTTTTTTTATTATTATTATTATTATTATTATTATTATTATGAATAAGATTACTTACTTTGGCCACCTGATTTGTGTATGTATAATAATAAGACATAATGAAAAGGAAAAAGCAAACAGAAAGATTTGCTTTAGGGATTACTGGCAAGTGCCAAAGACTGCCATGTGTACCACTTTACTCCGTTAAATGAGTGTCAACTTTGTATGATTTGGGAAATAAAATAATACTGTGGCAAGACTTGTAATTTTCTGAATATATTAGGTTAAGTTTTCTTTCCTTCTAATAATCTTAGGAGAAAATGAGGAAAAACGGTTTCAAGAAACTACCTTCTGGCACATGGTCCGTGCAGAAATCAGTGTGATTTATTGTGAAGCTCGGTTCTTGCCGACTCTTGATTTATATATTTAATTTATTTGTGTTTAGTAGTTAGAATCTAGTATTTGTCCGATGTAAGCAAAGAAATAGTGAGGGGAGATAGAAATAAACAATGATCTGAACATTATTGGAATGTAAGTGACTAAGTAATGCCAAATTATTATATTGTTCAGTTTAACTTCTTCATCAAAGTAAAATCCATGAGAATCTGCATTGTATGGTAAGAAGGAAAAAAGAGACGGTATTCATTATTTAATTCTGTGGGCTAAAACCCTAAATGGGTAGAAGCTGATGTGAGGTGTTACGAGGTAAGAACAAATGTAATTTTTTTCTTTCCGCTGTCTTTTGCTAATTTTTCAGCAGTAAACATTCAAAAGAATGATAAAGGGAATGAATATACGACAATAAACTAGTAGCAGATTTCAGTGCAAACTATCCACAAAAATAATGATTTTGAGGCCTTGAATATCCGCTGACATTACTGACGTGTTCCACTTGGTCACTGACCCAACAGTATTTTTCTATGGAAAGGGTCAAAAGTATATGATCATTGATCAGTATTTACTTATACGTGTGCTTATAATGCTCCTTTTATTGTCGTGTTATGTTATGCATGCATATTTTGACTTTTCTATCAACAGGGTTCTGTTCAAACAAACCATCGTAAACGAGAGCTTCCGTTGCTATTTGCTAGCTAGTTGGCCGTGTCAGGATCGATAAATGCAAAGGAAGTGCTAATAATGCATTGGTATTGTCGTGTACGAGGATCATAAGCATTACAGCATGCAAAGGTTTATCTGTTAGTTGAAATTCTCTTGAGTTGGGATTTGTTTAGGGGAATTGAAGCAGCATTATTTTTCCGTAGGAGGAACACCAATCAAGACTAGAAATTGGCGTGACAATTTGATGTGACTAACACAACTTGCAACTCTTTGATTATATCAATGAAACCCACGAGATCTGTTCGGTTGGTGCTTTCTTCTTCCCTTCTTCTTACACTGCCGGGACCCTTGGAAATGTATGAGATGAAAAGAAAACAACAAATAATCTCTTAGAATGTGTAAATATGTCTCTAGCTTTAGTCACAGAAGTAGTAAAAAATGAAGGTTCCAGGCTTCTTTTTTATGATTATATTGGTTATTGTTTTAGAAAAAAAATTAAGAGAAGTGGAAAACTTAAACTTTTATTATTGGGTTGTATATAAAAGGTTTGACAAAAAAAATTCAAATACTATTAACATCCTAACGTTAAAAGCAAACTCGTAGTATATCTATGGTTTAGATTATAAGAACATGATCATTGTCCATTTCAATTTTGAACAAATATTTAGGTATGCTACGAACATTATCTTAATACATGTTGGCACCAATTAATGTTATGTTCCAAATTTGACTTTCTTTTATTATGCTTAAAATTATTATCGTTATTTTTCTTAGGTAGGATCACCTTTATAGCGTACATCAACATGGTGTCTAATTTTTCTTCCAATCATCTTAAGTTCTTTCTTCTTTGCATTTATCTATTTTCATTCAATTAAAACTTCTCCATATCCTATAGGCTCCACCATATAATACCATAGAACCTTTGATGAGTGTCTGAAGGTAGTCAATTCCATGTATCTTAATTGACTACATTGTATTATTGTATCAGGCATCCATTCTATAAAGATATGGTGGAAAAGCTTTTCTGAACTACTTAATCTCAACATGTACAATGGTAAGATATTTGTAATACACCTAATGCTCAAGTTAATAAAATTTTATATAAGGTTGTGTACAGTACATATGTGTTGGACTTCAAGAGTGATTTCAATTACTAAATGAAGATATTTTGATAATGATGCTTAAAAAATAGTTTATTAATACATGTCATGATCGATTAAAACAAAAAATAAATAAATTTAACTAAAAATAATTAATTAGCATATTAAAATAAAAGCGCAAGTTTTAGAATCTATTTTAAATCAACAGTTTTAAAACTCTATAAGTAAAGCCTCTGTCTCAATCTTTTACATAATTATTACAACACAAAAACGATTTAAATTATTCTAAGCAATTTTTTTCATATACTCTAACTGTGCTTGAGAGATTTGATACTCAAGGTTGTGTTGTGCTGAAAAATAACGTTTTTATTTGCTTCTTCTGTGATTATTTCTTTATTGTTATTACGGAAGTGTTCCAATATTTCTTGTAGTTCAAGAATTGATAAAACGTATATTTTCTTACGTGATTAAGAGTTGATAAGACTAATATTTTCTTGTGTTTGATATCCTTCTCGGAGTGGTCAAAATTATTTTGATTATTTTGAGTTTGTAATTGTCGATTGCATTATACAAACTTGTTGAAATTATTGAAACTAGTTATATTAAGGTTAAACAGCTAAGAATGAATATAAAATCATTAGATTTCAAACCTAATTACATTTAATTTTTAAATTGAAAATTGTTTTCAAATTCAAGAAAAGAAATTGTGTAAAATTTTCAAAATCAATTCATCTCTTCTTGATTTGGATTAGTCACTCATTCTTTTCTAACAATACCTTGTTTTCGAATTGACATTGATAATTAAGAATGTTTGGCATGGAGTCAGGGTCCGTTAAGCGTGAAATATACGCACTGTGATGTAGATTAAGATGACTTTGTATTGCAGGTCGACTTTTATTCCCAAATGCATTTGGGCTCCATGACAATATCTATTAGACATAATACATATTTGAGATGTACACCTTCAATATCAAACACAATTATTTATTTGCATTACGATCGAAGTACACGTGAATATCATACAATTTTTTTACTTCCAGGGAATCATCCTAGTACAATGTCCTCTCAATAATTTTTTTTGGTCAAATTCTGCAAGTTTTACATTGCTATTTGGTAGCCAATTTGAAGCAACAGGATCGATATATAGATGCAAATGAAGGGCTAATAATGCATTCACATTGTCGTGTACGAGGAACATAATAACCACCAGAGCAAGAAAAGGTTTATTCCTATATTGAAAATTCTGGAGCCGGGATGTGTTTTTGGGGCAACATTTTCAAAGGAGGGACACCAATGAACACTAGCCAATGGCTTCACAATTTGACGTGACTTTTGCAAGTTGCAAGTCTTGGATGCTATCGATGACACCCACGAAGATCTGTTCGGTTGGTGCTTTCTTCTTCCTCTTCTTCTTAAACTACCGGGACCCTTGAAATACAACTGTAAAAGATGTAAAGAAACCAACAAATCACTTCTCAGAATACGTAAATGTCTCTAGTACGTTAAACAAGTTGCAAAAGATAACTAAAAGTATTCTGGTTTTCTATATTTGATCTAACATGCATTTTCCTTTTGGGATACGGAATCTAAACTAGAATAGTGTTACAATCAGTGGCTTTATGTTGGAGAGATTAACAGCTTTAGCTTTTCTTTTGATTCTTTAAATATTTGTCATGAAAAAATAAAGAGTACATGAACTTGGACAGAGGGAGCGGGGGAGAGATACGTAACTTTATCCATTCACCATTAGGACTATGAACAACCAAGGGGGAAAATAATTGCTTGTTCTTTGTGTTTTGTTTCATGTGTTTGTCTAAGTACATGTGTTACAACATTCACGTACTGGTTAACTTGGAATACCCCGCATGTGATTCAGTTTCATGTTTGCGTGTAGTTGAATGCGTAGTCAAAACCAAAAGAAACGAAGAACGGAAGAAGTGCACGCGTAAAGGTTTAATTGTCTGCAGAATAATTGTACACTAGATAATTTTTATAATGTGACATCTGCAGAGTACATAGTTGTGATGTGTGTAGTAGTGGCTTTATTTGCCCTTTACAGAATGAAAACGGGAATTCTTTTATTTACTTTTGTTCTAGAATTGAGTTAAAGGAAGACACACAATTTGTCAGTTACTTAGTATTAGTGTTGGTAATTACATCAATGATATACAGTTGCAGCATTTTAGGTGTAGACTGCAGTCAACTATGGCTGTCTGTGCCTGCTTGGCTGGGGATTCCTTGTTAGTAATGATGATTGTTTTTAAAAAGGGATAAGTCGGCGAGGAAAAGGTTTGAGGCACCAAATGTACCATGATTTTCACATCTCACATATGAGACTACTCTTTGCTACTTTTTAGGCTTTTTTTTTCCTCCAAAAAGGTGAATGGCTGTTAGTAATAGTAACCTTTTTTGGGTCACTGTTAGGTTATTCTAAATGACTTTCAACTTTTCCCTCCCTTCTTTTCACAGAAAGCTTAAAACGATTAAACAAATCTGAGAAAAGGGAAAGGATATAAACATCGCATTCATCATTTATATACACTACCACATCATCCTATCTGTTATCTCTGTCGAACTCTGAAGGAATAATTGCTGGGAAAGCCTGAAGCAGTCATTGAGAATCTAGTTCTGGGGAAAAGAGTCAGATTCAGAACATTAGACTTGGCAGTTGGCAAAAAATTCACCCTTTACAGTAACCAAGCTAAGAAAAAACTGTCAAAAAAATTGTGAGGAATTATCATCATTTGAGTGTGGTTAATTTGTAAGTGGCAGCCTTGTTATCTTAAAGGAGCTATGTGACAGCTTAGGAAATCTATCTGAGACAAAATAAGTAGAACTAAGTGAGATTTGTAAGTGGGGGCTGCGTTTTGGTGTAAATTGTTGAACAATCAAATCCACAAATCTCGTGGAGTGTGGACCAATTTCAAATTTAAAAAGACAAGAACACGGTATCCTATCATAGAGAAATCTCATGACGACTTATCATAAGTATGCATTATTTAAAAAACCAAAGTCACTTTCGCTTCGACTAATTATAACAACTGTTACAGCTAAAAGATTCAATTTCACTCAGTATGCAACATGTACAAGAATTGACAGAGAGAGAGAGAGAGAGAGAAGCAAGAGTTCCGATTTTAACTAATTAATGCTGCAAACCAAGCTATTTACTCAAGCATCAAACTTCCTTAACACAATTGCATCTCAAATGAGAAACTCGTTCTCTTTAACGATCAAACTTTCCCTTCGTTGGTTCACCCATGTGCTTCTCATTATTTCCTTATTAACTGCAGATTTTGAACAAACATTGGTCGAACCACCCTTTTCCAGGGACTTTTTACAATGAGCGATGGCACTCTCGATTGGATTCTCCAGCTCCGCACTTATACTCTTGTTGAACAACTGCAACTCATAAGACCCAGCTGAACTGAGTGAAAAAGACGAAGATGAAGAGGATGACCCAGAAGAAGAGGAGGACAAAGATGAAGCCTTGGAAGCATAATGCCGTTGAATCACCCCAGAGAAAGACCTTCTGCCGCTGGTAATGAATCCATCTTCAAGAACGTCACTTTTCTTTACCATACAGGATCTCTGCCTACGGTGCTTGTCGTCACAGAAAACCTCAAATTGCTTTTTGCTTCTGTTTCTGTTTCTCCTAGCATCATCATCCTTCACGTACTTCATGTTCTGGCACTCCTTGCATTTCGGTTTCTTCACCGCCCCCACTTTGCTTGTTGCATCACCGGCACAGCTCTTATCTGAGCAGCCAGATTTGCCGAACAAAGATTTCAAGTAAGTTCTAGAAGCCTTGAGCCTTTGAGCCAGCCAGAACTGCTTGGTTTGTTTCTTCGGAAGACGGTGATGATCACGGACCAACCCTTGTATCTCAGAGGACCAGTCAAATTGATACTCAGAAGAGAGCGTTTCACAGGAGCTAACCCTGCGTGACTCTGAGGGAGAGATGTTGCAGGATTCAAGAAGGGTGACGGCATTTGTTGAAAGAAATCTACTTTCTTCCAAAGAGGACTGTGATCTTGAGAAGGCAAAGGTGGCATCAGCGTTCTGGAGGAGCTTTTCCACCATTTCTAGGCGAGGTGGGAGGTGAAGAGGAAGGAGTTTTCCTTTGTAGAAGAGTTCATCAGCAGGGGAAGTTGTGGACTCTTCCTTGTTTTGGAACTCAAATTCTCTGTTGTGTGGTGATGTGTGAAAGGAGTAAGAGAAGTTGGGTGAAGAACTTAGTTCAATGTGAATGTAGTCTTGGTCTACATGAACCGAGGATGCTCCTTTTGTGGCCATTTCATGTGACTCTCTCTGCTCTGTTCTGCTGCTTTCTCTATTTGTGTGTCACACAATGGAGATGCCTTTTGGAAATTGAGCTTTCTAAAGGAAACAGAGCAAGGTCTTCTTTCAAGTGAAGAGGGAACATGCTCCCAAAGCTTCTTATATATAACAAATATTTTCTAATTTGTTTATTTATTAAATAAAATCTAAATTTCTAAGGACACGTAAGCATTAAAGTTTACAAAATCAAGTTTAAATTAATGTCATTTTCCACACTGGCTTGGTACAATCAATTCACTTATCTAAGAACCAAACACGTCGTATGTTACAATCATACATAGGCAATATTGCTTTAATTATTTTAATTTCAACTGTTCTTTTGTAATGGTTAAGATTAACTTTGCTTGCAATCTTACTCTCTTAAATTACAGTCTTGTAAAAACATTAAAATATTTTTATAATTGAGTTACTGTGAATATTGATTTTTTTTACTAGGAGTTGTTGCCTTTCCAATTTGTTATTCATCCTTTTTTTTGGGTATTTATTATCCACTTAGTTTAGTATTAAAATTAATTTCTTTACGCGTTAACATAAATAATAATCCTAGTGTATATTTTAGTAATATTTTTAAGCGTGTATTTATTTTTTCAACAAAAATAAAGGTTAGAAAAAAGAAACTACCGACATATTCCAACAACGACAATTATGCCAATAAACAAGCCTTTTGCTAATTTTAGTTGCGGGAGAGTTGTATATATTGGATTTGATAAAGATGAAATAGAAGAAAAAAAAAACAAGTGAAAAAAAAAAGAAAATAAGAAAAATAAGTTAAAAATATTTTTTTAACTATCAATTTATTATAAATATATGTTGTTATTAATATTTTTTTATGTATTCACTGTTATTGCAATAAAAAAAATACAAATTCTCATAATCGATATTAGTTCTTTACAATCCATTATCACAGCTTAATACAAGTCAATGCTTTGCAATTTAGGCAATATAGTCAATTATATTGTTCGGCAATCAATTATATTCAGTTGGATGTTTATTTCATGTTTTTCATGGACAATTAACACCAAAAAAAGTCTAAACCCACCGGTTTTAAAATTTTCTTTCTTTTCCTTCTATCTTTTTATACTAACCTTATATTTGGATAAAACAATTCACAATTGGTAAGAAATTCAAATATATTAAATGTAAATTAGTTTATTTTAAATAAATGAAAAATATTTAAAATTTAAAAATATGAATTAGCACGAAAAGGAAGAATGGTTTCCAAAACTTAAGTTGCAAGATAGTAATAAACTCATTTTGTCGTTATTTTTTTTACAGGTATTTATTCCTTTTTCAATATTTTTGTTTCTATTTTTTATGTATTTATTGTCCCTGTTTATTTCAATATCATAAAACAAATCTCTTGTGGCATTAACTTCAATCTTATTTTTAAAATTAATTAGTTTTAAAAATACTTTTAGTCCTTCTGACTCAAAACTTAAATATAAGTATGCTTTTAGTTCCTAAAAATATTTATTAATTCTAAATTCTAACATTTTAATTATAATTTTTTAGTCCTTATAATTAAATATAATTCATTTAATACGAAAAATACTTTAAAATAAAATTATTAAAAAAATTATATACTTAATTTAATGAAGTAATATATTTATTATTTAATATAAAATGATAAGTATATATTATTTTTATTTCATAATAATTTACTTTTTAGCATTGCATTTTTACTAAAAATAATTATAACTTTTATGACTATTTTTTTATATATTAATTTAATGTTATAATTTTAAATGATTATAAAATTATCTATTTCCCAATATATCATCAACATTTTATCTCTAAGAAAATCATAAAAATATAATTTGTATTTTTAGAATTATTATTATGATATATTAAAAATTATATTTTAAAGACTAAAATCAATATAGTAATTGGAAAGACTTAAAGTGTATTTAAATTAGTTATTATATTATATTTAAATTGTGTAAGGATGAAAATTTAATCCTCTTATTTCTTAAACGTGTATTATTTTCTGAACAAAATTATTCGGTTGGAAAATGCAAAAGAATAATCCCACAATAAGAATTAGTCATGTTAAAGCAAGAGTATTCAATCTCAAATCTCACTTAAAAGAGGGTTGCAAAGGAACCAATTTTTAATTACTTCGGTCGTGAATTAGCAATAATATTGCTCGTATGTCCTTGTAATTTTTTCTAACATTATTCTATGTCAATCCTTTAATCATAACTTCATAACTTATACATTTCATAACTTATACATGTGTTGGAATCAATTCTTAATTATCAATCATCTTTTTCTCACAAAACTTCATTACATTAAATGACTTTCACCTGCCAATGGTCAATACTCTATAAAAACAATTGGAAATGGGTTGAAAAGAATGTGCAGATTTGAAAATGTTTCTACAAACAAGTTAATAAATTTTTTCAACTTAAAAAAAAAAAAACCCTGAGGGATTGGATTCTATTGAGATAATATTAATCAGCATTAATCACCATATTTAAAGTATTTTTAGTTTTGAAGCTTGAATTTTTATCACAGTTTTATTCTTAAAAAAGATATCTTGGTTTATTGAAAGAATAAAGTGTATTTTAATTGTTTTTGCTCATATCTAAGCAATGTAAAATTATTAAGTGTATTCGAAAAAAATCTCTCAATGTTTATCAATTTGTTAAGATAATATTGTTATAGTCATCTAAGGTATTATCTCTTTTGAAGTTCGGAATTTCATTATGATTTTGTTCGAGAAGACATCTTGACAAATTAAAGGATGAAGGTGTATTTTAATTACTTTAGGTCTCAACTCTTTATGAAACTATTGAATGTATCAAAACACTTAATTTGTCAAACATATGGATTCATATATTACATGTGATGATATATTACGAATATCGAAATTATTTGCGAAATGATTAAACAATAAAGTATTTTTCATTATAATATTAGTATAATTATAATTATTTTTTTAAAAATCTCGATCATTTTTCAGCTGCATACAAAATATGTACTTAATGTCTAATCTCGATGATGTTAAAATTGGATAGTTTAAAGTTTAGTCCATGAATATCAATTACTATTATAAACTATCTAAATATTTAACTAATTGTTAATAACTTCATTATACTCCACATCATGATCTTTGCCTTTTATCCTCTAGTATATCAAATTATGATTTCTTAAACAGAAACATTCGTGTCTCAACATAGTCTATGATTCTAATTCATTTCAAAAAACCTATTATTTTTTGTTAACCGAAATGACATACTCTTTTACATTTTTAATTCAAATATATATATATATATATATATATATATATATATATATATATATATATATATATATTTAAAAGGAATACTTAAAAAAGTATAAAGATAATAATAAATATACATGAACTTCCTTTTATCCAAATGTATTAAATTAAATAATTGTTTGCTTTTACTTTTTTATTATTATTATTATTATTATTATTATTATTATTATTATTATTATTATTATTATTATTATATTTCTTGAATTATGAAAGGATAAAGTCAAAATCAATATAAAATAAAACTAAATAAAATAAGAAGTTAAACAAAACATTAAATAGATTATTAGATGCAAACTAGTATATCACTAGAACATGAAATAAACGAACTATTATATCACTGAAAATAAAGAATAGATTAGATAAAAAAATATAAATAAACTGGAAAGAAAGACAAAACGTTATCAATAAATAATTAAATAAAAAATAATTAATAATTAAATAATAAAAATGAATGAAAGTATCAATACTTAACTCAAAGAAAGGTACGAAGAAACATATAATATAAAAATATAATACAAAAGATCAGTATATGATAAATTCAATAATATAAATATAAATTAATAAAAATGTCAATACATAAACAAAAGTAAATTAACATAAATAAAAATTAACAAAAACCTGAAATTAAATTAAATGAAATGAAATATAAATTAATAAAAATAAATAATATATAACTTAAATAACATAAATATAAATCAATAGAAAAAAATACTAAATTACAAATAAATTAAATTATAGAAATGTAAAATATAAATAATAAATAAATTAAATAATAAACATATAAAATAAACAAAAGACCATTGTATTACTAAAAATTAATTAATTAATAAGAGTATATGACTCAAAATAAAAAAAATAATAAACATATATATAAATTTATTAAAATTAATTAAAAAATGTGTAAAAATTGATCCTTCGTTACCTTTTAATATTTAAGTAGTTAAACTCCTCATAAAATAATATATAAGTTATAATTAAAAATGGTAACAAATTGGGATAGGTACGGCAATTACCTGCCCCGTCTAAAAAAGTTCGTCTCAATACTTGTTGGATATAACAAAATTGTAGATTTATTTTTATACATGAGATATCTATGAATACTTGTGAATGTTTTCATTTTTATTTTTTTAATTTCAAGTAAAATTATTTAAAACCAATTCTTCAAAACATAAATTTAACAAAAAATATTTTTAAAGTACAATTTAAATAAAATATAAGTAATTTGATCTTTCTAAAGAATAAATTTAAATGAGTTGCACACAGAATATAAGTTCTAAATAATTAATCTTTTTAAAAAAAACTTTAATTTCATAAGTTTAAATAAAAAATATAAATATATAAAATCAAATTCTAAATAATATGTAATGATTAATATTTTTCTATAATTTTATTTTAATCACTTTATTGTTTTAAAAATATTCAAACATAATTTACTAAAAATAATTAGCGAGTATTCATGATACCATAATACTCGTATATAACTTCATTAATATTCACGAATTTGATACTATAATACTTATTACTTGCATATATCTATTTAGTATTTGTTACAAACGTATATTCACATATATGAATTTTTTTATCATCCCTAGACAGAGTGTTTAAATAACATGTAGATAGAGATTAAGAAAGAGATAAAGAAAAAGAAAAAAAATATATGATAGAGAAAGAGAGGTGGTAGATACACATATAAAAAATATGGTAGAAAAAGAGATATAGTAGATATGGTAGAAAGAGAGGGAGATGATGGAGAGAGGGATATGGTCGAGGGAAAAAGAGAGAGATGGAACAAAAATACTTATAAAGCTTTTTAAATTAAATTAATATTGAATTATATAATTAATTAATTAATTAAGGTGGAGGAAACTTCTACTTATCTTTTTCTTCTTTTAGTAATATTATTATTTTATTTTATTTAAAACCTTTTGCCTTCAAGTTTTTTTTTCATATTATTATTTTAATTTTTTTGTAAAAATATATTTTTTTATTTTTTTTACTTTTACCTAATTATGCTATTTTCTAAAAATTATTCGAATTATTTTTATGTATAGTTTTTATTTGCATAAAGTAAAAAAAAATTAAAAAATATAAATTTAATTATAGCATTTAAAGTGTAAGACTTTTTATTTTTTTATATTTAAAGTAAAAACAAAAATAAATAATATAATTATTTAATGGTAAAGATGTCATAACGGGAATTCTGAAGTCATGCATGATAATGATGTTGAACATTTTAGATTAAAGATTTGCAGATCTCTTTATAAAAGATTGAAAATTAGTGATTAGTAGTTGTTTGTCTAATGTTAGTACTAACATATAAGTTGTCAATTCTATGAATCTTGGTTTGTTGTGAACCATCCAACACTAATCAACATCGATATGACACTAATCTGAAAAGCAAAGAAAGTTGTGTCAATATATGTAACTTGTTTGAAGTACTAGTGTTCTTCGGAATAAATATATCCTCATTATGCTTTCACATTGGACATGCAGTGCTTTAATCATTCGTTCTTGCTGGTGCAGAATTGATACACAACACCTATTAACGGCTACTTTCTAGAACAATAATTGTTCCTGTTATAGCAATCTTCTGAGTGAATAAAAGGATACTTTGTGCAAATCAAGCAAGTTCAACTCAAGAATCATATTAGAGATTCAAACCCGACAAGATATAGTCCGTAATTAGTGGCTGCCATAATTGACACAATCATGCATGTGTTTCATTCATACATAATAACATCCTTAGTTTGTTGTCTTCTTCCATTTGAATTTGATATACGTAAGTACACGTTGAGAGTCTCCAACTCAGGACGATGTTGACACTAATGTTGTTTTTTTATTGAGTTTCAATGGAAGAAACACAGTTACCCTTGTTGTTCGTACCATGAAAATGAAAGTAAAGAATGATTAACACACTAGTTCGAAGCTAGTACCGAAGTAGGTGAATGATACATCTACTTTGGTAGAGGTCTCAATAGAATGAATCTTCGCGTCCTTATCTTTGCGTGTTTGGTTAATCACTCATTAACGTAACTATGCCATGCAAAGTAGCAGTCTCATGCATGTAAAATATGAGTTATGAAAATTGAATATTGACAAGGTAAATGACATGGTTTTTTTTTTTTTTTTTTTTTGAATTTGTTGTTTGTTTCACCGACGTTCTTGGAAGGAACATAAATTTTGTGTGTATGAAGACATGTCTCAAGTGAGGAGCTCGTTCGGAATGACGTGTCCAATTATCAGAAACCTAAACGCAGCATCTCTCGTGGAAGAAGCTTGTTTTGTCTACTTTTTCAATTTTTTACTTTTGTGCTTACTCTCAATTTTATATAAATTAATCATGTGTAGACCCTTTTACTTATCAACCACTATTCTACAACAGGGTTTTTCATTAAAATAAATGATTGTCTTTCTCAATTTTGTTCATCTTTACTTGTAAATTAAATTATAGTTATTTATCATACATATACAATATGATTATATGTTTTAAACATGTTTATCTTATTATAAATTTTAATTAAAATATAATTTATATTTAAGAGTATTTATTTTGATCAATTTTAGTTATATAAAATGAATATGTATTCTCTATATTACACACAAAAAAATAGTACTTATCTATTATATTTAAATTTTTTTAGAAGCAAAAAAGTCCCACGTCTATGGAACTTCAACTTAGGTTTACATTTTCTATTAAAGGAGGTAAGTAAGGTGCTTTAGAATCATTCTAAAAGTTCTTTGGTATTATCTTTGTTTATTTTAGAGATAAATTAAGAGAAAAATGGTATTTTATTCTTTAAGATTCTCTAAATAATTATACTCTCATAATTCTGGGGTAGAATTATAATTTTCTTATAATAATTTAGATACTTAAGGAGAAAAAAAACTAATTTTTCTTTAGTCAAATTTTCCCCCTATATGCAAAATCGTTTTCACTTGTCTCTATGATTTGTCAGGAATATTTTACTAAAAAAATGTCTAGTTCTTTTTAAGCTGGTCTATCTCTTCCTCTCTTATCTTATTTTAATTTTAATTTTATAAAGTCCTTTAATGAAAGAGGGAAATGAAATTTAAAATAAAGTAAAATGAGTCATGGGGAATGATGCCATGTGTAGTGAATATGTTAATTTATTTGACTAGGTCAAATACAAATGTTCTCGTGTTTAGCATCTTGGTTTCTCTGTGTCTTTGGAAATTCTAACATGTTTGACCTGATGAAATGAGACTACAGGTTATTAGAAGGTGACGATGCATTTGTTATGTGATCACTCGCTCTCCAAAGCTACTCAAGAACATTGGTTTCGAGAACAAAGAATGGGGCAACAAAACAAATCTCGAAAGTAATTGCTTTGTCGCCAAGTTCCTACTCTCAGTAGATTAGTAGATTCTCCATCCAACTTGAGATAGATAAAGGCATGTTAACAACTACCACAATAAAGTTCAGAGATTCTTTTAAGGTCAAAATAAATATGGTTCTAACTTGGAATACTATGATTGGATTTCAAACCTAATCAAGAGAGCAAAAATAATTTCAAGTTACTTTCGTGGTAATTTGATACTTGTAGTAGGTAATTTGATAAAGTCCAACAACTCCTTTTAAAATAAATATTGATTCTTATTCTTTTATATATTTAATTGATATGTGACCTTTAATAATAGTGCTTAAAGTAAGAGTAAAAATTTAATTTAGATTAAAATATTTTGTAAGCTTAACTTAAGTTGTAAGGAAAGAAGGACATTTGACGTAACTTACTACTTTAGGAGAGTTAAATACAACATTTCTAACCATACAAACTAAAGGCGAGAATTTTATAGTATTTTATTCCCTTTCTTGTTCACGATAGTGTATTCTCACAGGCAAATTAGTTTATGGCATTTTCTCTATATTGTATATAATATATTTTTTATTAATATAGTATATAATATATTATTTATCACTGCGTATTTGTTATTATAATAAAAAAAAACTAATTATACTTTATTGTAGTTTATTATATAATTAAATAAAATTAATAAATATAGATACTTTAATTGAAATTACTACCTCATAGTTTTACTCAGAATTATTTTTATTATTATAATTAATGATTATTATTTGAATATGTTAGGAACGTTTTAAGAAAAATATAAATTCGACGTTGATAATAAGGAAAGAATCAAAATAAAAAGTAAAAAAAAAAAATAGTTGAACATAAATTTTGAAGCATTATTATCATGTTATTATTTGAATTTAGTTTTATGTTACATGGCTAATTCATATTTTAGAGTTATATGAGATGAAAATAAATGGAAAAAAATATATATCAGCTTCATTTAAATCGTAAAAGGATAAAAGAAACCTTTCCCTAAAAACATATATATGATCTACTTTTGAGTAAATATTTTTTTTTTCAAAAAAGGGAGTTTTCTGAAATCCAATCAGAGAATGAAGTTGGATTTAAACATTTCAAATCCACGTTTCCTAAAGTGGAAATAGCCAAATCAGTCTGCAAGCAGTGTCAATGCAAAGCTTAATTTATACGTAAAACAGCAAGTGGAACTTTTATAGTAAGAAGGGTAGGAAAAGCAAAAACCAGAAAAGGCTGTGAATAATAGACTCTGGTTTTTCTTTGTTAGTCTCTAAAGTACTCGACAAAAATGTGGATGCCACTTCACATGACGCTCTTTCACGAATTAACAATTACATCTTCACTTCTAAGAATTGTCCTTCTAAGCTCAAGGGACAATTGTGAGACGTGACGTGTACCCGTATTCAAAAGGGGTGAAATTGTAGTACTACCTTGTTGGAATTCGTTATACCAGTATTCTGCATGTTTCAATTTCCGTTTAAAATGTTTCAAAAACATAATTTCATATGCAATACACACTCATACAGTCCCTCACCGTACCTCTGTACGTGTTTTCACTCGTGCGCCCAGGTGCAACGAATGGAAACTAATATAGATACATGGGTCAGGACAGTTTGAATCAGTCGTTTCAGCATCTTTAATATAGATACAAAGCTGGTCCATCATATGCAATGGTTTTAACGTTTTTAAACTTGCCTCTTCTACATTTGAAATCATTGATATGAAACTTGTAATCAAATTTACGTGGGGGAGGAGGGTTCTGGAAAGAAAAGTAAACATTTTTTCTTGACGAGTGAATTTATTGTACAGATGTTGGCCCGGACAATATTTGGTGAGGAAAAAATGAGTATAATACATGTAAACCAAATGTTATACAATGTGGTTGATTAAATGGATAATGATTAATCGAGATCCAATGAAGATCAAAAAGAAGAAAAACAAAGGCGTGTTGAATAAGGTTCTGCTAGAGAACACTTGTATACAATGATCGAATTCCCGTGTAGTAGGACACTTTCCAATCATGTCACAGTTTTGTGCCAAGTAGAAAGGACATGTTGCATTATCGTTCAACATCTTGGATGGTCCCATACCAACGGATCCTTGTCAAAAGGAACAAAATAGCTTAAGCATTGAACTACTCGACGTCTGGAAAAGGCATTCTCCAATAATTCCATGAGTTGAAATCCTCCTGTCATAATAGAATATTGCAAATCAAATCTTATTAGTTGTAAAGTTCATAAATTGCAATCTAAACGTTTTGGAGACTCTTTTATCACCTGCTCAACCAAAGAAGTGGGAGGGAACATGTCATTGACGAGTGTGTGTAATGATGTGTAGGATTTTGAATCAATACGGTGACTTGTTGCGACTTCACCCTATTAGTTTTCATGGCATTTTGTTAGTACCCTGTGAGAACTAAAGAAAATACTATGGTAAAAAAATATTAATCCAGGATGCACACCTTCGGATTGATAATAAATATCTTGCCCTTCGGGATTCCAATCTTCCTGTAACTAAGTTCATCCGTGTCTCTATTGCCAAACCCCGCATAAAATGGATTATAATCAGAAGGGAAAAGTCTTCTGATATCCTGCAAAACATTATTATCCGAACAGGTATGATGTCAGTATGGAAAAGAAAATATCTTCTGATGGCACTTCTGAGTTGCTTGTGTTTTGGAAATTACCTCTAGACAAGCAATCTTGAACTCATGAGGTGCCCTTCTTATTACTTCCATCGGTTAAGAGGCCCAATAATAATATAAGAAGTCAGATGTGTATGTTTAATAAAATAAGACGGATATCAAAAACACACAAGTGATAGCTGATTGCTAGTTTATTTAACTTTTTCATTTTTTAAAGCTTTGTAATGTCTATCAGCACAGATCAGGAGGATTGTAGATAATTCAATGCCAGACAAAATAAAAGTGAAACCATATTTTTGCTGCGGGTAAACCAAAGAAAGTATGTCAAAAATTTTAATGATATCATAATTCAAAATCAATACATAAGCCCAAGCCCATAATATACCCAGCCACTTAACTCAGTCAGAACTCCAGACACATAATGATGAAATGATTAAATATCAACTAGTCCATTAGCCTAAAACAGTAGTCAAAACTCAGAAAAGACTTAATTTTGCTGAAATCTATGCATTTGGATCACTTATATGTTCCATAGTCACAATAAATTCCTTGTTTTGGTCCACCATACTGTTTACTGTCTAGCTCACTTAGGTGATATTGACAACAGTATACAAGTAATCATAAAGAAGGAATCATCACATGTAAGCATGTGTACATCAGCAGAAAGAGAAGTCATTATAGCATCCATGGATCACGAGTGGCTACATAATCTAAAATTGCAATACCTATTCAATAGCAATTGCTCTCACATTAAAAGTGTCTCACCTTCTCGGTAAAGAGAGGGAAATAATCCGTCAGGAGAAATAACAACAGGTCCATTGGGTAAGGTCTTGCCATCCTGCAAATATATGAACTTTTTAGTATCACATGAGGTGGGGGATGCACCAGCTAGCAGAGAGAATTTCTGTTATTCTGCTCGGCAAGGGAAAACCTCCTTTACACCATGGAAACAGTTTAGCTCAATTACAAAAGCATTACCCTTGTACAATATACAATGGTATTTATTAATCCTTCTCCTCATAATTCCCTTAACCGACAAATAGGTCTTCCTAACTACCCTCTACATCACATTGGATCCTTTGCCTCCTAGAATAGACCTCTTGGTATCTAACACAGAATTTTTCAAAGATAACCGACCAGTCAAGATGAAAGGATATAAAGAAGAGAAATTACAAAATTGAAGAGTTGACAAAGTGATGATATCCAATTTTGAGGTATGGGACTTGAGTCCCATATTGGAAGTATAAGATTCTGATGTGAGGTTTCCAAAGGACTCTGGCTAAACTGGCTAACTTTTACGGTGTGGTACTCCCATACTTCTAATCAATTGATATCAGATTGCTTCAACATGTCTTTCGATTGTAAATTAGTGATAAGTCACGTGTTTTAAGCATGATGTTATTTCCATATGCTAATAATTATGGCTTCCACATCCATTCAACTTGACAAGACTAGAAGGATAATTAAAGTACTCACACCCCTAGACATTTACCTTTATGCTAAACTTTTCAAAAAGAAAATCGCATAGAAGGGTTTCTGGCATCATCTCTTTAGAAACAGAATAATCCTACTGTAAAAATTATCTGTTATTGATTACAGAAAAGCTTGGTTGTTTCAGTACCTGTTTCAGGTTAACCAAAAAGTTTCTGGTAAGATAAGCCTGGACAATAGCACGGGCACTCAAAAACAGTAGCTGGTATCCATTTTCCTGACATAAAATAAGGATCTAGTATGAGACATTAATCTTCTGGGCATAAAATACAATGAAGTAACAGGAAATCATGATAACATTAAGCACACTATGTTTCCTTTTAGATTATACAGACATAAAAAGGCGAGCTCATACCCACTACATGTGCAAACTATAGTACTGAAGCAAAAAACAGTAACGTTGACTAATTGTGCAAACCGAAAAATGAAACAGTAAAAAATTGTAAATGTTATTGAAAGAGGCCTGTGGACATTGTCCATTACCATTTTAGGTACAAGTTCTTCAAGTATATACATTAATCGGCAGTATATCCCTTTCTTTTTAGAATCTCTGTAACAAGTTTGTTGCAATTTGTCAGCTTAACTAAACTTTGTTAATTACAGTTTGTTATCCTTACTATAGTAGCACCTCTACCATAGTTAGTTCACTAGCATAGTTAGCTCATCTCTGTATAGTTATAAATTGCTGAGCTTACTGTAGTAAAATCAATTTGTATAATCTCTCTTATAATAAAATCCATTTCTCTCTCTACTCTGTAAATTCTAATAGATGGAAGCAAAAGAGCCTAATCACTAGTCTTTGTTAACTGAAAATTACTCATAAGGCAAACTAGATTTGGTCAGGCTTGTGGCTCACTTGCTAAACAAGCTCAAGCACAAGTTCATATGAACTTGCTTCACTTCTTAGCAAACCTGCTTGTGTGTGCTTACATACATACAAACATAACACAAACACATTAGCATAAAATCTCCCCAAGTGTTTACAAAATCCACTCCAGATGCAACAAGGACTCTTAGTCTATAGTTCATCTCATCCTTAAAATAGAACACTGATTAAGTAAATACCAGTTACTTGGGAACTGAGTGTTCTTTTCCTTTTCTCCAAAGTCAAAACTCAAAAATATCTTTATAAAAGTCAACCCTCTAATTTGAGAATCAAGTAAAACTTAAGACTGTTGAAATGAGGACTGAGGAGGGAGTTGCACAAACATTCAGAAATGGCAGCAACAACAAATGTAGACAAGATGCCTCTTACAGAAAGACGTTTGAAAGATCTATTGCCATTGACCTCATTAAATGTAGACATTAACAACCCTACTCCATCTCAATTGACAAAAACTTCGATGTGAATGTAAAAAAATGTACATACTTTAATGGCTGAGAAAAGCCTTGCCACTCCAGTCTGTGTCCAATCTCTGCCAACTAAAGGCATGACCTGCCCCAAAACATCAGATCTGAAAGGAAGAAAATAGTAAAGCACTAAGGAGTTGATATGAATTGAAACCAGTGCCACATAATGCAACTCTGTCTTCTATTCTTGCAGCAATTTTTTTTATTTTAGTTTGATGTTCATTAATATATGTTCAGCTAGCCATAAACTCTCTCTATGGTTTCATAACCTGGGTGAAGGACTGTTAAGCCTTTGACAATCAGATTAAACTCCTTAAAATACCGCACATATTTATCTACCCATAACAGCAAAAGCATTCATGTAAACAATTTTTGTCTAAGCCAACTATTACATTAATGTAAAAGCAGCCTAATAATGATAATAAATTTCAGAGTAGTTAGTGAACATCACTGGAAAAAGTAAAAGAAAAAAAAAGACATATGTCAATTCACTTCAACATTTAGAAAAAAGGATTGCCCTAATATTATACGCACACAAGCTAATGATAGAAAGGTTGTTCTTCCCACCCCGACAATCTGAATAAACATTATGTTAATGTATCATAAGACTACTCAAAGCCTAATCCTAAACCATAAACCATATAAAACAGAACTAGACTAGAATGCCCTTATATATATTCCTTCATCCAGTAAGATCCAGGATTATAAATTATTACCAAAATTAGCATATTAGATCCACACTCAGATTTCATCAAAAGTAATCTCCAAAGCAGGGAGCAGAGCTATTGTAATGAATTAACAAAAGAACAGTAAATAGCATAAGAAATACTATCACTAGTCTTACTTGGTAATGGTTCCATCTACATCAGAAATTACAATTCTTGCATTCCACTTCCATAAGTTAAAAGAAAATTAAAAAGCACAAGAAGAATTATCTCCAGTCTTACTTGGTAATAGTTCCATCTACATCTAAAATTACAATTCTTGCATTCCACTTCCACAAGTTAAAAGAACATTAAAAAGCATAAGTATTATCACTAGTCTTACTTGGTAATAGTTCCATCTACATCTGAAATTACAATTCTTGCATTCCACTTCCATAAGTAAATATGAGCATCAACCTGTAGATGGAACATGATTAAACATCCCTGCTAAAGTAAGCAAAAGCCAACTGTGTGTATAGTCATATGGAACCTAGATCCGCAATTAATGCCAAACCTTCTGTGTTCCAAGAACCCTGGAAGAGAAACTGAAGGTTACCAAATTTTGACCATCCTTGAGATTTAAGGACGCTATCATCTCATTAGACGGAACATTTGTCCTCACAAATTGCTTGCGAGGAGACTCATGCCTAGCAGATGTTGGAGAAGGTTCGACAATAGAAGTTTGCCAATCAGACTCGGAATCTACAAATACATCCTCATTTGATTCATTATCAGTATGCTCAACTGTCTTGACTCTTCTGAAAGGAATAGGCCAAAGTCTCCATCTGCGTCCAGATGAAGCTGGCCCAGAATCTTCATTTGTAGCCTTTACTGCATCATCCTGTTCCACTGGAATTGTATCTTTGGGATCAACAGGTAAGTCTAAACCAAATACAGTCATTCCAAGGACAAGAGGAGCAGCCTTTTCCCACCGCAGATACCTCTCTCTGAACTTCAAAACCAGATTTTCATTCTTAATTATGGATGGTGCAGAACTTCTAAATTCCTCCGCAGATATCCGATGTGCTTCAAAAACCTCAGCAGCAGCAACTAAACCCATACCCACCTTAAGTTCATGACCACAAAGTGAGGCCTCAAATCCTGCACATATTTTAAGAAAAATAAATAAAAATTTTAATTGCTTAGTATCAGCCAAACTAATTTGAAGCGCAGGTTTTAGTTCTTACTCAAAGCAGAATGACATTGGTCCTCCTCGTTGGAAGTTTCTGTTTGAGGTGCAGTTAGTTCACTTTTCTTACTGGCATCTTCAAGTGCAGGAGTTTGTTGATTATCACCTACCTGATCATTTGATTCTGATTCTCCAACATGTTCATCGTTAAATTCAATAATATCCTTATTACCAGAATGACTGCCAGAACCAGTGTCAATTTTCACTGATGCATCTTTATCAACCTCCTGAGGTTCTACTTCTAATTCTGGAGAACTATGGTCATCCAAGGAAGAAGGTGCAGTAAGGGAAGATAACCCGTCAATTTTTCTACATTGTTCAATGTTTTCTTGTTTATATTCATCAGTAACTGGACCATTTCCAATGAATTCCTCTGCTGTATTTTGAACCTCCAATGAAGAACCCACATCTTGTAAATCAGCCTGAATGTTTTCGTCTTCATTCTCATCAATAATTGAACAATTTGCAATAGACTCCTCTGCTGACTTTTGAACCTCCAATGAAGAATCCACATCTTGTAAATCAGCATTTCCAGCCTGCTGAGCAAACTCGTGTAATTCCAAACAACTTTTGAAGACAGTCTCTCTCTTCATACAAGATTTACCGTCTTCTGAATCAGTTAGCAAAAGACGATCTTCTTGATTTTTAATCACTAAGGTTTCCTTAGTGCAACAATTATTTTCCTCCTGTCTTTGAGCGTCCAAGAGAAGCCCGGAAGTATCACCACCAACCTTAGTGTCATAACTACTAGAAGCATCCAGCTGACTAACATAATCGGCAGTCCAAGCATTTTCATCAGAAATAAGTTCCCCATTGTCCTCATAGAAGTCAGTCCCTTCACCAGGGCCTAGATGAAATTGAGGATTTTTTAACTGAACATTGTCCTCATTCTGCTCTAATTCTGAGATAGGGGCCGTCAATACATGACCATCAACACTCACCAAAACCACCTCCGGATGGGAGCCCTGTGAGTCCATAAAATTCTCCACATCAAGTGAACCTTCGAAAGAGGATTGATCATCTGGGAATTCATAAAATCTCCTATCGACATCAGATTCTGCTCTTTGAAGTTGTGACAAAACCGAGGAATGGTCTTCACCAGTAAGATAAGGCACCCCTGAATCAGATATGCTATGGCCAAGTCTGTGACCAAGTCTATCATCCATGCTCAGATAACTATTATTTTTTTTATCAATTTCAACACCAGCGTCTTCTTGACTACCCTCAGAGTTATCAGAAGTCCCATTTGACTTTATTCCTTTATCACCACCATCATCATCCACCTCTTTTACAAAATAAGCCTCCCCCGAATTGTCAAGATACATGTGGAAGTGTGCTTCAACCCCATTGACGTTTATCCGAACAACCTTTTCAGCACCTTTGAGCACACCTTGAAACTTACCAAAGCGAACATACCACGGCGTGGAGCGGAACGTGCCATCTTGCTGCTGAACAACAATGACATCAACCGCCCCACCAAAGGGATGAAAAGGGGTAGCAACTGAATAGACACCTTGGCTTATCAAGTTTCCAACTTTGCCCACCACATTCATTCTTGGCAGCAACCAATGACCAAATCTCTAGAATTTTGGGAGGCCCAAAACTCAGACCTCAAATTTCTTGAGTCTGATCCTGCTTTGTTTGAATCACAACGGGTTGATACAACCATATACTTAAATTACTCACCAACCCACCTAACCCAAGATATCCTAATTTCTTGGTTTATTTCCCCGTGATTTCAAATTCTTGGTCAGAAACAGCACTGCATAGCACTCTACAAAATTAACAAACGGAATGATGATTAAGGTGATGAAATTCGAGCAACTCAATTCCAAGTCATAAAATTTCAACGTTTGAAAATATCAAAACTAGTTCAAGAAAGAAGAAGAAAAGGCGGCGAGACTTACAAATTGAGAAACCAATAAGAGAGCTGAAAAAAAATTGAAGGCGATTTGCGTTGTTTCAGCAGCAAGGTTTCTTGAGATTCTTGCAGCGCGTTGAATGCTGTTGGGTTTTTTTCTTGGGGCTTTCCAAGTGAAGACTTTTCTTTATTGTGTTTTATTTACTTGTTTTGATGAAGGAATGGATAAAGAGAGAAAAATCAGGTATTAGAAGTTTGAACAGTGAGTACGAAGCAGAGCATTTAATAAATGGTGCCAACCCAGATTACGAACCGAGCGAGGGCTCTTCCGCCATTTCATGCTAGTTAGTTGCCGTTGAGAATCACAAATGTTTTTCACGACAATTTTATGTCTATATCCGCATCATGTTAGAAACGAACTTGTGTAAGAACTTCCAAGAACTAGAACTGTCTCGGGTTTAACGATTCAACGTACGGTGCAATATTTTTCTGACAAATTTTAATAAAATAAATATTTAATTATGAAATGATATTTCTGAATTAAAAATTCATAAAAACAAATTATTTAAATCAAATTTATAAAACTGAATTTATTCAAAAAAAATCAATTTAATAGAGTATATCATGGTTCAGATTAAAAGTTAAACTAAAATTAAATATTTTGATGTTGTAATTACAACGAGGCCTTTTATAAATATAAATGCATAGTAAGTTCAGATGATGCTTAATTTAGTCCTCTTAAATAAAACACTAGTTAAATATAATTGAATAGCTTATGGGCCAGGTCCATGACGAATATAATGAGGAATAAAAGTAATGGGCCGAAAGAGGAAAAAGGCCATGTTGGGCTTAATAAGAAAACAGTTATTGTTTGTTGAAGGCCCATGGAATGTGTTAGCTCCGCGTAGGTGGGAAGTCATGGTCGTGAAGAAGGAGTTGAGAAGCAGATTCAGATCTAAGAATATGATAATATGTTGAGATCGGATTCCCTCACATTGTGAACCCAAACCAGAGCAATGGCCATGGCCGAAATGCGAACGGCATTCTCGCTCATCATCCTCCTCTTCCTCTTCTCCCCCTCCACGGCGGAGATAAAGTCCCTCACCATAAGCTCCGACACCCGCCCCATGATCCTCTTCGAGAAATTCGGCTTCACGCATAAAGGCCATGTGTCCATCGCCGTATCCTCGGTCTCCGTCGGCGTGCTTTCCTCGGCGGTGCAGCCGGAATCGTCGCGGTTGGGATTCTTCCTCCTGAGTGAAGAGTCTCTCCTCCAAGTCCTGATGGAGATCCAACAGAACCCTTCCTTCTGCGTCCTCGACTCCCACTACATCCTCCGCCTCTTCACATTCCGCGACCTTTCACCTCCCCCCACCGCCTCCTTCAACCGCTCATACCCGGTCACCTCCCCCAACGAGTACAGCCTCTTCTTCGCCAACTGCGCACCGGAAACCTCGGTCACCATGGTCGTCCACACCGAGGCCTACAATCTTGACTCCGACGCTTCCCGCGACTACCTCTCCGCCGGCCAGACACAGCTCCCCTCCCTCTACTTCCTCTTCTCCGTAACCTACCTCGCCTTCTTCGCCTTCTGGCTTTACCTCTGCTACACCAACAAGCGCTCCGTTCACCGCATTCACATCCTCATGGCGCTCTTGCTCCTCATGAAGGCCTTGAATCTAATCTGCGCCGCCGAGGATAAGCATTACGTCAAAGTCACCGGCCTCCCTCATGGCTGGGACGTGTTGTTTTACATTTTTCAGTTTATCCGCGTCGTTTTGCTCTTCACCGTCATCGTTTTGATAGGCACAGGGTGGTCTTTTCTGAAACCCTTTTTGCAGGACAGGGAGAAGAAGGTCTTGATGATTGTGATCCCGCTTCAGGTTCTGGCTAACTTGGCTTCCGTTGTGATTGGGGAAACCGGGCCTTTTATCAAAGACTGGGTTACTTGGAACCAGGTGTTTTTGCTTGTGGATATTATCTGCTGTTGCGCTATTATTTTCCCTATTGTTTGGTCCATAAGGTCGCTGAGAGAGACCTCCAAAACCGATGGGAAGGCTTCCAGGAATTTGGCGAAGTTGACGCTTTTCAGACAGTTTTATATTGTTGTTATTGGGTACTTGTATTTCACCAGAATAGTGGTGTTTGCTTTGAGGACTATTGCGGCTTATAAGTACCAATGGGTGAGTAATGCTGCGGAGGAAACTGCTAGTCTTGCATTTTATGTTGTCATGTTTTACATGTTTAGACCAGTGGAGAAGAATGAGTACTTTGTGCTTGATGAGGAGGAAGAGGAGGCTGCGGAGATTGCTCTCAAGGATGAAGAGTTTGAGCTTTGAAGATCTTCTTCATGGAATTTGGCTGGCCCTTTTCTCCTTTTGTTTTACTATACCCCTTTAAACCTTCTGCTGCCAGAGAAGTGTCCACAAGGGAATACTGCCTCTATGTTTAGCTTATTTTTTTTCTTGGTTAGCTTTGATGATGATGATGAATTCCACGGCATAGAAAAAGATTTTCTGCTTTTCTTTTGTCCATTTCAAGCTATATATCATTTTGAGAAGTTGTACTGGTGAGATCTTTTATTGATCGATCATTCTTGGATTTCTTCCTTCAGATTTGGCGGGAACAGCTGCTGTACATTTCTCAATTCATTCATTAGTTTCTTACTTTATCCAATTTTTTCCTAGTCGTATAATATTGTTGCTTTACTTGACATTACTCATTTCTGTGCAATTATATCATGTCTGTGCTTTACCTGTCATATTTCACATTCTTTATCAAACCAACCACTGATGGGGAGTGGTGCATTTTATTGTTAATCTTAACGCGAGATTATTTACTTCTGTGTTTTATGCTTAGTTGTTTTTCTGAAAGATCTTCTATATAAGGTTTTTAGCACATGATAGTTGGAACATAATTTGGGCCCATTCTGTGAGTTGATGAACCTGTGTTAACGTACACTTAATTTAATTGCAAGCTTTTAATTTATTGTGCATTGTGCACACCTAAAGATTATTCTATTTCTTTACCCTAATAACATATTTTAACTTTTTTTTCAACCATCATTTGGAATAAAACAATGATATGTTGAACTCCCACTAAATTTATGTAACTAATTGACATTCATTAGTTTATTTTACTTTCTCTATTTTTACATCTATAAAGATTTTTTTTTTCTAATCATTATAATATCATTAAAGATTCTTTGACTGTTTGAAAAATTATTTCCATTTGAAGTAACAATGTAGGCAAAATGTCACGTCATGCACCATGCATCTCGTCTAGCTATCTATTTCAAACTGTTTCTTTCTTTTTTTTTTTAACTTTTTTATTTTTCTTTAAATTTCTTTATGTATATTTAATCAATTTAATCGAAGAATTAAAAAATATTTCTATCTAATCAGATTTTTAAATGAAATAAGTTTTTATTTATTTTAAAAATCTTTTATTCTGTGTTTTTTCTTAAACTTTATTTATCAATATTTGAGAGGTGAGTTGAAAAAATTGATCATTTTTAATTTATATAATTATATACAAATTTTTGTTATATTTGAATAAATTGTTTTAGACTTAGATTATAACACTTGTTGATTTTGACGAAATTGTCTTGTAGATAAACATTTGACTAAGAAAAGTTATAATATTAATCTTTTTATAGTATTCTATATTAAAATATTTGGATGTGAAAGCGATATAATAAGTTTTAATTTCTTTTGTAATAATATTATTTGATAGAATTGTTTGATTATTTGTTGGATGAAGATGTTGAAAAAATTATTTTAATTATTTATTTTGATGTTGGAAAGGTTCTTGAATATTATATATTATAAATTGAGTGATTAATAAAGATTGAATAATTATATGTTATTTGAAAACATAAAGATATTAACTTTTTTATAGATTAATATTTAAATATTGTTTTTGATGTTGAAAATATTCTCTATTAAGGAACCTATAATCTATAAATCATGTACATTTTATGTTAATAATAGAATGAGTGTTACTAAAAATTGATATAGAAAGTGTTTCTCGTGATAAAAACAAATTATCAACGTTAAAAATAATAACTAAAAAATATTATTTAATATTTTTATTATAAATAATTGGATAACCGAGAATAAATAATATCATAATGTTTCAATATATAGTTTTTGAACATGTGTATTTTATTGTTCACACTTTGTTGCTTGTATGAATGTTAAATTCAATTTTACATCTTTTCTTTTAACTTTTCATTTGTTTTAGGATTTATGAATTGAGAAGAAAAAAAAAAGCTAAAAAACTAAAATTAAGGGAAGTTTAAAACCCTGAGGAAAGACATCAAAGACACATGATAGAAGGTTACAAACAGGCAGAAAGTAACTGAGAATATGTAAAACCATGGGGAAGTGACAGGAGCTATAAACCTCCATAAATAGGTTGTAATATTACAGGTAAGTTTGACATTTCGAAAGTTAAAATTGTCAGAAATGATCCTGATTCTGGATTTATTTAAACAAGTCAACTCAACAAAATTAAACGAATTTTTTTGATCTATATAGAGTTTGTTATTTTCAGTTAAATAAACTTTTTAAAGAATATTAAGTCACATTATTTAGTAAACAGACATATTTCAAGCCTAAAGCAAATTATCTTATAAGTCATTAACTTCTTCTAACCTTAAAGGTTCAAAATATTCTAATAACAAGAAGATAAATTATAATGAAATTCTCCAAGGTAAAACTTCATTATTGTCACTGAGGAATCATTATATATTTTTCCTTTGAAGATGTGTTACACGGGTGTATTTTGAGATATTTTTTTCATCTTTTGATTTTTTTTATTAATTATTCTTTATTTTGTATAGACTTGATTATAATTTTATTCGTCCCTATATTTTACTAAATTTGCAACTCTGGTTTTTATTTTCAAATTTTGGTCTATTAATTTCTAATTATTCGTAATTTTGGTATTTGAAATTTCTGTTACGCAATTTTAGCCTCTTAATTTTTTATTATTTGTAACTCTATTTCATTATTAGCTTGAAAAATATATCGAAACAATGCTAAATTACATTTGATGATTAGTCTTTTCAGGTGGTGTAAAGAAAACACCAGTATCATGCATTTTTCTTCCATCTCTTTACGTTATGTCCAAAATCATAAAACGTTATGAATAAAATTTAAATTGATATTTTTAAATTGTTAGTAGATAATTTTGAGAACAACAACAAGGAGTTCTTTCTCTATCTATATAAAACATATGTAGATATTTTTTTAATAGATAACAGTATTTACATATTTATATCTGTATAGAAACTGCATTATTTTATTTTAATTTGATAATAATAATGGTAGATACATAAATGAATAGAGTTAGCATATCGTTTTGACTATTTCACTCTCTTAAATTAAGTAGTTAAAGTAGTGAACTAGCATGTGATTAAGAGTATGTTTAGTATATATAAACCATTTAATTAAGAATCTTTTGATAAAATTTCAATGAGTAGTTATAAAAAAAATAAACATTAGTCTTAAATTAAATCAACTTTTATAAATGTCATTTCAGTGTAATGTAATGAAGAGTTTTTAGAAAGTATGGACATCGGAAATGCTACAGTGAAAAAACATAACACTAACCCCGTACAGTCCATGAGTGAATAGGCGTGGATAATGTAATCATTATCATCTACCTAACTTTTATGTATGACTCAAACTTGTGTGTACCTTGGAGGTTGTTTATTCATATAATCAATGCTCTAATTATTTATTCATTTTGTGCATTTATAAGTTATTAAGACGCTATAGAATAAAAATAAATATTACTTGTTTCATTGGATCAAATCATACAGTTGCTAAGGAGAGTGTCAAAATATTTCACATTCATTAATAAAAGGAGCAACACAACACAAGTAAAATACAAATACTTACTTAACATCTCTGACCAAGAGAGATATTATAATCAAATTAATAAAGTGAAAAGAAATCAACGGAAAATCAATGAGGGTGTCAAACAGCTAAGGCCACACTAGAAGTAAACTTCAATTCTAAGTTTCATATGCGATAACAGAATTTTTAAATTTCCAAAACAAAAATTGTTTAATTACTATCTTTAGCATACAAGATAGTATAAAACCCTCCATCAAAGGAGGGAAACAAAAGCTTAAGTTATGAAATTCTTAGAAATTCATGTGTGACTAATTGTGAATAAAAATAAAAAAGTTTAAGGGAAAAAACTTATAATTTTATTATTTTAAGAATTTTGAGTCTTATAAACTTAAGATTGATTTTTGAGTTGGAAGTGCAATCAATTAATTCATTATTTATAAGTTTCATTGTGGTTGATAAATATATTACAACTATCAAATCATAAGATATACCATTAAACAAATTTTAACTGGTGACTCTTGAATTAGTCGAAAAAACTAGTGGTCTCTAAACCTGCATGAAATGTGTAGCGAGCCGTGGACAACGACCCCAAAAAGGGTACAAGTAAAACAGAGTTTTTTTTTCATATTTTTTTTTTGTATAAATTGGTCGTATTTAGATTTATAAGTTTGAGAAAATGAAGGAGGAGAAAATAAAATGAAAATTGTTAATAAAAAATCGAACTTAAATTTGCTATGTTTGAAGGAACAGGCGTGGAAGGCAACCAACTTTCTAGTTTTGGGAGTACATGACACGAAGATTCTAACATGTCTCCGCTTCATCATTTGATTTAGAATAGTGATTTACGCAAGTCCACACTACGAGAGATAAATCATGATAGAAAAAAAAAATTAAAATAAACGAAACAAACAATGAACATTCATACTGTTAAAATATCATTACTTGATTTGTTTGCAGTTTTTCCAAACCACATTGAAAATCCAATATGAACTAGGATAAAAACTTTGTTTCTGATATCCAAATATGAAGCGTAGATCATAAACTGAAAGCTATACATTTTCCTCCATAAGCCCACAAAATAAGTTGACATAAGGCAAAGACAGCATTACAAACAGAAATGGTAGCAAAAAACAACACAAACCTTTTTCTGTAAGACACAAAATTTGTACAAAAGTTAATAAAAGAAAGCAGTGAAAGATACGTAGATTGCTACACCACTAACAAACTCTTCTCTCTCGAGCATAAATAGGAACAATCTCTGAAGTATATATATATAAAAAGAAAGGAAAAATGAATATTTATTCGTGGACAACATCTACACTGGCGGAGCAGAACAAGACCCTTCGGAAAATCCTGGACAACGCAGAACACGAGATCTCCTTAGCCTTACTCCAAACCAAGCACTTTGTTTTCCCAGTCTCGGGCTTTGAGTTCTTGTTCTGGTGTTTCTTCTTCTTCACGCCAAAACATTTGTGTGTTTTCGCGGTCTCGTGCTCTTCTTCCCTGGAGAAGGTGTAGCTTCTGAGATACAACTGTCTGCAGGAGATGCTATCCACCACCCTGGGGTGACCGTACACTTGGGAACCCTTTTCTCTGTTGCAACTAACTGACCTCACAAACTCAGCATCCGATTCCGGCCACTTGTAGAGGTTCACGTAGGTTGCCCTCACCGGGACACGTGGGTCACGTGCATCGTTGAGGCAGTTCGATATGCAGACTGAGGTCATCTTTTCTTCTTCTCACCTCTCAGGTGAGGTGGGAGTTTCTGCAGAGGGTATAAATTGACAGAATGAAAAGAAAAAGGAGAAAAAACTTAGATTACAAGAAAAGGGTGTGGAAAGCACAAGACTAATAATTGAAGGGTTTTGTAGTGGACATTATTTGTGAGGCTATCATGTGCCATGATTTGCAATGACTACGTTTTTCGGTGTTAGTTGTTGTGTGTGTACGAGAGTTTGTGGTGTTGAGGGCTAGGTTAAACTGTGTTTTAAAGCATCATACGGTGCCAAAACAGAAGCCAAGTGGGGGCAATCATGTTTTTTTTTTTTAATGTTATTTGAGTATGTAATAAATATTTAGTGAGTAGAAAATGAAATTCAGTGATTCTGTAATATAGTTATATTTATACGTTTTTGATATTGAACCATTGAATTAGTTTTAAATATGATGAGTTTATTCGGATGATTATACTCTTGTCTTTTTGAGGGTTCATCACATACACCATGTGTAAATTTTGCGTTCAGATTTAGTGGAAAAAGAAGGAAGGATTTGACACTTGTGAAAATACAACAAACCAGAACCAAACAATTTGGAGCATCTCGCGACTTTTGGAATGGATTCTTAATTGTTTGTCTCTGTCCTATAATAATGTCACGTTAGATTTAAGAATTCCTACCAAATTTCACTTCAGTGTTAAAGTTGTTTGACACAAATTTTAACTTACTTATGTGACTTTTGTAATCGATGATCTCGCATCTTTATCTGGTGCATGACAGAGTGCAATACATTTGTGGATAAAATAATATATAATAACGTATCATTACTTATACCTAATAGACAACATATACGCAAAAATCATAGAGGATAAAAATTATGTATAAGAAATATCTCAAATAGGCGACACCGAATATTGAATCAGCGTAAATTATTTTGTGAGATGTTGTTGTTTATATTTTATTTATTTATTAGAATATTCATATTTTTGGCGTGGTTAAAATATTAAGATCTGGAGTAATCGTTTTTAAATATAAAATTATTATCTTAAAAAGAAAGCATAATAATTATCATGATATTCTTACAATTAGGAAATATTAGACAAGTAACTAATAACAAAGAACATCATAATATGAAAAAAGAAAATTCTTGAATGTTCTATTTTTTTGAAAAGATTTTTTTTTAATGTTTTATTTTTTGACTCGCTTAATATAAAGTTTTAGAAAACTAAATATAAAAATTATTCTAAACAAATATATTTGAATATTCTCTGATATTATATTAAGATTCTCCTATATTTTCTTGATTATCTCTGATATTCTTACTGATTTATTTTTTTAATATTTTCTTAATTATTTCTCATAATTTGTTTATCTGATAATAATATTTTAACACTCTCTCTCAAGGTGAGAAGTGGAATCAGCAATGCTTAGCTTGCTCATGACACAGGTAAATGTTCTGCCTATAATAGCTTTAGTGAGAATGTTTGTCAACTAGTCTTCTGACCTTACAAACGGAAGGTCAATATTGTTATCCTCAATCTTCTTCTTTATGAAGTGTTTGTTCACTTCAATGTGCTTGGCTCTGTCATGTTATACAAGATTCTCTGATATACTTATTGTTGTCTTATTATCACACTTTAACTGACTTGGTAGTTGTGGTGGACAACCAATCTTGGTTATCAACTTTTTGATCCATAAGACTTCCGAGTTATACCTTTGCCAATTTTTCGGAATTCAGCCTCAGTACTTGAAAGAGCAACCACTTTGTGCTTCTTACTCCTCCATGTCACCAAGTTACCTCTCACAAGAGTAAAATAGCCTGATGTAAATCTCTTGTCATTTGCAGTACCAGCCCAATCAACATCAGTATAAGCTTCAATGTTTAAGTGTCCATGCTTTTGGGGTGTCCCCTTCAAGTTTCGGACAATCCTTATGGCAGTTTCCATATGATCCTCTTGAGGTTGATGCATAAATTGGCTTATTATACCCCTACTGCATATGCTACTATATCTGGTCGAGTGTGTGACAGATAAATCAATTTCCCAACTAACCGTTGATACCTCTCTTTATCCGTCAGATTAGCTCCTTCTTCAAACTTTAAACCATGGTTAACTTACATAGGAGTATCTACTGGTTTACAATCAACCATTCTTGTTTCTGCAAGTAAATTCATGATGTACTTTCTTTGGGAAATAAAGATCCCTTTGTTGTAGCGAAGAATCTCTATTCCCAATAAGTATTTTAGTCCACCTAAGTCCTTCATTTCAAATTTTTTTAACAAGTTATTATTCAGTTGTGCAATTTCTTCTATATCACTTTTGGTTATGATCATTTCATCTATATATTATTAGGCATGTGATCAGATATATTTTTCTTTTCAAGAATAAAGTATGGTCAGAGTTGCTTTATTTGTACCTGTACCTTTTCATGACTACCGTAAACCTCCCGACACATGGAGACACAATTTTAAATTGTTTTTAAAGCCTGAACAAATTGAGAGAAACACACATTTAGGAAGACAATAAAATAAAGAACAAATACTTATATTTTATTTATAATTTTTTTATTATTCATTTATTTAAAAAATATCTTTATTAAACCTTAAGTTTTATAGTTAAAACTAAAACAATTTTTTTTATCAAGATTTATGCAAAGTTTACAAATTTATGACAAAGATGTTATTTAATACATGTATTGTTTATTAATGTTTTCGTTAAATACTTTATTCTCTTCCTACAAACATTATTTTATGTGTTTCAAATATAAAAATTGATCTAATTTATTTAGAATGAAAAAAATAATTTTATTGAAAATTGTAAACACTAATTAATTTGAATTTTGTAATAAAGATTAAGGCTTTGTTTAGATTGAGGAGGAGATTAGAGAGACTGGATTTGAGTTGATTTAAGATAAAAGTGTGTGAAAAGTTAGGTTATTTGAATTAAGAAAAAGATTTTAAGATTTGAGTAAAAAATTTGTGAACCATGTAATAGATATGATAAATATTTTAATTTTTTAATATATAAAATTGTAAAATTATAAATTTATTCTTACGATTAAAAATAATTAAAATAAAATATAATTCATTTATTTGATATAATTGATAATTTATTTTTAAAAATTTATAAAAAATATTAAATTATGTAATTATTTTCAAATTAAAACTTAATTTATAATAAAATTTAATTAATTTATTAAATATAATTAATTTTTAAAATATGAAATTATAAAATTAATTTTTTTAAATAATTTATATATTAAATTTAAGTAATATTTTTATTTTATAAAATAAAATTACTATTAAATAATTCCTTTTCTAAATAATTTTCATTTTCACTAAATCAAAATATATTTATATTATTAATATTTATTTTATCAATAATGTTATTTATTATTTTTATTATAAAATTTAACTAATATTTACTATTTTTATTTTTAATATTGTTTACTATTATATTATATAATAAATTAATATATTATGTAATCAATTATATATATATATATATATATATTGATTATTCATATGAGATAATTAATTATATATATAATTGGTTATATATATAATTTATTATATATAAATATATTTATTGTGTAATAATATATAATTAATTATATTTTATATTTATAATAATTATTTAAAGCTAATATAGATTAAAATTGTAATTTCAAATATTTTTAAAAAATTTGTATTAAAAATATAAACAGTATAATTGATTAATTATTTTGTAAATTTGATTAACTATACAAAACTAATATATAATTATTTAATTTGTTTAGAATTGATTATGTTTGTAAAATTTAATATTATACATGTTAAATTAAGGCTAATTTTGTCTTTTTCAGTTATTGAGAGAGATCAAAATTTCAGTTTTTTTTTTTTTTTTATTTGCTCCTAATTTT
>Ga0209489_101651_pt1 | contig 45869 bp, 32 predicted proteins | sample SiratrowhiteBW_FD_187527 | JGI IMG/M metagenome (GOLD analysis project Ga0209489, IMG submission 187527) | Root nodule microbial communities of legume samples collected from California, USA - Siratro white BW (SPAdes) (version 2) | ecosystem: Host-associated > Plants > Roots > Nodule | place... | reverse complement strand
TATATATATATATATATATATATATATATATATATATATATATATATATATATATATATTATGCATAATTTTCATGATAATACCTTCTATTTATTTTTATGATAAAATGATAATATTTTTAAGTAAATAAATAATAATAACTTCGAACATATTTCGACATTTATCTTAATTATGATTTTTTTTCATAATAAAAATGGTGTAACTTTTATTACAAAGTACAGAAATAAGCATATTTTTAAGAATTACATACTTGGTAAGTTGTGTATGTAATAAATAATTTTAAAATAAAAAAAGTCGTACTTATAACTATGACTTCAGTTGAGATGATAATTTTTTTGTCTCATACGAAGTCATGAAAGCATGAACGATATGTGATTTTTTTATTTTTCTTTTTGTTAAAGTTAATGTTATCAAACATGTTTTTTATTTTATTTTTTATTTTCTAGATTAGATGATGTGTAATTTTTTTCTAATATTTGTTAAAGTTGTGTTTGGTAGTACTTAATAATTTCTTTTTTATATCTTTACTGTTTGCTATCATGATTTTTAATTTTTTTTTTTTACTAAATCGTGTTTCCTAACACATTTTTTTTATTTTTTGTTTTTATTTTTTATTTTTTTATCCTTTATTTTTTATGTTTTTCATTTTTATAATTTAGATAATGTAACTAATTGTTTATTTATTTGCTAATTGAATGTATTTCAAAAACCAATATCACTATAAAAAATCGTGTATGTGGTGGTGGTTTTAGTATTGTTGAACGTTTTCAAATGTTAAATCCAAGTGTCATGTCATCAAAATATGGTTAGTTTACTTTGGTGGTTTCCAAAGTCGTTAATTGGTTTTTTTTTAAAGTTGTAAAACTTTCAAAAGTTTTGAACGTTTTGTTTTAAACGTTTTGTTATATATTATATGTGAACAACTCAGAATATGAGAAGAATGATCAAAGAACTTATCCGGACTGTTTTCACTACTGCAAGTGTAACCAGGAACTTCATCGTATCCTGAAGAAAATTTGCTGACACTTGTAGTATAGAGGGCAAATATTTATTTAGGAAAGTGGCAATGTTACACACTTTGAAGTCATCTAAATCGTCTTGGTCTAACAATCTAAAGAAATAGTTTGCTTGATGGCTTCAATGCACAAATTCTGAGAAAAAGCAATTTCGTACGACTTTCTCCACCTCCAATCTCAGGTTAACGAGAACGTTGACGTCTATACCTTCCCTCTCTTTTAAAAGTTCTTGTCAAGAAAATGGATATATATAATAATATGGTTGCTCAGAATTTTTCCACTCCAACATTTCTATGTGTAATTCAAGAAAATACAGAAGAGGGTTTTAGAAATATAATGGACGGACCTTCACTAGGAGTTTTAACGTTCGATATGCTTCTTCCACAATTTTGTACAAAGCTTATGCGTGAACCTCAAAGAAACGCTTTAGTTTCACAAACAAAAGAAAAAGGAGGAGGAGGAGGAAGAACAATAACCCTTTCTAAATTTTGTGAAACACACAAGATCTGAACTATTATCACTAGAAGGCAATGCAAACGAAGACGATGAGGGTTCTGCTGGATTCGGGTAGAGTTGGATCGTGTCTGGTATTCTGAAGACTTGCATTGCTTATTGGGAGTCAGTCCCGCGATCCATCTTGCTTTCCTGTTTCACACAAGAGCTCCCGAAAGGGCCACTTGCTTAAAATGGGTGCACCCAAATTCCTTGAAACATTGAATGTGCCTTTCTACTTTCCACTTCCGTTACAATTACAGGTTATGTTGCCGTCACCGCTGCAATGGGAATTTATTTGAGAGACTATTTTCATAAGGATTCATGATTAAAGGGGTATGTTCTGAATGCAATAAATCACTCAGTCTTCAATGAACCAGTAATAAATGTTTTGGAGACAAGGTAGATGAAAGAAGACCATTGGTTGATGAAAGGTTAGTGATGAAACAATTTCATGAACTAAGAAAGATCCTTAATCATTATACATAGAGATGAGATTATTATTGTATCTTATATTATTGATAAATTGTCACCTCTTGAAAAGAGTTTAAACGAACTCTAAAACATAAGGAAGAGGAGATATCTCTTGATGATCTTGCTAACCATCTTGGTGTAGAAGAGGAATGTCCGAATGCAGGAAAATGAAAAGAAGCAGTATGTTCAAGAATTTTCAAAGATGCTCAATCACGTTTACAATGGTAAATCCAAACAAATTGGATTGAGACATAGTTGTGTTAGAAAAATAATACCAATTGAGTTATTACAATTGACTATGTGAAATCTAGTCAAAACTTGACAGATCTTTTCATTAAAGGATTACCAAGAGACTTGATGAATAAAACATCAAGGGGGATGAGTCACAAGCCCATAACTGAAAATCATCAATGATGGAAACTCAACTCAATGCTTAACATTACGTTAAGTCTTTGAGTTCAATATAGTCAAAGTACATCATCAGAATGATTGTAAGCACTACAATTAATTGTCATCCCAAGGTTCTTTAGTACTTTGTATCCGCTTGTCAAAAGAGGAGGTTGAGTTAATCTCTTAATGGTTTTCTAAAGGTACTGAAATTGCGGAGGTGCTAGAATGAAAACCACCTATGTGAATGTGAAGTGCGGCCTCTTCATGGAGTTAAAGGGCTTGACTCCAAAAACATTCATGAAAGATACGGGGACACAAGGGCCATGTTAAATGTGTCAGATATTTCAAAGCAAGTTTTTGATGCATGTTATACGCGTGAATTGTTTATGCTACATATCAAATAGAATTATGGTTCAAAGACTTTCTACCATGTAATTCTGATATGATGTAATGAACTTTTCACAATTTAATGGTTCAAATCATAAGATACTATTATTTATGCATATAATGTTTGAGTTGTTCTTGGATCATTGATCTGTACTTAACATGTTGAAAATGGCAGAGGATTGTTGAACATTTTCAAATGTTAAATCCAAGTGTCATGTCATCAAAATATGGTTAGTTTATTTTGGTGGTTTCCAAAGTCGTTAATTGGTTTTTTTATTTTTAAAGTTGTTAAAATTTCAAAAGTTTTGGGCGTTTAGTTTTAAACATTTTGTTATCTATTATATGTGAACAACTCAAAGAATATGAGAAGAATGATCAAAGAACTTGTCCGGACTATTTTCACTACTGCAAGTGTAACCAGGAACTTCATCGTATCCTAAAGAAAATTTGCTGACTCTTGTAGTATAGAGGGCAAATATTTCTTTAGGAAAGTGGCAATGTTACACGCTTTGAAGTCATCTAAATCCTCTTGGTCTAACAAGTATGACATTTAAAAAAAAATGTTATATTATACTGTATAAGTCGACACTTTAATGACTGGCACATTTTAAATTCAAAAGATGACATTTAGAAGTGTCGCTTTGTAAATGGTACCACTTTAATGACTGTGTAGTTTTCATTCTTTTTATGTTAAATGAAAACACAATTTTGTTCCCTCCAAACGTGAAACCCCTTGTTTCCTTCAAACATGAAACCCCTTCCGTCCCTCTAAACGTGAAAACACAGTTTCTCCCTCTCACGTTTCGTCTCACTTTTGTTTGCCATTTTTGTTCCCTCTAAAGTTCCCATTTTTATTCCCATTTGGTTCCCATTTTCGTTCCCTCCATTTTCGATTGTATTCTCGTTCCATTGTTGAATCCTTCCACAAACGTAAATCCCATTTTCAATTGTACTCTTGGTCCCATTATCGAATCCCACCACAAACTGTAAGTCCCATTTTCGTTCCCGAATATTCATTCCCATTTTTGAACCCTAACTGTTGAAACACAGTCATTTCCAAATTTGTGTCCCAAATCCCTAAGCGATTGGAGCGATTGAGTGAAATCGTAACTGATTGGAGCACTTTTGATGAAGTTTGTGACCTTCGACCATTTGACTGGTAAGAGTGTGACCTTCGTACACCATTTTGTGAACTTCGTACATCATTATGTTTGATTTTATTTTGTGAGTATTGTAGATTTTGATTTTCTGAGTGTCTTAGTTTTTTATTCTTCTAATTTTGTTGTGAACTGGTTTGATTTGTTAATTGAGAATATTGGAAGGCAAGAGAAAAAATCCCTACAACTGATAGACGCTACAAAACATATATTTGTTATAACTATTTATCTGGTCTATCTGTGTTTTTTTTCTGAATGTGTTTGCATCTATGGATGATTGTGTGTATGTATTTATCAGGATATAACACACAACTTTGACTGGTTTTATACTCATAAATTTCTAATAAGCAATTCTTGTCATATGGTGTGTATTGAGGTTGGGGATAATTACTTCAGTACTTTAGTTTGCATTTGACATGCATTTGTATCCTATAATATCTTGTATACTGCATTTGACATTTGACAATTGAAGTTTAACACGTACTCTGTTAGTTCGTACAAATGTATCAAATTTTTATTTTAGTAACAGGAATACTGCATATATATTTTTTATTTAATATTAAAATTATGACAGTTTGAACTAACATATTATCATTCACCATTAATTATAATATGGCCATAATAAGTGTCGTATTAAAACGTTCATAATGGCGTTCAAAGGTATCATTTATTGTTGTTAGCAATAAAAATAATTATGACAATTCAATTGACATTATTTACATCGAAAAAAAATGTCGCTTTATAAAAGTCGTAATATGGCGCATGTTGCAGCATTTTGCGCAAAAACGCCATTTTATATATTGTGGCGACCAAATCTATGGCGTTACACGGAAACACCGCACATGTATAAAGTGACGTTTCTAATCAACGCTGTATAAAAAAAATGTCACCACATACACGATTTTTTGTAGTGTATATTTATATTACTTTTCTAAGAATATGTAGTTGATTTAATTAACTAATGAAAAAATGTAATTTCAAAAAATTTAGAGCAATGCTACTAAAATATATGTTACTATTGAAATAAGATTATTTGAAAAAAGAAAATAAAAAATATGTAAGGAATTATTTATCATTCTCAATGTGGGTAATTTCATTGATTTTCACCTTCGTTTCAAAAAATAAGAATATTTTTTTGGATTCTTTTGACTTGGTTGATCCATTTCATTGTGGATAGGAGCAGATGTTAGTCTTTTTTATTGTTTATGACACACGTGAGAGTCAGGAATGAAGTTCAGACCGTATATGTTGATGAATAATCTTTATTTCGGACTAGATGAAATTCAACTTCATAAGTGTTTTAGATTTTGTGTAGATTGTAAATGGGGTCAACACATATTAGCAATTGCAAGTGACAAGTGAAATAAATGACAATTGCATGAGGGCGAAATTGAAGAGCTTAAAATGTCTCAAATTACATCATCAATCATTTAATTTGATTGTGTATGACATTGATCATCAACCAAGTTCGAGAGTCGTTGTCTCTTGAACATCAAATTTTGAGTTTCACTTATTATAGCGTTGGACATGACAAACAATCAATATTTGTTCATTTTCTTAAGTAAGGTCGTCATATCATCAGGGTACTAATGCCTTGCTCACAATATGCACTTTGTCGTCATCCTTCTATCAACAAACCGGAAATTTGTACTTTCAAATGTTATTTAAATAAGAGCAAAATTTGATGACAATCGTGTTCCCTTTAAAATAGAGTTCATGCATTCAGCTAAGTTCGTTGCCATGTGTCCATACTTCTTGCCACCATCAAATGCATTCAGCTAAGTTGGTTGCCATGGTCCACTTCTCTAGTAGTATTTGATCTATCCATGAAACTTTTTGACGAAACTTTGACATCATAGTTGATAACTTAGCTTGAATAGTGGATTATTTCATTTCATAACCTAAAACAATATAGTCAGGTAAATTACATAAATTGTTACATTTAGACAACATATATAAGAATTACAAAGTTCAATTTCATCCCGTGCAAAATGAAGATTGGTCAACGTATACAAATTTGAATTCCAATTATATAGAACAAGTGAAAGCAACCTAAGAGTGAAACGAATAAGACCAACACATCATTTCATACCAAGAAACAACTTCCTTTTCCAAGAAAATCAATGCAATATTCAAGCACTAGCATTTAGATTCCTAATAGAAAGTAAAAATTTGTTCTACGTACCTTTAATAGCATTGAAGCATGTTAGTATCATTGAATCTCGGAAAATCCAACTTAACATTCCATACCTGAAACAATCAATATGATGGACTGGAGTTCGAATTTGTTGCTGAACAGTTCTTGATCAACTTATTTATAACAAATTCAACAGTCTCAAACCTCATTGCATTCTTATATTAGTCCCTATCTCACATATAACTCTTAAGCTTAAAATTGATTATTTTGAACCTTGTATTTTGTCCCTTTCCCATATCAAAAGGATCTGAAACTACCTATTCTTTTGCACTACATATAATACATTTTTTATCAGCAAAAAAAAAAGAAAGTATTTTAGAGATACTTTAAAAAAATAAAAAAATAAGATATGCACATCAAAAGTATCTTAATTTAGTTTTATTTTAATTGAAATTAACACTACAAGAAAAAAGCTATTTAGATACCAATATTTAGTTACCAAATGAAATAGTTGCTAATTACGACCAAAATAGTCACCAAATTAAATTTTGATTGCTAAATAACTACAAAATAGAAGTAATGATTAAATTTAGTGACCAATTAAGTCAAATAATTGGTATTTAACATTAGCTACCAAAGTTTTAGTGACCTATGTCATTAGATTCTAAATTGGTATCTAATTAAGTTAAAGACTAATTTAGAATCTAATGGTATAGGTCACTAAAATCTTGGTAGCTAATGTTAGATACCAATTATTTAACTTAATTGGTCACTAAATTTAATCATTACTTCTATTTTGTAGTTATTTAGCAACCAAAATCTAATTTGGTGATTATTTTAGTCACAATTAGTAACAATTTCATTTAGTAGCTAAAAATTGGTCTCTAAATAGTATTTTTTTTGTAGTGAAATTGATTGAGTTCGATAAAGAAGGCGAACGTGCAAAAGCAAAAACTCTTCATTTTTAATAGGGTTTGAATTTTGTTTTCAATTTTAATTAATTTACTTTTATGATGGTGCTAGGGTGACAACATATAACAAGGCAAGGTAAAATTTTAATTGTATTATTTTTTAGTTAAAATTAGGTTACATTCACCCAAGAAGGAAGTGAATAGTTGGTGCAGAAAACAATATAAAAAGATATCTTAATAACACATTTTCACGATTTTATTGAGTAATCCTTACAATCTTACTCTGATATGTTCTTATTTTTGTGAAGATAATCTCTTTATCATTTATTATATAATTACATTTATAATTACAATTGAACTAGTATATAATTAAATTTGTAATTTTCTACATATGTGAAATTTTAATTCATCCATTACAACTAGAAAATTGTCGGAAGTAACTATCGACAAATTAATGCATTTTGTTAAGTTTGATAGATAACAAGTTAGATTATAAATAATATTAAAATATTAAGATTTTATATATAAGATTATATTACTATATTTTAATAGAAAATAACATTTTATACTATTTTTACGTATAGAATCTGTTAATATATCATTCAATCTTTATTATAATAATATATATTTAAGATGTTAAGCAATTTTTAATAAATTTCACAATAAATTTTGTTGGAGCGAATTTCAAATATAAACATTTTTATTATTTATTTTAAGATATTAAGGAACTTTTAGTAAGTTTATAATGAACATTTTTACTAAAAGAGAATTTTAAATATGAACATTTTTATAATTTAGAGATAGTGAGAGATATGGTAAAAGAATCCGCTATCAGTGGTGAAGATTTTATCCTTTCTTTAATGTAAAATCTTGTAAATAATAGATATTATATTTAAGACTTATGTTGAAAATCATGTTCTAAAGTATTTTGTTTAATTAAATTATATATAAGCATATGTTACAAAAGTTATAAACTAGTACAACGAAAATAATTTACTAATTTCTATGTACAAGACAGTTAAAAAAAACAATAGTAACTAATTCAATATATATATAAAATAAATAAAGTAAAAAATTATATTCGACTTAGTTTTCATAACATTCATGAAAAAAAAAAAATATTTTGAAATGTGTACCACCTAATGATATTTTCATTATTATTAAAACTTCATCCATTAGACAACCGAGAATTAAAAAAATAATAATTATTAATAAAGAATGAATAAAATAAAATGGGACATTTCATAAATCTCTCGGTCGTTATATAAAAAATGTTTAAGCCTACAACTTTTTAGCAACTTTCATACCCAATTTACTTCAGAAAAGAAAAAAAAAAAAACAAAAACAACTAGTATCATAGTATAACATTACAAAATACCTTTTTACCTCCTCATTGCAAAAAAACATGATATTTAGAGTATATTAGATGTTATTTCTTCTCGCATCGGTCCCTTAACTACAATGGTACTCTTCCCTACGATGATATTCTCCCCCTCTTGTAAACATCTTTAATTACTTCCTTCCAATGTAAAATTTATCTCTAATTACTTTCTTTCAATGTGAAATTTTTTGTTAAGCATTGTCTCTGGCATTCAAATATGTGTTCTTGTATTTGTAGGGACTATTTGTTGCTTATGTGTCTTGCTTTCGTTCTTGATTGTGATTATTCTTTTTGAACTGTGATCATTCCCCTTGGTCTTCATTAAGCTTTTCCTAACCCTGTTGATCCTTAGTACCCTGTAGTCATTCCAAGACAGACCAATCCTTTTGAAGGAAAACTTCAAACCGAATTGTGTGTTCAATTTTGCAACTCTCTTTGATGTTGGACTCTGGCTCTTTAGTGTCTTAAAATAGAGACCTGTAATCTGGCACATATAGCCCAAATTTCCTGGATACTGCTATTATAACTTGACAAATTCTTGTAATAGTACTTCCTCCAGGTGGTTGAAGTTTAAATCATTTACTACCAATTAAGAAAAATATAACTCCTTTGATATTTTCCATAGCAGGTATTACAATCCCCATTCCTTACCCATATTCATCTTAATGCAAACCAACATTGAGGGAGCAATGAGTAAAACAATACTAACTAGGAGTTGAGAGCAATTGAAAAAAGAGCTCTTCTTAATCTTAGTCTCAACGTTTCCATCAAACTGTGACGCCTTCAATTTTAAAAGCTAACAAATAGATTTCTATAAAGAAAGATGTAGTTTATGATTTACTATTTCACCCCAAGGTTTACTATGATTTCAGTATTACAATTTGGCTTTTGAAGTCAATGTGCTAATACATGTTTATTCTCCAAGTACTTTAGTTGGTCACAGTCTTATAATTTGCTTACACAATGCATCATCTGTACATATCCCTACCTGCTCCTTGATATGGCCTTAATACCTTCCATACATTCCTATAAACACAATTCTTTTGGGTTTGTAGCAAGTTTACCCTGCTCTTCTTGTTAATAAATAAATGTGATCATTTTCCAATATTAACATAGCATATCCTTATGCACCTTACTAGCAGGTGTTTCATCATATTGCAGACTCTCCTTTCCCAAATCATATTTGTGCCTAACAACTACCATTTAAGTTAATGTTTTTAGGCAATGCATAGGACAAAAAAACACAGTCAGAATATGTAAAATTGACCCATGGATTTTATGATTTACCCACACCTATCCTTTTAATTGTGCCATACAAAGTAATTTATTTACATCCACTCATCCTTCCTTAAAGATGATTTTTATTTCTCTGGTTCTATATCTCTCATATGACGCTTTGTTGCATTATGTATATTCCTATTTATCTACAGGGGCTGGGTTGCTAGCCTTGTAGTGAGGAACGTTGGTCAGCCGGAAAAGGCGGAGTAAGGGTGTTCCCGGTAGTAAGTCCCTAGGTGGTCCCGGTCCAAGACCTAAAACAGTGAAGTCATGTCTAGGCTAATTAAAATGTTATCTAAAGGAAAAGAAAAGGAAGAAGAGCTACTCAGTATGGATATGAAAGGGTAACCCCTCCTTCTACCTCAAAGAGAAAAATAATAAAGAAAAATCAAAGAATCCCTCCTAAAAGAAATTGGAATTTAAAAAAGAACTCTAATAAAACGATAGAAACTCAAACACCAAAACAAAACCATAATCCCCCACCACAAGACAAAAGTAAAATAATATGCTACAAATGTGGACGATTTGGGCATTACAAAAGAGATTGTAAAATGAAAGAAAAAATAAATAATTTAAATCTCTCATATGACTACCAACTAAAACCCCTTTCCACAGTAGATTTTAGTTATTATTAAGTCCCATAATGTGAAAATTTCGGAAGTGGTTTCCTATGTTATTGAGTCTTATTAAACTAACTCTCACCCACCTGTCACATTTATTTCAGACCTTTTGCACTACACAAGTAATAAAGAGATGATTTACTATCTCAATTTGTCTTTGACACAATATACATAATAAATTCCTTAATCTCACCTCCCTTTTTTCTAGATTTATCTTAGTTGGTATTTTGTCCAACAATGCTCTCCAGGTAAAGTATTAGACTAAGGGTAGGACTTTTAAACTTCAAAGGTGATAAAATATTTGTGTGTTTTGGTCATTGGTTGGGTTTTGCAATGATTTGTATCCTTATATGACATTATATGTGTCATCATCTACTTCTACATCATACCCAGGCATCTTCGGTTCCTCTTTTCAACGGTACTCTAGATATTTGTGTTAATAGCTCCTATGCTATTTCTCAAGAGAATTTATCCCTTCTCCATGTTAGGATCAAAATCCAAATATTATTATTCCATTCTTCTAATTCTCTCATTGTGTTTTCCTTACACAATGAGATAATGTACAATCTAGGGGCTTTTAGTGCATGTACAATGAGATATTATTATTCCAAAATTTAATATTTGTCTCATCACCTAATTTTCATTTCATTCTATTACCAAACCAATTTGATATGGTGCCTTCTCCACACATTAGGCATAAATCTTTCCACCACCAAGGCTATTTTTGATCAGTTGTACTATTATTCAACTCCTTCTGTACATGGAATCTACAACCTCCTTCACAATCCATGTTTTTTCATTCCAAGCCTCTATTTATATTTTGCTAACATGACAATGTTAAATCTCTATATGTCCTTTATACCTAATCCACCTTCCTCTTTTGGTTTGCATACATTTTTCCATTTAACCCAAGCTATTTTGCTTTCCTCACGATCCCATCCCTATAAGAATTTCACTTGTATTCTTGTTATTTCTTTACATACACTTTTCAGGGCTTTGTAAAATGATATATAAAGCAGTGGTAACATAGAGATCACATATTTTAACAAACATTCGTGTCTTGCAAATGATAGCAGTCTACATTTCCATCTAGACAACTTATTCTTAACTTTTTTTAACGATGTTTCCAAAACTAAACTCTTATTGGGTTCCCCCTATTGTCATTCCAAGGTATTTGAATGGTATTAATATGTGATTGCAATTCAAGATAATTGATCATCGGTACAACACATCCTTGGCTACACAAATTACACATATTTGGCTTTTATGGAAATTGACCCTTAGACTAGAAACTAATTCAAAGCTATGCATTATGCTTTCTATTGCCATAATATTTTGGTACTTAGGTTGTCATCCGAAAATTGTAGTAAGGTAACATCTACCCACTTCCTACCTGTTTTCACTCCTTGAAGGAGGTTTTCACTCATAGCCTACCTTACCCTTCCAGCTAGACCTTTTGCTACTATTAGAAATAGGAATGGTGTCAACGAGTCACCTTGTCTTAATCTCACCAACAGAATGCCAATTACTAGCTCTTAGATACTTGCCTACTACCAGTACAATGTCTTTTCCTTTTAGGATCTTTACACATGTAAACACTTGGTTGTGCCACATAGTTAGAATACCCCCTCCTTCTTTATCCACTCCCTTGTAAACCCTATCAATATTGTTATCACCCTAGAAGTTATAACACTTAACTCCACTTACCTTAGCTATCTCCCATAGTTTTATCGTTTCATTACCCTTTTCCTTTAACCAATAGAGTTTATTACAGTTTTGGATATTGCTATCAGATAATACATCAGATACACTGACCTTGATTTCTGCTTTTGAAATGTGTCTTTCTTTCTAGTTGTTGGTAATCCTCTGTTGGGGCACCAATTTGCTTGACTCGCCTCTCCACAATACTCCTTTTTTTTTAACTCCTTCGAATCAATTTTTTTTCATTGATTAGTTGGAATCTACCCTTGTTTTTTTTTTCTTCTCTATTACTAATGTTATTTCACAAATCAACACCTTTATGGCGATTCTGTTGTCTTTTCGACCATTGAGGTTGCTCTCATTACATTCATCAACTGTAGTTGTGTCTTTACTCAAGTGTTGATTTTCCCTGATGACTCAGTCGTTTGTTAGGCTTTGGTTGACTGTACCATCTTCCCATTGCGTCTTGGCCATTTATGTACTACAATTGCTGGACACCTCCAAACTTGTTTATGTTCTCTTGCTTCTTTCCTTATCTAGGTATGTTGCCAGTTCGAATGTTTTCTAGTTTGGTTTTTGATTCTCCTCCGGTGGGAATAATCCATTTTCGTCCCTTCCTTAGCCTCCGTTTCCATGTGGTCTTCATTGATGTTCTTCGATGACTCTTCAGTTGGTTACTCCTCCTCGTGGGTACCCCTCCTCCCGTCAAATTTGTCCTAGTCGTCATCCCCTAACCACTGATTCAATGGATGGACTAGAATCAAATTGAATGTTTTCACGTAACCAAACTCTGTATTTGTCATATTTTGTCTCAAATTTCTCTTCATATAATGTTATTCATGGCACCCTGCCATTGATTTTGATGTCTTCTATGCACTCTACTTTCATTCCAATTGATGTCCTTACTCTAATTCCTACAATGTTGTGGTTTTGTTAGTGCCCATAAATGTTCCAAGTGGGGCTACTATTTTCCTAAAACATTTCTCAGTATCTTACCCAAACAGTTTTTGTAGGAACAGTTGGCTCCAGAAGGGGGGGAGGGTTTGAATAGAGCCTGAACTCAATTCGTTATTAATAAAAATCACCAAGCAAGATCATCAAAGATAAGAATATATAACCGCAGATGAAGCAGATTTATACTGGTTCACCCAAATCTCTTGGGTTACGCCAGTTCTCCCTTGAACAAACCGTTCAAGAGGTTTCACTATTCAATAAATAGTTACAACGAGCACACAAACCTCTCTAGGTTACAACGAGTACACAAACCTCTCCAGGTTATAACGAGTACACAAACCTTTCTAGGTTATAACAAGTACACAAACCTCTCTAAGTTATACTAGTCTCAATCTCCCCCTGAGATCAAGACCACTAAAGATTGAAAGAACACACTCTCAAAAGAGAGAACAATAACAGCTCACAAAAGTTTACTTCACAAAGGTCAAGAATTATACAATGGTTTCACATAACCCAAAATCTAAATGCTCTCTATAGCAGATTTACAATAAACAGTCAGTAGATTGCTCTATTCGTCAATGTATTGTATAATGCATTTCTCTTTTCTTCTTCTTGTTTTCTTCAACTTGAAATTGTTCCTCTATATGTAGCTTTTTAGAAACTAGCCGTTGGGATGCTTGAAAGAGGTAATCTTGACCTTCTAATTACTGAAATTAGCCATTAGAAGAACAACTTTTATTCTTGATTCTGTATTAAAAATGAGTTTATCTGCATATAGAAACAATTTAAACAACACAAGATATCTCTTATTTGAAATAATTAATCATGTTTAAATATTTCATAAAAATTTGAATAATTTTCACTATAAATAAATTTGAACGTTAGAGCACAACAAGCTATAAAATCTGATTTTAATATTTATGTGAAAGGCACTTTGATTTACAAAAACAAATCAATTAATCACATTTAAATATTTAATAAGAATTTGAAAATTTTCCATTATGAACAGATTCGAACGTTAAAGCACAACATGATATAAAATATGATTTTGATATTTATGTGAAAGACGCTTTAATTTGTTTTTCAGATTTAGAAACAAATCTTTAAAATATTTTCATCTTCTCTTAATTTTAAACAAAATTAATATGATAAAATAATATTAAATAAACACATATATGGGTTTACAGTTCATCTATGTATATTCATCATATTTAGAGATCTGTGAATACTATTGTAGCAAACATGTAAGATTATCAAATACAAACACATACTTAGAGTATTGTTATCATTAAAATTTTATTAGATGATTAGATTATCTAAAGGGACTTTGGACTGTCTAATGATTCAACAGTTTTGTTGTCTGACAAACTTTATTGACCACCATATTATAGATTCAAAGATTTCCTTCTATATTTTAATAATATCAACCCCATCCTCGCAGGTTAGTAATTTAATGTGATGTTATCTACTAGGTTGTTGATTCTTATGGATCCCAAACCCTACATGATCATGTCTACACGCAAGGGGTCTGTGCATCTTTACTTATGTAACCTTCCTACCAGGCTTTACTCTAACAACTATGTATTTGTTGATTTGACATTGATGGTCTTCCCTCTCCATTCGTCTTTCTTTTCTGCGTTAGCCTGTTTGTTGTTAGTTACGTAGATTTTGCGGTTTATAATTAAGTTTGACCCTCTCAACTACTTTACTTTGCATCTGCATTTTAGGCTTGCCCTCTGTCAATCTTCCAATATGATTTCTTCACCTCGTCTATACTCTTGACATATTCATGTAAAGCTTTAAATTTAATTTATGGTGACTACAATAACGGAGTCCAGTTCTTTTTCCAATTTCTTAGTATTTTTACATCTTCGAATATTACAAAGTCAATATATTTGTCTTCTTGTATTGAGTCTTCTAAAGATAAACACTTCATAAACTTCTCCCTATCTTTGGAAGAATTTTCGCTATTATAATTGTTGAGAAAATGAGAAAAGATTATGTCGTCACATTTCAAAATACAATATTCTGTAAAACAGTGTTCTCTAAAACAATGTTCTCCGATCTTCTCCTTACTTGATATATCCGTCTGACAAAATATAATAACTTGACAAAATATTTTATTTCCCAAGAACTACGAAGTCAAGCTCATCCGTAGCTACGGAACCATCAAGCTCGCTATCATGCTCGCAAAACTCTCCACCCTCTAAATGCATGCTCCATAATATTCTCTCACCTTCAAATATATTGACTAACAAATAATAATAAATGTAATTGTGAGAATTAATGCAACCAACAAACTCATGCTTCAATTTAATTATATATATATATATATAGAAACAAATTGTATCGTACTATAGTATGCAATATGTATGCTACTGATGGCGGTGGTCACTAGGTTATGGAACCATACTACAGTGTATCCAAACTTTTCAAGAAGGCACCACGAAGGTCCGTGTCCGATTAATAATTATATAACCGTTAGCTGCTAATCACAATCCAACTAACACCCTTCATAAATTAACATTAAATCTCTCCTCTTTTATTCGTGATGATACATGCACGTTTGAATTTTTTATATAACACTGTATATGTCGTACTTAATAGTTAATTGTTTCATAAAAAGTTGTCAACCATGATTAACTCTTCATTGGTGCTTGGTGGCAGTGCATGACTCTTTTATTGTTCCATATACTAATTAACAAGGCCAGCTAGGGTTCTTATAGTATTACAATCCACTTGTAAAACATATATATTGTGGATTTCCAGCTTCACTAAAATTTTAAATTGTAATTTAATGAATTGTAAATAGTTTTATGACTGTTTTTAGCATGTTTATATGGCAAAGAGAGTGCAACGTCAAACCTGAATACTGTACATGTGTTTTTTTAGACAACAGTATTAAATCTTCCCGAAATCTCACCAGAATGTAGCTTTTTCTTTTCAATGCATCAAAATTGATTGAGAATTTCTTTTTAAACACTGCACTGCAACCAACAAATCAAGACGTTAATTACGTATCTCATCAGCTAACATAAGAAATGAGAACGCCTGGATAAATTTTCTTTTTCACCAAATCAACTTTTATGTATAATTCTACCCAATCCAAATTATTAGTTTTTTTTGGATAGATTACATTCTTTAACTAATCTGAAAAATTATATTTACATGTATGATTTTCTCTTATATTTTTTATATATTTTATAAAGTAAATTTTAGATCTAATTCAACCTTATAAAATTAGTTTGTAAGGTGAGATTTGTATTCACTTATAAACTATTGAAAGATCTTATCTGATGTAGAATCTCAAAACATACCTTTCTTATAACGAGACTCGTGTTTGTGACTATAAATTTAAGAGTGACTGATACTATCTTAAGAATTAGACTTTAAGTATAATTCAACATTACAAAACCAACTTATAAGATAAAGTTTATAGGAATAGATTCATCTACATATTTAATCAAATTAAGTAATAATATAATTTTTTTAACTCCATTTTTAAAATAAAAATATGTGTGTACGTATATATATAATGAAAGCAAGACCTTGGATCACGTGCCGTTCAAAACAATTATAAACTTATCAGATTCCGTGTAAAGTAGTCAGCTTAAAAAGGATTGAGAAAGAGAAATAGAATATATAATTACTTTCACACAACATCAAAATTTATCTTAATACTAGCTAATGAGCTCCTGCATTATTTTATGAAGAATAATGGATAGCAGATAACTCTTGGTCATTTTTTTATGCATGTCCAAGCAACTTGGTTGAGTTTGACTTACCAGCTATGTATAAATATTTAGTAGACTAAGTTGTGAGTACTAAGGTTATATACAAATGTAACATCATCATGTTGATGAAGAGCCACAATTTGATCCATGTTTTTCTATTTTATGTTTGTTCATTTGAAAACAGCAAGCTCCAACTTGCTATTTCAGATTCGGAGGCTAACTTTTGAAATTAGTCATAAAAGTGGTATTTTAATGACAAGTGGTTGAATTGTAGCCTCTTTTTGAACTGAAAAATTGGATTATGTGGAGCCCACACCAGAGGAAACTTTGAATTAAAACTTACGGTTAATACTGACTTGGTGCTTCAACGATTAAGAACCTCGTAATTTAGTTTTTGAAAAAAAAATAAAAATTATAATTTAATTTCAGATGTGCAAAAGATATTAGGTTTTAATGTTCTGATGATAGGTTTTGTAAGATGATTTTATCATTAAACTCTGCTGTGAGTTTTAATATTCAAAGATTTATTTATATTTTACACATACTTAGAAATTAAATAAGATTTAAAAAAAATTAACAGCACCACCCACACAACACTAATCAAAGATACTACTCCAGAAAAAACATAATATATATATATATATAATAATAATAATAATAATAATAATAACTTGTAATTGGTCAAATATCTCAAATTAATTAAAATTTGGTCATGCTATAATATACAGCTAAGGTACACATTACATTTTAGAAATTGGTTTTGTGAGATTAATCGAAGTATAAACTTACTACTAAACTTTTATAGAATCATATCAAAAGTCTATTTTAGCTAAATTTGTTAAAATTATTACGTTACTCATTATTTGACTCCTGACTAATACCTAATCTCATGTTTGAAATATTTATTTCAAAGTAAAGATCTGATTTAGAGAGTGATATAAATCTTACTTTACAACCTTATTTTTTGTAAATTGATACAAAATATTAGTACTAAAACATTTTTTACTAGAATGAATTAAAATGGAACAAATTATAATGAGTGTTGATACCTCTAATTACGGTAATTTGTGCAAGAAAAAAATTTACTTTATTGTCATTGTTCCGTAAATGAATTTAGGCATTTGGATTTTAGTCAACTTGCTATTTGGGTGTGGACTTCTGTGTGGAAACGTCTTGGGAAACTACCACATTGTCGGATAATAAAAAATGAGCAGGTAAAGTTGTTGACTCCATATAATATTCTATCTACAACTTGCTCATGTCATGCCTCTTCCTTACAAGTTTCTGCGGTTGCATCATTAATTACCTATACTCTTAGTTTATCATGTGGTATGTTCAAAACAACCTTTTTTTTCATAAATACTTAAAAAAAGAAAAGAAAAATAATCAAATACTTTATAAGTTTAAAATGTTAATTTTGGAAAAGATAATATAAGAAAACTTTTGTGAATTAGGTTTCATTTTAGATAAACACTTTTAAGAAAAAGAAGTAGGAAAATATAAAATATTTTTTTCATACAGTACATTTACTACACTAATTTATAAACATTCTTTTATAATAACTTAATTGAAAAAGGATTTTTTTTAAGTTATCCACAAGTTAGTTTTAACTTATGGTAAGATTTCTTTTATATTTACTAATTTTTTAACAATAGTATTTGCCAATAAATTTACCTATATATAAATTAATTTTAATTCATAGAAAAAAAATTTAAAAATATTTATGAAAACTAATGTGGGTCAAACTCTTTGATCATAGACTCGATTCTACCTTTTAGGTTTTTTCCTTCCTGTATCAAAGAGCCATTTCTGATCTTGAGCGTTGGTTCCGAAATTATAAACTTCGGACGAATTCTTCCTGCACCTCCATTATCTCATCTGCACCTCTATAAAATATTGAATTCCAAAAATGTCTTATTAAAATAACAAAAAACAGCATGCGTTTTAAAAAATATAAAACGTTTGGTTTAAAAAAATTAATAAAAATCAGACAGAATAATATCCTATATACAAATTACAAACTGAATAAGAAATTTGGAAGTAAATCCTATTTATAATTTGTAAAACAAATACCACCCTATCAAGTTTATATTTTTAAAAAAATTTGCAAACTAAATGTTATCCCGTCCAAATTATATTTTAAAAAATTTTACAAACAGGATGATCATAGATGGACATAATTCAATTTACATTTTCTAAAAAATATAAATCGATAAGGTATCATTCGATTTATATTTTAAAATAAAATATAAACAAGATGATACATCCAGTTTACAATACCAAAAAAAACTTGAACAGTTTCCTAAATTATATACCGGATCCGCTTTACAAATATTTAGTATTATAAACTGGATGAAAGAGTCCCGTTCACAAAATATCAGATACTATTTCTTAACACATATGCCACTGAGAGTGAAGAGAAGAAGGATAATGCTATCTTTTTAATTTTATATTAAAGACATGTTAGTAATTTCAGAGTTCGTAACTTCACTCTTAGATTTTTACATGGCCTTTTCTTATACAAGGCCTCTCTGAAGATACCGGAAAGAACCTTCACTGTGAGAGATTTCTTTTTGCAGTTACAAATATGAATATTATCACTTTGTCTCTCTTGTTTATTAACTAATTATTTTTAGACTGTGTAATTTGAAAATTATTTCATCTATAAAAAAAACTTTTGTATTATATAGTTTGAAGATATTTTATATTTTTTGATTATATAACTTGAAAATATTTTTTTTAATTTTTACATTATACAATTTAAAAGTTTTTTTTTTACTTTCAAATTGTGATATATGAAAGTTAACTTTTGAAAAAAAAATTGAATTACACAATTTAGAAGTTATTACTTTCACATTTTATAATCTAAAAACTTTTTTGAATTTTGGATAGTATAATATTGAAGTCAGTTTTTCATGAAAATAATTTTTAAATTAATTAATTCAAAAGTTACTTTTTTCATAAAAAGAGAGTTTTTAGATGGTGTAGTCTAGAACTTTTAAGAAAAGTGCAGAAAGAAAAAATGGTCTTCACTGTTACTAGGGACTGTAGTCCCAGTTTGCTGAGCTCAAGGCCCAAGCCTCAAAGCTTGACAAATGTGTTGTCAATGAAGAGAAAATTAGAAGATTTGTAAATCATAAAATATCATGAAAGTTTTTTTTATTGATAATAAAAACAATGGGAAAGTAAAGGGGTTTTACCAAAAGGATAAGGAGCAAATAAAAGAAAATAATCATAGAAAATCGAACGGTATAAGCTATTCGTTGGCTATTATTCCAGTGTTCTGAAGTTCAGCATCTTGGTTTAATAAAAACTATGAGAAATATGAGGGAGTGATTCTTTCTGCAAATTCATGACGACTTCACGCAATTCCATAGTTTTTCAAAATTTCAAATTTAGACAAAAGGAAAAGACTAAAATACCTTTTGTTTTAAAAGAGAAACATAAAAGTAAGTACATTCAGGTGCTGTGTGACATTAATAAAAGTTTAGGATTGTGAGAACAATGTTGAGAGATTTCAGAAGTAGAAGTAGAAGAAGATTATTGTAGGAGTTGCTGAAGAAGGAAGCTGTTGCTGGGAGGAGGAAGAAGGTTGGGAGGAAGAAGGAGATTGCAGTGTTCATCGTCGATGGTGCATTCAAATTTTTTTTTTCAGTTCGGGGGTTTTCCAAATCGTAATGTTAATGTTTTTTGAAAAGCGTTGCGGTTTGTAAAATCCGTAACAAATTGGGGTGCACCTTCACTATTGCGGGTTCTACAACCCGCAATTCAAAAAAATTTCAAAAATGAATTGCGGGTTGTAGAACCCGCAATGTATTTTCTTAAGATTTTTATATTGCGGGTTGTAGAACCCGCAATATATTTTTATAAAATTTTTTGGCTTGCGGGTTCTACAACCCGCAATGTAAAAATCTTAAGAAAATACATTGCGGGTTCTACAACCCACAATGTGTTTGAACAAAATTTTACATTGCGGGTTGTAGAACCCGCAATATGTTTTGAAAATTTAAATGCATTGTGGTTTACAGAACCCCGTAACATTTTTTTTTAAATGTTGAGGGTTCTGTAACCCGCAATGCGTTTGAATTTTCAAATGCATTGTGGGTTACAAAACCCGCAACGACGACTTTCAACGGTGAAAAATGCCCTCCACCGCCGTCGTCCGTCATTAAATTTCCAAACTTTTCACTCTAATATGAAATTAAACATACAATACACCTTACCTTTACTCAATTGATTGTATAGTTGAAATTTTGATATGTGGTGGAACCTTTGTGGTGCCCGTGGAGAGTGGATGGAGGTAGATGGAGGATACAATGGTGAAACTTTTGTGGTGCTCAAGCTTTTCTCTAGTGCAAGAAGAGAACAGTGAAAGAAATTTCGAAGGTGCAGGAACCTGCGTATGGAGGTATGGAGGTGCAGGGTCGTTGGAGGCTGAAATAATCGAAAGATGGAAGGAGAAGATGATGAAGGTATGAAAAGGATAAGATGGGATTTTCAAAAATATAAAAAGGTATTTTTGTAAAATCGTTATTAGTATGGAACTGCAGGAAATCGTCGTGGAGGTGCAGGAAGAATCACTCAATATGAGGATAGCTTGTTTAATGGGTCTTACCCTCATAAGAAAAAAAAAAGGTGTTTCTTTTTACAGCTCATAACTTTCATCTACACTTCATAGGGGTGAGTAAAATACCAATTTGTCCATAGACATTATGTTTGATCTTTCGTATGTTCTCACTCATTCTCTTGTTGCTCACTTTTTTTCTCTGCACTTTTTATAATCCAATTACTTGCGTTTCTTTTGGTCACGGTTATCCAACTTATGTAATTCAAGAATGATTTTTGAATTGCCATTATGATTTCAAATGAAGAAGTCCCATGAAAAATACACATTTTTTAATGGAAAATTAATATTAATTAAAATCCTGTAATGTTATTAATGATTTTGTAAAAAAAAAAAAAACATTATGCTTTAGTGGACAATTTCAAGAGAAGAAAAAAATAGTGGGTGGAAAAAAATTAATGAGACTAAATTAATTAATTTTGACTCATAGTGAAATAATTAATTAATTTAGTGGTGTATTTAATTCTCACTATCCACTAGTGAAATAATTAATTAATTTGATACATTAATTCTTTGGACTGATAAAATAATTAATTAATTTAATTCGGTGTATTAATTAATTAATTAAATACACTAATTATTAATTAATTAATTAATTACACTAATTATTAATTAATTTAATACATGAATTTGATGGTCCTTTTTCTACTGAAATCCTATCACATTTAAGATCTTTATTTTATTTTGTCTAACGATATGTCACACTGACACAATTCCTGTCTTATAATTTCTTTTTTCTGCTAATATCATCTTTTTTATCATAACTTAGATAAAATCGTGCATAAATAAAAATATTTATCTATTAGGATAAATATGAAAAAAAATTACACTAAAAAGTCCAACCTTAATGTAAAGCACCGTCTACTCATAACTTTACTAAAATACAAAAAAAAAAAAAAAAAAAAAAAAAAAAAATAACTATTAAAACATTCAAATAAAATATTCTTACACAATTAAAAACATATCAGTAAAACTAATTATTAAAATACTTAAACAATCAATAACATATTACTAAATATAAAAAAACAGTGAGTAAACATAATTTAAATAAATAACTAAATAATTTTTAAAAAAAACATTAAAAAGATGCATAACGCAATTCCATTGGGAACATATGATTAGACAAACAATTGAATCGTGATTTCATTTTGTTTTATTTAAAAGAAAACGATTTACACCTTAACCGTTAGACTAGTGTATAGAAATTTAAAGATCTAACACAATTTAAAAAATATATCATTATATAAATTATTTGTTCTTGTGTTCTTTTTATTTTTTAAATGTATTTTTTTAATTTTACGCATTATATATGGTCATGTAATTAAAATATGTTTATCATTAAATATTTATTTTTTATCTATATTTTTTCAAGTGTCCAAAATTATATATATTTTTAAATTTTGTACTTTTATGGTGTTTTTCAAGAAAGTATTTATCATGATTTCATGTTGAGTAATACGAAGAAAAAAATGGTAATAAACTACTACAAAAATAAAAAAAGTTAATTTGATTGTTGTCACTGAAATTCAACAAGTTTTTTTGGAAGTATAATGAACTTGACTTGGGTAGTTGTGTATCATGAGAGAGTTTATAATTTAATCTAGTAAAAGTTGTATGAGAGGATTTACAATTTTATCATATGAGAAAGTTTGCAAATCTTTGTTGAGTATTTTTAAATGTGGGATTTGAGGTGTTGAATTATGTGAAATTTATTGTGTTATTTTTTTTTTATGTATTTATTTGTGGGTGTGCTTATGCTAAAAGAAGATATTATATCTTAGTGAGTAATTCCAAATAATGACATCAAAGTTGATATTCTAATCAAGGGAGGATGAGAAACAGTTTGGCATGAGAAGAATCAATGATGGGTGTTGCACCTTTATGAGTGTAAAGATTTTTTCAGTTGACAAAGTTGTTTTCTTTTATGAGTATTCATACTTGGAGGCATTGTCATATATACATCTTCGTTCAAGTCACCATGCAGAGAAACATTATCAACATCTGACTGTTTTAGAAACTAATCCTTCTTAACAGCAACAACAATGAAAGTTCATACAATGGTGAGCTTGGCAATGAGTGAGAAGGTTTCAAAATAATCTATTTCTTTAATTTGATTATAGCTTTTGGCTATTAGGCAAGCTTTGTAGCATTCTAAACTCCCATTAGCTTTGTATTTGATCTTATACACCCATTTACATCCAATGAGTTTCTTGTTATTGGATAGATCAATAACAATCTAAGCGGTACTACATTTGAGTGCTTCAATCTCGTTTTCCATAGCTTCAAGCCATTGAGAACTGTTTTCAGCTTCAACATAGCTACTGGGTTCACAACTAGTAGATAAAACAAGATTATAACACAAATATTTTTTAGACATTTTTTTGTAATGAAGAGAATCAAATATAGGATATTTGGTTTTTTTATCTTTAAACACTCCAACAAGATTACGATAATAATCATTGAGAAAGGCATGGTTTTTCTAATCCATATAGATTTTCTAGTGTTGTCGTTGGTGGTATTCATGGTTTGATCATTTTGTATGTTATCATCAGTATTACTTTGTTTAACATGATCGTCAAATAAAACATCAAAAATTGATTTGTTCTTGAACATTTAAATTAGTGTTTTGTTTTTCTTTATAAGGAAATATAGCTTCATAAAACACAATATTTCTAGAAATGACAATCTCTCCGGTCTTGATATAAAGCCTTTCATACCCTTCTCTGTATCCTAGTAAAACACACCCTTTTGTTCTCAGGTCAAACTTGGATCTATACATTTCTTAAAACAAAGACTTCCAAAAGTTCTAAAATTGTTTAAATCAAGTTTTTTCTCTACAACAATGGAAGGTATCCTATTTATAATGTTAACAGTATGTATAAGTGCATATGACTAGTAAACATTGGGAACATCAGAATGAAAAAGAAGGCTTTTTACAACGTTGAAAAATATGTTGGTGCTTTCTCTTAACAATGGCATTTTGTTGAGAGGTCTCAACATAGCTAGTTTGATGTATAGTCCCCATCTTTTCATACAAATCACTCCACATGAATTCTTGCCCGTTATCATATCTTATGGTTTTTATTTTTGTATTAAACTGATTTTGAAAACTTCAACAAAAAATTTCTAGTTTCAGCCTTACTATGCCTTAGGTAAACCCAAGTATATTTACTAAAGTCATCAACAATAGTGAGAAAGAACCTATGATCATGTATAGAAGAAACCTTAGTAGGACCCTATATGTCTATATGAATGAGTTCAAAAATATGTTTAGAAACATGATTACTTTGAATAAAATGAAGCTTACGTTGCTTAGTAGGATGACAAGATTCAAAAACATGATTTTTATCAAAATGGACATAAGAAAACTTTTTACATATGTATTGTGAGACACCATTAGAAGGGTGCCCAAGTTTATTATGTTGTAGATCAATATCACTATTATTAATGTTTCTGGAATGAAAAGAATTGATAATGGACCTGTTATTGTTGGTTTCCAAGGGACAAAGTGCATCCTAAAAGATAAGCTCTTCCAATCATCCTTTGTGACTTGATATCCTGTATTTGACAATGCTCATGACCAAAAATTAAGATTCAGTTTAAGGATGATATCAAGCACTGCACAGAGGTTATATTGAAATTGGAATTCGAAATATAGAGGACATATGTTAAAGAAAGATGTTTACAGAAGAAAATAGTGTCATAGTGTTTAGATGTAACATATGAACCATTTGGAAGTTGAACGTGTATAAGTTTAATCATATATAAGTTAGAACAATGTGGTCTATTGCACCTGTGTCCAGGATCCATAAATTTTTTATACATTTACCTTTTTCAAAAGTCAACGCAATAGACTCACCCACAATACTGTTAGTTCTATGTGTGGGCCCAACTTTTGATTTTTGAATAATCTTCCATATCTACTCCATTTTCTGTTGTGTAAATTGCAAGCCTTCTTGATTCTTTGTTGAATATTGTTGATCATGTGTGTGTCCTTCACTCTTGTTTCGTTTACAATCAATTATGTTATTAGAGACATGATCATTTCTATTCTTATACCATGGTGGGTATTTGTGTTTAGAATAACAATCCTCAGCTGTATGGTTCATCTTGCTACAATAAGCGCATTGTTTCCCAAAATTTGGATTGCGGGATCTTCCCCTTCCTTGTATTCTCCAATTACCTTGAGTATTTACAATTTTACTGTCAAAAATAGTTCCTCTTGTAAGTTGTCTTTCTTGCTATAACACTAAGAAAAAGATACGGTTAATACTTAGTAATGACTCCATGATAAGTATTTCAGTTTTCATATTGTTGTAACCATTAAGTCCCTTTAAGAAACATATTATGTATTTTGAATCCCTATATTTTATAACATTCTTCATAAGATTAAAAGAATACTAATTTTTGCAAATACAGTTTGGTGTGTCTCAATGACTCCAGTTCTTCACTGATGATTTTTAGATCGGTAAAGAATTCTGAAAATACTTCTTCCCCTTTCTTAGCTGAGTATATCTATTCAGAATATTAGAAACATGTTGGAGTACATTTCTTGTAAATCTTTCCATAGTTCCTTTGATTTGTCAATATAGATAATACTTTGAGCAATATGGTTTGAAAATGAACAAGTAATCAAACCAATGACCATGACATTGCACCTCTCCCAAAATTTCATAAAGCATCTTCCTTTATTAAAGTCTGAATGCTTCCATTTACAAACTTTCATTTGTTCTTTCTCATTGCCCTTTGCCATAAATGGCAATTATTGTCATTAAATTACAAACTAATAAGATCATGCGAGGATTGTATCCTATATGAAGATAATAACAACTTAGTAATTTTTAAGATTTTGAGTTTGACTAAATTTTTGTCTTTGAAAAACTCATCTTAACGAAGTCAAGAAAAAAATAACTAAAAAAGACAAATAAAGACCAAAAAAGAATCTTTTGTAAAAATAAAGCAAGAAGAAAGCAAACTCATATATTAAACGACATCTTGCGTAACAAAAGGTGAGTTTACCCAAACAAATGGTACAGTAGCTTCTATATCAAACAAGCACCGCATTTCAGTTATTGGAAGATGAAAAACTGCTATCATTTTATTAGACCCACTAAACCTACTTTGCGTGTAAAACTTAAATTTTTGCAAGCAATTCTATATAAATAAAATTGTATTTAACAAAAGAAAAAAAAACAAACTGACACAATAGAAAAGGTAAAAAAAATATAAATAAACAAGAACTCATAACGCAATATATATCACTCTGTCCGTTATTAAAATATTTTACTATTTTTGTATAATTTTAATTCTCTATTATTTATGTTAACAGATACTCTAAAAACTAGTAGAAAGAAATATATCCTTAATATAGATATAGAAACAAATAATGTAAAAACAATTAAAACGTGCATAGAATGAGTTGTTTAATATTAGGATAAATAGTATACAAAATAACCATATGTATATAATACTTTTATTAATAAATAAATTATACAATTCTTATATTAACATCTCTTATGCTTATATGAATACAATTACATTTTTATATACAAATTCACTCTCAATTTCATATTTAGTATTCACTTCTTAGTAACTTTAAGTATTTGTTTGACGTAAATGAATTTTAGTGGTGACAGCTGTCCCGCTAGTTTCTGATATATTATTATCTATTTAATATATATATATTGTGTAAGTATTTTTTAAATTTTTAATTAATTAATTAAGATGTTTAATTGAATAAATTAAAAAGTTGTATATTATTATATATTTATATTCTTTATATAATACGAAAAAGTTAATATTTTTAACATTTTTTTTTCATTTAATTGATAGTTTAAAGAAAAAAACTGTCCGGTCTTATTTTTAATATGTTAAATAAACTGAAAAACTACAAATATCAACCCAATAAGTGCTAACACTTTATTTATGTTCAAAGAAATTGAAAGTAAGAAAATGTATAAATAAAAGGCGAAGGCCCAAGCTTTGCCATATCACAGTAGTAGTTTGGGCAAAAGTTTTTTAAGCAAATATATTGATACAATGTTTTCAAAAGTAATGCATAGAAACTTTTGCACCCAAATTGCAGTAATTTCAGAGAGTTGTCTTTTTAAAAGTATCATTATTTACGTTTTAAAAATGATAATGTTAGTATTTCTTTAATTAGAAATTTAAATAGCTTAACGAATATATAAATCAACTCTATTAATCTATTTAATATTTTGTTAAAAAAAATAAAGTTAACATGTTTTTAAAAATAAAATACCATATTAAGACTTTTTAAAACTTGGTGTGTTGGAACGTAAGATCACAAAAGCATACAAAATTAAAATTAACATTTAATCTAGAAAATATGGACGACTGAAATTTATAGTTTTTGAACATAAGGATTAAAATACAACTTTTCTTTATAAAAACATAAATAAATTATAGAGATTTAATAAATAATGTAATTTTTAAAATGTTAAATAAAATACTAATGCGATAGTAATGCAAAAGGCTTTAAATCAAAACTTCAATCTTTAAAATATAATTTTCTGTTAAAATTCTTCTTATATCCCCTTTGTGATTTCCTGTAAGAGAAAGGGATCCAAAAGCCGTGATCAAAAGGGAAAAAAAAAAAGTCAACAGATCCAAAATCAAAATTCATGTAATTATAGAGTAATTAAAGAAGGTTGGTATTCGAATCATGCAGAGACAATTACAAAATAACAAAACAAAAGAAATGCTGTCATGTTGAATAGATTAGCAGAATGAGTTGACCATTACAAATTCACAGAATTTGGAAGTGGCATTCTGAAGCCAACAAACAACTTTCTTTCCTCCCTCTCTCACAATCCCAACGAGAATCAAATCTTGGTGTTAATCCATTTCTATTTCACCAGCACCTTCTACTTCTTGTTCTGAAGCAGGGAAAGATGGCGATGTTTTGTTGGTGATTTGTGCAACATTGATTGGTAAAGATGGCGTGGAGAAAAGGGTGTGAAGAAGTGGCTAATTCGAAGCCTCTGTTCCTCACGATCTACACTGTTGTCATCATTGGCATCGTGGTTTCCTCCTTCTACGTCTTCTCTGCTATATACTCTAGCAACCCACCTGCTTCTCAATCTTCTGCATGGCTCTCTTCCCTTTCGAGTATGTGCTTCCATAAAAATCACGCCTTTTCTTGTTCCACACTAGTTTTAGTTTCATATTCAAATGCCCATTTGAACTATTATCGCTGTTATTGCTTAGATAATGAAATTTACTTTTTTATGTTATAGAAGAGAAGGATAGTGGTGGGGGGATGTTAGAAGGTGTCTGGGCTTTGGAGAATCAGCTAAATCCTTAAATTTTGTCTTGTTCTTCTGGTAGTACATAATTCTTGTTAGAAAAGGAAAGTTGAGATACATGTTTTCTGTATGTGAGATGTGAATTCTATGGGCAGTTTAATGGTGGTGCCTGTGTAGGACACTTTTTATGTATTTAAAGCCCTGGTTTTCTTCCATTATGTGTGTTAAATATTAAAAACTTAGTTGATAATGGCTTTGTAGGTGAGGATACTCGTGTTACGGATCAGACACTAAATGTTTCTCGGTCACCTATGGTGCATTTTGTGCCCAGGTCTTCCTCAGTGGCACAAAATGAATGGCAAAGGTCTATATGGGATGTTCCACCGACCAATAAAAGAATGCCACCATTGTCGGATTTCCGGCTGACGAAGGCGCTGGTTCAGCAAAAGGTGAAGGATAATGTGGTAATAGTGACCTTTGGTAACTATGCGTTCATGGATTTTATTCTGACGTGGGTTAAACAGTTGAGAGATCTGGAAGTTTCTAATTTTCTTGTTGGTGAGCAGCTCTGTTTAAGTCTTGTTCTATCTGTCTTGTGAATGCAGTGGTGATGTGTTGATACAAACGCATATCCACTATTTTGTGCCATTGATTGTTTGAATTTTGAAACCTGCTGCTTAGGTGCATTGGATACCAAATTATTGGAGGCACTGTATTGGAAAGGGATACCGGTTTTTGACATGGGCAGCCACATGAGCACAGTAGATGTTGGTTGGGGGTCTCCAACATTTCATAAAATGGGGAGAGAAAAAGTTTTTCTGATAGACTCAATACTTCCTTTTGGATTCGAGTTGTTGATGTGTGATACTGACATGGTTTGGATGAAGGTGATATTCATTTTTATATATATGCTTTCTTGAGTCAATTTGTTTTAATTATTAGGATGGTCCATATGCTTGCTTTGATTTTGATTAATGATCCAAAATAAGCAGTAAAATTCTATTGGTTAGGACACTTTCTTTCTCTATACCGAATGAAATAAAGTTATCAGAGATTTTGTTCAGTTTCTTGTCCAGCCGGCTTATAGAATTTAAATTCAATAATTCCCCTAGTGGCATTTGCTTTTATCATCTACTCTATTTTTCCATGTAATTATTATGTTTTCTTATAATCTTTTACATTCATTAAGGACAGTCATCTTTTACAATATCTCCAAGCCAATGATGTGATTGTTGTAATTTATTCAATTGCATAATTGTTAAACAGAACCCACTTCCATATCTTGCTCGTTATCCGGAAGCAGACATTTTAACTTCAAGTGATCAAGTTATACCAACAGTTGTTGATGATAGTTTGGAAGTTTGGCAAGAAGGTGAATATTAACTTACTGCATTATTTTGACTGTGGTTATGTTGTTTCTTTAGCATACTTTTTTGCTGCAATGTAACTATGTTTAATGGTGTCGTGTTATCTATATAGCCGACCTCACCTAGTGGATAAGGCTTTGTTATTGTTGTACAGATCATGTAACTAAGTATTTGTCAGTCAAATGACATGTATGGACATACAAATTATTCTTTTTTGAATGATAGCCACCTTTTATGTCAATAAAAACAGTTTTGAGGCATGACTCTAGACGTTAGAGTGCCTTGTTTTTCATAAGTTTGGCATGGCTTTAGATTTGAAGTAAGCACATCAAATTTCACACAATTATTGACAATAGTCGTAACTCTGATTTTTTTTTTTTTTCCCCTTGTTATTGTTATTGGTCTTCCCTGTACCTAAAAATAAAAGCATTTTGATGGAGGCTCACGTCTTGTAACATGTCCTTCCGCATAACTGACTTACAATATTAAATGGCATAGTTTGAAGCAAGTTTCTCCCTCCCTGGTTTATATTGTTTTAGAATCAGTGTAACTAATCCATTGCTTATACTTATTGCTTCTCTTTATCTCTCATGTATTATACATGTTTCACTTGTTATTTTGACTGTGTTGATGATCTTTCTATTGCCTTGCTTAGTTAGTGGTGCCTACAACATTGGACTTTTCCATTGGAGACCCACAGAGTCTGCAAAAAAATTGGCAAAGCAATGGAAGGAAATGCTTCTAGCTGATGACAAGATATGGGATCAGAATGGGTTTAATGATATTCTTCACAAACAGTTAGGTCCATCTGTTGATGATGAAAGCAGGCTTGTTTTTGCTTTTGACGGAAAACTGAAGATGGGGATTTTGCCTGCGAGTATCTTCTGTAGTGGACATACATATTTTGTCCAGGTAGGGTTTACTCAACTAACAATTTTAAACTGTTTGAAGTATTTAGTTCTGATTTTTTATGTGCTATACCTTTGTTTTCTTTCTCACAATTAAATACCTTGAGGAATCTAGATAGGACTAGAGAAAATTTTGTTTACCTTTCCATTGTAATTTTTATTTCTATATTATGGATGCAGGCTATGTACAAGCAGCTAAGGTTGGAGCCATATGCAGTGCACACAACATTTCAATATGGAGGAACTGAAGGAAAGCGCCATCGACTGCGAGAAGCCATGCTCTTCCTTGATCCACCAGAATACTATAATCCTCCTGGTGATTAGTTGTTGTTCCTCATTTGATTTTGCATGTAGACGACATTCACGTAATATATTTTGAATTCACTTCTGTAAAATATATTCATTTCACTATTTGTCTATACTTGTTACTTAAACTTTGTGTTGAGCGGTTTCTACTCTATCTTCAAGCTAGCATCATACAATGATGTTGAATTTGAAAAGTTTTATGCTTTTGCATATGCAGGAATTGGTTACAGTTTCCCCTTCTGATTGATTAGTCAACTCTGTTTCATGAAATTACTGCAACATAATTTTAGATGAACTTTTGCAGGGGGGTTCTTGTCGTTTAAGCCATATATTCCAAAAAGCTTGATGCTAAGTGGGGAGCATAACGTTGGATCACATTTTACTCTTGTTAATTACCAAGTATGTACGTATCCACCTGAACTTGTTTTTTTCTACATTTTAAGCAAATTGTTTGCATGTTGTAATGTGTTGCACATATTTTTTTTCAGATTAAACAGATTAGGACTGCACTTGCAATTGCTTCCCTTTTAAACAGAACATTGGTAAGAACTAATTTTTGTGCTCCTACACGCTTCTTTATGAATCCCATTAACTGATAAACCACTAACATTTAGATGAAAGATGGATTACACTCAGTTTTTTGGTCTAATGCTTAATAAATATTTATGTTCAACAGTCCAACAGAATCTTGTTCATATTAAACTAAAGAACTAGCTTTTACGGTGTAATTTCGTCATTTGCTTAATATAGACCAAAAGTGTGGCATCATGCGATTTATGTAAATAACGTCACCTAGTGCGATAAGGTTGTTGTTGTTATTTAATATAAACAAAAAACATGTATATCAGATTTATGTTGTATGCTTCCACAAATTTATGATGTATTGCATATTGAAAGCATACATTCATGTCACATACAATCATTATTGTGATGAACACTAGTTTCTACTTGGTGTCCTACATGTCCCATAATATTTTTGCATAGGTATTCATATGTTTTAGGGTTCTAGATTTTTAAACTGTTTGAATTCCTGGGGAATTGATATCTAGCATAGCTAAAAAGGCAGGTTTGTATAATGTCTCATCACTATTCTTGGGAGTTACATTTTCTGATTATTGCTCTTAAATGTAACATGAAAAGTTATAGAGAAAGATGCTGCCATCATTTTACCAAAATCTAGTATTCAACTTAGATTATAATTGTATTTTGTCATACTTTAATTGAGTTGAAGATGCTTGATTCTCGTTGCCATTATTGGCAAAGTCGTGATTATAATTTATAACTATTATTACAGCATTTATTATCATATCTTTTCCATGATTCCTTGGTGCTTTTCCTTCCATTTGTTAATATTTTTGCTTTCCAATTATCCAGTGACTGGAAAATAACTGCTAGCATTATTTTGTTACTGGATTCTTCTTTCCCCATTCTAATAAATAACATTCCTTGAAATGCTGCTATCCAGAATATAACATTTGAAATACATTATTCTATGAGCTAACATGAATGGTTTATATAATAACTGGTTTTGCATTTCAGTTTTAGCTGAAAATGTTTTCTGATAAGACAGTTTGAATTGAAATATACACCTGGCTAAGTTGATTTAGGTACTGTGGGTATTCTTGAATTTTATAATTGGTGGTTTTATTTTTTTTGTTGCTATTTTGACTTGATAAATTCTATTTTTCTATCTTAAAGTAGATTCTTTGTGTTTAGGTCATGCCTCCACTATGGTGCAGGATTGATAGGCTATGGTATGGCCATCCTGGTATTTTGGAAGGGTCCATGACTAGACAACCTTTTCTCTGTCCTTTGGACCATGTATTTGAGGTATTTCCTATTTAAGTGATTTCTTATTATTTTATTGTTCATTTGTGGATCTGGAACTGGAAGATTAAAATTTTAATAATATCATCTAAAGTAAATTAGAGAGGTCTATGGCATAAGTAACTATACTTCATTCAGCTGTAAATGTGTACACAATGAGCAATATGTTTCTCATTATTGAGGCCTCAAACAGTTGGGAAATGGGGATAATCGGTACCAAAAGACTTCGTCAACAAACTCAAATAAAAAGAAAAAGTTTCATAGGTTTATGGACTGTTCTGTTGGTCTGCTGGTCAGTGAGAGATAATTGAAGATTGTCACAATTGCTGCTGTAGTAATTAAAAATATAAAAAAACATAAACAAAGGTGGAAGGGAAAGTTAATGATTAAAGTTAAAACTAGTATTCATTTAATGTCTCTGCAAAAGTTTTTTGTTATTTTCCATCTAATAATGTTCTGAAAGTAACCCTCAAGTCGCAGAAGTAACTTTAGAAGAATAGTGCAACCTAAAATTAATTGAAATTCAATTGACAGCGATATTATAATTAGTGTCAGTGTTTGCAGTATGATATTTAATGAAAGTCAATAGCCTCTGATGGGAGTAGAATGTGTGATCAAAATCTTTCTCTTTATAGACTTTTATTCACGTATCATTTCAAGAAGCACCACTGAAATTGACCGTGAATAGGTTCAAAGTACAGAAATTTATCCATATGAATTTTCGTTTGCACTATATATATCCCATTTCGTAATTTATGTGATTTCTTTTAATAAAACCAGATAAATAACTTCAGATTTGGTTTGCACTATATATCCCATTTAAGTTTTTTATTTTTTATTTGTAAATGCTTTTTGAATTTGTGTTTTCTCCAATTCTTGTTGCAATATTTAATATTTCATGTGTCCAGTGCTTCATCTTTTCTTCCTTCCCACCTATTTTTTACATAATTACAACATTTTATCAGTCACTTCCTAATGCTGCTATGTAACTGTAGGTCAATGTCATGCTGAAAAAGCTCCCTGAAGAAGAGTTTGGTCCTCAAATAGATTTTAGAGAGTACTCAATACTTGATAATCCCTCTCTGCCATCAGAGGTAATAAAGTCAAATACATCCATTTTGAGTCATGATTCTTGTTTCTTGATTTATGCCACTTTGTTTAAACTTATTTACCTTGGCTCTTGAGTGCAGATAAAAAAGTCATGGCTTGATGTTAAGCTCTGTAAAGAAGGAACCCAAGGTTGTGATGTCTCAAATGATACCACAAGTGTACGGGGAGTACTTAAACTTCCAAAGCACAGCAATGAAGAAACGGTATCTGATTATATATCATTATATCTATTATCATATCTATCCATTTAATACCCATTTCTGTTTAATTTTTTTTCTAAATCAACCCTATAAACTACATTCATATGATTATATAGAATGTCCAAAAATGATCATATTTCATATCTATTATCATGTCTGTCCATTTAACACCGTTGTTTCTACCTGTACTTGCAGTTTATGAAAGTATTCTTACCATTCAAGGATATAAAAGTGATCAAGTTCTCTTCAGTGCAAGATGCTTTCCAAGGTTTCACTGACAAGGCAAGGACATTTTTCTTTTACGACATGATGTTTACTTTTTTGAGTTAATGAATGTCAATCATTTGCTGATGCCATGCATTTATTTTCCAGGAAAGGGAAGATAAGTTCAGAAATCGTGTTAAGCGGTATGTGGGCATATGGTGCTGTGTGCCAGATCTCAGCCCTGGCCACATATATTATGATATGTACTGGGATGAGAAACCAGGATGGAAAGCAATTCCTCCTCAAACTTCGGAGGATGATCGTCCCCCTTGGTAAGATTAACATATATTTGTGTTTGTTATGACAATGCAATGGATGGCGGAAATAAGAGACATAAGTCCAAAGGAGATTTAGTTTCCAGCTACTTGTCAAAACCAAGATTGTATACAAGTGAGGAATCTGTACCCATACTGAGGATGTAAGATATTCTTAGAGACTAGACAATTGGTTCTTGTAACTTTTTGGTTTGTATCATGTTACAAATGGAGGCCGGCAATTTCTTAGAGGCTTCACATTTTGGTATGTGATGTTCTTGTTGTTATTGTATTGGCTGTAATTAAATACTGGAGACATTCAATTGTAACACACTTGTCTACCTTAATTTATTTTGATCAGAAATAAGTAATGTTTGTTTTTCTTCTGTCTAATGACCAGTGCTTAGTAAGTTTGCTTTTGTTAATTCATATTCTCCTGCCATTAATTTGTCTATGTATTTTTTTCTTTCAGCAACAACTCTAGATCTGAACATATCATCCAGTACATTTATTTGTTACACCAAAAGTTTCTGTGTAGTAGAGGTGTCAAGAAATGTATGGATGAATAAAATATAGACTTTTAAGAAAAAAAAAAATTGGTTTATACGTATGAAGAATAAGCCATAGCATTTACGGTCATGGTTGCATTTCAAGTTTGCTAAACCTTCCACGCTTGGGGTTGGCTTCTGTAGGTGCTAGAATTTTTTTTATGGGGTATGTCCCTTAATCAACCGAGTGGAAAATATAATTTCATTAAATACAAGAGAGTTTCAAATGTGGTTTTGATGTGACGTTTTTTTCACAACTTTTCCACTATCATGGTGCGAGAGAAATGTATATCTATGAAGTTAAGTAATGGAAGTGTTCATATCATCAAACCGACAAGGTATGTTTGAATAAATGGAATAGAGAAAACACACGTAGAGGTACATAAAGAAGACAGAAGAAACTTTTTACTTTATTACCATGCAATGCTATATCTTATATATATATATATATCTTGTACAGTACATAAAGGTATCTAATATATATATCTTGTAGAGTACATAAAGGTACCATAGGTATTTTGCTATTTGGATAGTGGAAGGTATATGAATAAGAACTAGTTGTTTGATGTGTATTGGGTCACGAATAAAATAGAGATCCAATTCGAAATGCTTCATTTTAGAATGTATTATTGGAACAAGTAACACTCTTCCAAGATTGTCCGAGTAGATCCGTGATGTGGAAGAAGATACACGTAGTTCATGAAGCTTATTTGAACCCATTTGAGATCAGCAAAAGCAGCTGCAATATCCCTGTATTCAGCTTTTATTAGGTATTCAATTATGAGTGTAAGTCTCACATTAGGAATGAGAAAGTTGAGCAACATATAAGAAAAAAACCCACAAACTCAATGTTTTAGAGTTTTGGGTTGAAAGTGGTATCATTTCCTTATATGGATTTGACTTAGTTCTCATTGTTAGACATCTCCCCAGTGTTTTTCTCTCGGATTCTCTCAACAAGTGGTATCAGAACCGATGGTTTGCGGCTTGGGTGACTCTGTATCGAAAGTCTTCCTGACGGAGGTTTCAAGCAAGCGTGTCCCGTATAAGTGTGTGAACGGCGGTACAGCTAAGGGGTCGTTTGCTTTCACTCGAGGGAGAGTGTATCAATGTGGAGGAGGGACTCTCACTTGAGAGAGAGATGGTTGGGTATTCGAGTATGAGTCTAAGTCTCACATTGGGTAGGAATAATTGGGTAAGAATAAGAAGGTTGAGCAACATATAAGAAAAAAAACCCACAAACCCAATGTCTTAAAGTTTTGGGTTGAAGGTGGTATCATTCTCTTACATGGGTCTGACTCAGTTCTCATTGTTAGAGATCTTTCCAGTATTTTTTCCTCAGATTCTCCCAACACAATATATTGAAAAGTATATATTGTAGAGATCCTACGATAGAACAATACAAGGAAGCATCTTACAAGGTAGGGGTGTCGTCTTGAGTAAGCCGAGTAGATGAAATCATATATGTGGGTTGTAGTTTAGAAGATAGCATGTTTGTGCGTTGCAACAGATCCTTTATATACCTTGTTTGTGATAGATGAAGATTGCCATCAGTTGTCCACGAATAAAATAGTGCAAGCATCCAAGAACTTTTAGAGCAAAATGTTGTTTAAGTTGTGAAATAAGAGATTATATATCAGTTTTAGAAGTGCTTGTGATCAACATATATAAGAACAAATAATGTGGTGCTGGAGTTATGAAATTTAGTGAACAATGATGTATCACTTTGAAGAAAAACCAAGAGAAATTAGCTTATGAAACCATGAACGTGGGCTTATTTAAGGCCATATATAGCCTTATTTAGTTTGCATACAAGAGTGCGATCAAATGCTTCAAAAACCTGGTGGTTGACTCATATAAACAATTTCTTCTAAATCTCCATATAAGAATGTGTTGTTAATATCAATATGATGAATGGGCCATAGATATATGTGAGAGCAAGAGTGAGACCAATGTGTATGGTGCTTGGTTTGACAACTGGACTAAAAGTTTCTATGTAATCTAAATCATATTGTTGATGAAATCTTTTGGCTACAATATTGTTGGAAAGAGCCACCCGCATTGTATTTGGTCCTGAAAACCCATTTGCATCTTATAGGTATAATATCATTAGGTAGAATGTCAAGAGTCCAAGTGTTATTTTGTATAAGAGCATTATATTCCTCTTGCATTACTTTAAACCAGTGAGGTATGTTTAAAGCTTGTTTGACTGTGGTGCGAAGAGTAGTAGAATCAATAAAAGCTTGAAAAATATGAGGCTTATGAATTCCAACTTTTGCTCTTGTGACCATGGGATGAATATTTTGTTGTGTTCAATGTAAAGATTGATCTGCAGTGGAGTTTAAAATAGAGGAAATAATGGATATTTGTAGATGTTGATCATCAGATAATAAGGGTGAAGCATTAGTTTGAGAATAAGGTGGGAATTAATCACAGTTAAAGGAATAAGACATATAGAGGATTGATCACTTTCATTAGTTAAAGTTTAAAAGGATTATCAGATAAAGCAAAAGGAAATACATATTCGTTAAAAATGAAATATTTAGTAACATAAGTTTTACCAGATAGAGACATACACAAATATCCTTTGTGTGCAGAGCTATATCCAACAAACAAGCACATGGATGAGCGGAAATCAAACTTGTGAGTATTATATGAACGTAGTAAGGGATAGTAGACACAACCAAAAGTCTTAAAGAAAACATAATTAGGTTGTTTATGAAACATCATTTGATAAGGATTGTTATAATTCAAAACCAGTGTAGGTAAGACATTCATGATATTCACAGCATCACCCCAGAAACTAATGGGAAGTTTAGCACTTGCTAGAAGAGCTAAACCCATATAATGTTTATGATTTCTTTCTATGGAGCCATTTTGTTCATCAGCATAAGGACAAGTAATGTTGGATTCCATTAGCAGTAAAAAAGGGTTTAAAAGACAAGAATTTTTTTTTTTTTCATTATCAGTTTGAATGGTTTTAATTTGAAAACCGGTATGTTTTTGAGTATAATTTGAAAGATTTGAAAACAGTTTAAGCATGAGACTTATGAGTAATGAAGTATAGCCATACACATTTTGAATAAGCATAAAGAAAAGAAATATAATAGTAAGAGTCATTAGAGGCAGCAATGAAGGACCCCATATATCAATAAAAATAAGTTCAAGAGGATGAGAATACACAGTAGTTAAATTAGTGAAAGACAACTAATGAGATTTACCAAGAACACAAGATTCACAAAATGTATGTGGTACTTGAAGTGGTACATTACATTGTTTCAGAATATGATATATTATTCTAGCATTCACATGTCCAAATCTATTGTGCCATAAGGTATATGAAGACTTTAAAAGCAATATTATCTGTGTAATCGTTGGAAGGCACAAAATTTTCAAACACATACAGTTCATCTTTAAGTTTTCCATGGAGCATAATTGCCTTTGTTTCCTGTTGTTTCACCAAACAATGATCAGAATAAAACTCAAAGAACACTTGATTATCACAGGCAAACTTAGAAACACCAAGTAAGTTCATGGAAATAGCAGGTACATTAAGTAATTGATTCCAAGAAAATTTGGTGTTGGTGTGTGGAGTGGTGTAAATACTAGTGTCAACGTGTAAATTATTACCAATTTTGGTTGTTACTCCCCGTGTATGGTGTTTTTGTAAGAAGACTAAAGTTGTTCGGCGTGAGGTGATGAGAGGCTCCACAATCCGAGTAACAACGGATCATGAAGAGTGGATGGAGTGCTAAGAATAGAAGGCTCCTCATCATCACTGACCGATGAGATATACTGAGAAGAGTTAGCATTTATAATAGCAGAAGTTTTTGTATAATACCGATGACCAATGGCAGAATGGCCAAACTTAGCACAAATTTGACACTAAATTCTTGATCCTGCGAAAGATAGAGAGACAGAAGAAGCAAGATGATTGTTGGTGAAATTTTTGGATACAAAAAAGTGAGTATTGTTGCTTCGAGGTTGACCACGTCCAAACTTGTGAGATGAGGGTGAAAAAGAATTCTGCATAAAAGGCTTTGACAAAGTGATGGAAACAATGGTTGCAGTGTAGCTTGAAGAAGGTGATCAGTTGTAAGACAAGGTCTTTCAAACCTTTCTTCTTGAGCCAGTAATAAAGACTCAAATGTCGTCAACTATGGGTCTAAGTGTGATGTAATGAAGGGATCGTATTCTTTTGGCAAACTGTCAAGAATAGTCTTAATATGTTCTTCAGCAGTAAGTGAAACTCCAACAGCAGCCAACATATCTATGATATTCTTGATTTCAAGAAGAAAGGTAAAGATTGTGTGATCACGTTTGAGTGTTTTGTGAAGAAGTTTGAGTTTCTTGACGTGTGTACATAGTAGACATGCAACTTGGACCAAATCTGAGAAGATGTATCTAACCCTACCATCCTAGTGAGGATGTTTGTGTGCATAAAAATTAAGAATAAGATAACAATTAGATGGTCTTGTTGATCAAGTATTGGAGGTTTCATGTTCAGTAGTGAGAAACTTTGAAGAAAACGTTCTTGTCTTGTCTTATCAAAAAAAATATTGAAACTTGTGTCTTTTGAGAGTATTGAGGACTTGTTGTCAAATTAAAAAAATTGTCACCATCTAGCTTAAAAGAAATTGGGGTGGTGAAACTGAGAGAGAAGAAATTGACAGTAGCAAATAATTGTGTCAAAAATAAAACAGAACCGGTTGTGACCACTGTAGATTGGTGATACCATGTGAATAAAAGGAAGAGAAAAGAAAAGATATGCAGAGATACAAAAAGAAAACAAAGAAAAAAACTTTGATTTATTAATGTGTTAAACTGTGTGATGCTATATCTCTAATATATATATAACTTGTACCATACATAAAGATAGTATAAGTATTTACGTAAGAGTATGCAATTAACAATATTAAGAATTTAAGTATAAAGTTACGAATTCTACCGTGAATGAAAATGAATGAGATAAGTAGGTATAAAGGAAAAGCCTCACACGGATATGAAGGTGATGATTTTTTACTATCAAACTCAGCAAACTGTGAAAATATTGGGGAGTTAGTTGAAGAATCAAAAAACGTTATAGAAAAATACTTGTATTAGATCTCCAAATGGTCTCTACGGGAGGTGCTCACAGAAAGAAATAGGTATAGACATTTATGTTTGTGATCATCTTTTTTCAAAAGATTCATGGTCTAAGAATGGAGGCATAAAATTAGTAGAAGAATGGTTTGAAGTTTCGAAATTCATAGTCTTCAAAAAGTTATCCAAATGGCTACATGGAATGATTTGTTACTTTAAATATATAATATACACACATTAGCCATAGGAATGCGTTAAGAAGTTTACAACATTTTTTCTTTTTATTAACTTGATTACGAAATGATTTATAATTAAATAATATTTACGAACACTATAATGTTTAAAATACACTAATAATTCTTTTCTCCTAATTCCCTACATCATTTTGTTTTTACTGTTGTGTTTTTACTCGCATTATTTATAAGTCTATAAAATGTACTTGGGTGCAAGGTCCAAACAAGTTAAAATGTTAATCTTGGAGAAATAAAACTTATACAAAATTACGCTTAATACTTGTTAAAATTCTTTTAGTGTGACTATTATCTGGACACAATTTAAAAATATATTATTTAGTGGGCAATAAAATTCATTTTTTTCAACATGATAATAAAATATTTCTCTAATCAATATGAAATGAATAGATACCAATATTTATCCGTATTCTTAATTAACGATGGAAATTTATTTGTCTAACAATTAATTTTTAGTTTACCTAAAATTGTATTTTACTTAAAAAATTATTAAGTGATATAAATACATAAAATTAACCATTAAAACGATGCTAATTGATGGCAAGTATTAATCGAAGTGATAGAATCATTTGATATTCCCCATCATACATAGAAAATTCCATATCAAACTTCCCATAAAAAATCTACATTAGACTCATCATTGATTTGAGGTTGATTAAGAAGTTCGACACATGGTTAAATGCTTGTCGTGAGGATTCAACTAATAATGTGTAATTCATATATGAACAAGAGAACAATTCGCTTCGGATGTGTAATGGAATGTAACAGACAACGCCAAATGCAATTGCAGTAGCAATATGCCTATGGTTATTTGAAACTTGCTCTTGATCTGGTGCAGCTGTGTGTTTTGCTGTTCAATTTCTACAATCTAAAGAGAACCAACCAACCTCTTATCCTAGCTAATGCCAAAAGTATTGAATTAACAAAAAACAATAAACAAAAGAAGAAACCAGGTATCATACTTTAATAGATCGATTGATCACATTATCCCAAGTATGGTTTATTATGAAGCAAAAAGCTCTACACAGATAGAGTCATGGTTTAGCATATATACAATCCTCACTTCCACTTCTTGAACATACCACCATGCTTCCCATGCTTTCCATGCTTGAACTTGCCATGTTTTCCATGCTTGAACTTGCCATGTTTTCCATGCTTGAACTTGCCATGTTTTCCATGGGCCATGCCAAGTGCATGGTGGCCATAAGAGCCATGAGAGCCATGAGAGAGATGGTGAGCACCGTAACCAGCAGCAGCAGCGGCAGCACCCCCAGCAAGCATTGCTCCCATACCGACATGCCCGTGCCCATGCTGCTGCCCATGCTGGGGCCCTGCTCACATAAATAGAGAAGTTAATTAAGAATTTCCAAGGACAGCAAATTGTCACAGCCAGCACAAAACTTTTCCAATAGCCAATGCATACATCAAATTACAATTGAAGAGAACTTCATAAAGCTTGACATACAGTAATGAACAGCCAAACCATACATTACATAAAAAGGTTGCTCAAGTAGTGTTTAGTTTAGAATCCAAACAACAAGACACTCACAATTTAATTAATCCACCGACGTAAATATTTCTCAACCCATGAATTTGCTACAATCAGTAACTTTGTACAGATTTGTCTCCTTTGTTGGAGAGAAGACATATTAAAGTAAGAAAAAAGAATGTAATCTACCCTTCATTTAAAGCAAGTTAAATTTAGGTGACTCGTCGATTAAAAATCGACAGCGAGTATATCCTTGCCTTTTCATTTTACAGATAATATAATATTCGTATTTGATGGTGGCATATGTAATTCTGTACGTCACACGTGATAGAGTATTCATATTTGAGGGTGGAATATGTAACTCTAAAAGAAACTACTTCTAGGTAGGCATCATAACAAGTTTTTAGAGATAACATTGTAATAAATAATTATCAGTAACTTAAAGATGTGATAAAGAAAAAAAGGAAATGTACCTGATGAACCAGGGTAACCAGCAGGAGGGTGGGCACCATGAGGGTAACCTGCTGGAGGATAGCCTTGTTGAGGGTACCCTGCTGGAGGATAGCCTTGTTGAGGGTACCCTGCTGGAGGATAGCCTTGTGGAGGGTATGCCCCAGGTGGGGGTGGGTAAGCCCCAGGTGGGTACCCAGGTCCACCTTGTGCCATCCCATGACCATGGTGTGAAAAAAGTCCTTTGTCAGATTCATCATGCTTGTCCTTCCCACCTCCCATCTTTCAGATTCCAAGACCCTGATGATGATGATGATGATGATGATTAGGCATCATGCTTACACAGTCAGGTCAAAACAAAGAAACACAAAATCGGAATCTCCAATCCAGACCATTCAGTACTAAAGTTTCAGAAACCTTGATGAATGTAAATGATGAAATTTATGTTGCACGAAAAAGAAAAATTAAAACCAATGGTCAACATGAGTGATTGAAGAGATCAAACATGAAAACACTGACAATTAGAGGACTGTTTATCACCTTAACATAATTCAAGGATTTCATGATGAAGAGCTACACGTAGAAATTAGGAAAGCTACACAATTGAAAATTGATAATTGTGAACAATTAGGGAACTCACCTCTTTCAATTTGCAGAATACGATGTTGTAATTAAGAAATCGCAATAGAAATGGATGATAATGTGAGAAATTGGGGATCTTGTCTTAGTAGAGGCTTTTGTATGGACAATTGAATGCTTAGAAGAAGAAGAAAAAAAAAAGAAAAAACGCGTAGCGTTCACTTACGCGTCATTGACGGGGAAATTGTCCTCAACACACAATGCCACGTGGAAGAGCCTAATTGCCCAAGGTAGTGTTCTTTTATCTTCTCGGTTACTTCACAGATATTTTTCTTCATTTTTCCTTCTTGAAACTTGGAGCCTGCCTTAGATCTTAAGAAAATAGCAATTAATTTTCATCTCAAAATATTATATGGTGTAGATATATCTATTTTTCTGATCAAGATAAAGATGTAAAAAAAATTATATATTTTTGTTGGCCAGAAAACTTCAATAGTTTGACTTGATCAAATGTAGCTAAGGACACAACAAAAATTAATAGAGAGATACTCATATTATATGCATATAGCTTTTATTTAAATATATATTTATTTCTTCTCAACCTCATTCTGTCATATCTAGATTAAATAAAGTTACAAACTTATTGAATTGAAAATTAAATAATTAAAAATTAGAAATACTAAAATTATGTGAAAAATAATTAAGAACCAAAATTAGTGACAATTAAAAATTAAGGGATAAAAATGTGGAAAATAAAACTCGAGACTAAAAATACGAAATTCATAAAATATATGGACCACAATTATAATTAAGTCTTTGTTGAAAATTACGTTGAAATAGGTCGTGACTAGTGAAACCGGAATTATATATGTAAATATGTTCGAATAACTATGTTTAAAGCATCATATTTAATAAGTGATGCTCAAAAAATTTACATAACTCAGAAACAAATGTCAAAGATATTGAGCACAAGGTCCGAAAAGTCTGTATTCAAAAGAATTAAAAACGTATATATTTAAAAATTGAAAGAATATTTGATAAAACCTGTGAATAACTTTCAAATTAAAAAAAAAATGAAATAAAAAACCAAGTTATATCTTTCTGAGAACATTATAGACAACTGTGACGTCAGAAGAAAACATAAGTTCGAAGTAATCCAGATTGATCATAAGACTAATCAATTGAAGAAAACAAAGCAGTTGAAATGATTTTATCGTAATAAACATCAAGAGAAAATGGTGGTTCCATTTAGAAAGTAGATATTCATGTATTCTTTTTTATAATAGACCTAAATTATAAAAGCTAAAATGAGTTTTGAGCACTTGAAAAATGAGTTTTAGATCTGCCTTCCAACTTCTATATATAACATCTTCTACTTTCTATACAACCCTTTCTTCTTTTATGTAACTCATTTTGTTTACTTAAGAATTTGTTGTCATACGTTTAGTCTGAGTGGTGTAGATGTTAGGAATGTTTAAAAAGAATATAAATTTTGTTTTGATAGCTGGTATACCTATCACACTACTATATACACCCCTTTGAGCAACTATATGTCAATTATTTTATTTCTAGAGCTTTGATAGTTGCAACCGACACATTGGATATGTGCATTTGTACGCGTGCGTAACATCATTTACATTGACTCCTAAACTCACATGAAACTCCTCTCATTCAGGTCCCTCTCACATGATCCCGAATTATTGAATGCTTTCTCCTTGGGTTTCATCAATGTTAGACAACCTATGAACTAAATTCCCACCAACATTTTCTTGTCCACATTGATAGCATCTGATTCCTAATTATTTAGGATTTTGGTTATTTGACTTTTCAATTGTTGATTTGATTTGTTTCATAACTGATCAAGTCCATTTACCTTATGGTTGGGATGGGAGGCTGTATATCCTTTCAGTCCTTCCAGATTGATTCCATCCACAAATTCACAAGTTTTTTCAACGTTACTATGGTATATGACGAAGAAGCTCGTGGAACACATGAAATCATTCCCACAGTAGAGTGAGGAACACTGATATTGAATAAGTGTTTGTACGAAGATTCACAAACGTCAAATTCTAAAAAATCCTCAATACAACTTGTGTATATGTTATAACCAAGAAAGCTAATGCTGAAGAAAAAGCTTTGGAAGTATCTCAACTCAAATGCTATATCAGTGCTCATGTTCTGAACAGCGAAAAGTCAACATTCCAAAGGATATAAAAGTTCTTTTATGCTTTCCTTTGCCTTCATTTTGGATGGAGGAGAAGGAGATCGAGGGGCTGAGAGTCAAATGGGACAAAGTTAACACATGTATTCTAAGTTTCAATTTCTTTTGGAATACTTTAACTATCCAACCAATCAATTTCTTCTTCTTCATTTTATACAAATAAATTGAAATTGTACTTTGAAATTCATAAAAATGTTTTATCCAGTCTTCATTCTTTCTAGTGCAGTGGTGGATAACACGTAGGATAAATATTTTTTTCTCTTCTTCTGGGGGTAGTATGGATTGTGATAAAATTAAAATAATTATTGTATTTTTTATATTCTTTGTTTTAAATATCTTTTATTTTTATGTAGATAATTTTCTTAGTTAAAAATAATATTACATTTTTCGTAATTAATTTTTTAATAAAAATATTGTAAACAAAGAATAAGAAGTCAATATATATATATATATATATATATATATATATATATATATATATATATGAGAAAA
>Ga0209489_101650_pt1 | contig 45880 bp, 24 predicted proteins | sample SiratrowhiteBW_FD_187527 | JGI IMG/M metagenome (GOLD analysis project Ga0209489, IMG submission 187527) | Root nodule microbial communities of legume samples collected from California, USA - Siratro white BW (SPAdes) (version 2) | ecosystem: Host-associated > Plants > Roots > Nodule | place... | reverse complement strand
TTAAGACAAAAAAAAAAAAACAATAAATACCATTAATCTTAGGTCCACTTTTGATTGCAACACTATTATAATACGCTTATCAAATTTTAAAGATCCATTTTACTGTTAAAAATATTTAAGATTAATTTAATTTAACGTTCACTTAGTTCACTCTAATTTTTTAAAATTTATTTATTTATTTTAAGATAACATTAGTTAAACTGACGTTAAGATCACTATATAATAAAAATCTATTTTGATTCATATTTAAAATGAAGATTTTATTACATACATACATTTCATTTGACATCCCCTTTGTCAATGATAATGAAATTTATGATAAAAAATACGAAACAATGATATATATATATATACTTATATTCCAATTATTTTTTATTTAAACGTTCTCAATTTTGTATTTTTAAGTTGAAAATAAATTGAAATTCTAATAATTGAATCAATATAAAAAATGAAATAAAATTCATGTTGTAAAAAGCTTTTAGTCAAACTTAAGTTAAACTCATTTAAGAGATTACCTAAAATTTTAAGAAGATGAAATTATCGATCTTTATTTATATATGTTTAATATTTTTATTTTATTTAAGGAGAGATTTAAATTTATATAAAGATACTTAATATTTATAAATCAATTTTATAAGGTTGAATTATATTTAAAATTTATTTTTTAAAAAGTAAAATGTAAAAAAATAGAAAAAAAATAAGAAATAATAAAAGAATATTTAGATAATATTAAGTTTTTTGAACGGTTGACAAAATAATTGATGCAAGAATATTTCTCTGTCCATATAATTTTTTTGTTTGTGACAGTAAGTTATTAGGTTAATATCTGATGTGAAAATAGATCTTTCCACTTGGTGAAGGTAATTTTTAAATTATAGGCAACAATATTTCTAACTTAAAAAGAAAGAAAAATAAAACAAGAGTGAATGGAATCTATAATAGAGGCATGAGTAGAGAAGCTTTGTGTTCCTCTTTTCTGATTATACAAGCAAGTTGGAACACGTCAAAATATGCTACTAACAAGACCCTCTTTATATAATGGAATCTATATATTATATATTATTGGTTAAATATGCCACAAACAACACCCTTCTCACAGCAACAAAAAAAGAACAAGAAAAAGAAAAAGAAAAAATTGCTAAAGGGTAAAGTGAGGATTGATAAAAACATTCCTATTGACATTCCAAATTGCTTAAGCCTTTCCCTCTTGCTTATGTTTGGTGGAAGGCTCAATAATAGGCATGGTTATTACAATTGATGAAGGTTCCTTATTGTTGCACTCTCCTTTTTGACCATATTTTTCTTCACTAAAATCATTTGTGCCATCCATTATATTTAGCTCTGCAATTACAGAATTTTGAGCACCCTTTATAGGCAAGGGAATTTCATCTGCCACTTTACTCTCTATTTGTTCTTTGTGCTTTCCCCATAGAACTGAGTATAAACCTATAACAATTAAGATGGCACCAATCACACTGCAAAAGAAAAAAAAAATAACCTTTAGTTAGTCTGAAATGAATAAACTGTTATTTTGATTTGTATATACAAAAAAAGTTGATACAAGTTTATATATATACTTGCAAGGAGAAGGGGAAAAAGAAATTTACCCTCCAAGATAAATTTGTTCTGCAAGGATAAAGGAACCCATGATGGCAACAATGATCATCATTAAAGGGCTAAAGGCAGTTGCAAAGACAGGTCCTTTCTTCTTAATCACTAGTCCTTGCACATAGTATGATATGCTTGATGTCACAATCCCCTGATAAAAAAATATATATAAAAATCTTAAGCATTGAGTTAAAGACACTAAATTAACCTCTTAAGCTGTTTTTAAAATTAATTAATGAAAGACAAAAAGTTTTTATGTGTATTAATTCTTACAGCATATGCAGCAGCAAGTAAGTTCATATCCCAGCCAATTCTCCAAACAGAAGGGTTGTGTTCAACAACAAAAGTAACAGCAATAGCTTGAATAGTGCCTATAAAGCACACAAGTGAAGTGAGGCTTAGCTGATGATTCTTGTAGGTTTGTATAGCTTTTGCCTGTCCAATAGCACAAAAATAAAAGTCAATTATTTGTGTGACATCACCAAAAGGGCATTGAAAGCTAGAGAGAGACACAAAAGTTGGCACATTTTTTTTATTTTTCCTTTTTATTTGTTGTTGCTTACTTGTAAAACAAAGAGGGAAGCCCAAGCAAGGGTGGCAATAATAAGAAAGATGCATCCTAAGAACCAATCTTTGTCCAGTGATCCTGTGGTGGTTGTTCCATTGGCTTTATTTTGGGGATGTTTTGCCCAAACCATCTCCACTATAGGACCTCTGTATAAGGTCATTAGCATAGCCCCTGCAACTGTCACTAATGTTCCCACTATCTTTGCTATGCATCTAACTTGCTTCATGTCTATCTTCTCCATCCTTTTGACATATATATAAAAAGAAAAAAAATAGCACACCTTCATTTATAAATGAAACTTAAACTTCTTGACCCCTTTCTCATTTTCTTTTTCATTTAGGAAAAAAGAACACCTCCCTAGAAAAAAAATAAAAATTAAGAATGAGAATATATTTTCAATTAGAGTAAAATATTTTCAAATTCACTTTTTATTCTTCAAAATTTAGTTTTAAATTAAAATACTTTCTTAGTTTCTATATTTAGTAAAAGTGCTATATTTTAAACTGTTAATTAAAAAAATTAATTAGCAGTTTATGCATTTCCAGTGTAAAATTATTTACAGTATCAATCACTTTGAATTTGTATTACAGTAATTTATGATTAGATAACAATATAAAACTACTTTACATTATTACTGATATTTTAAAATGTTTGAAGAAACTAAAATACATTTTACTAGTCTTAGCCATGTGCTATTTTTTCCAGTTAGAAACCATTAAAAAATTTAGGGTTTGACCAATTTACCGGCAAAACACTGCCATCACAAAAGTCATAGCAGGAAGCATGTTGCTCATTGCACATGAGAAGGTTGGGGATGTGAGCTTCAACCCAGCATAGTAGAAGTTTTGATCAATCACAGGCCTGTGTTATTAATCCAACAAATATGTTCATATTAATTCTAATTCTATGTATTAACCATGCTAATAATATAAAACTTGTTATTGCATTTGGACACTAACCCCAGAAGAGCTAGGATAAAAATTTGCATGAATATTGGGAATGTTATCTTCGGTTGACCTTTCCTGAAAAATTAAACAATGAATAACCATTATTTTACAAAGTTAGATCAATTAACAAAAATAAATCAAATGCCAAGGTTATGACTCAGAGAAATTATTAGGCAAAATTAACTACGTGTTACTTTTGTTTCTGGATAAAAAAAACTAGTAAAATTCTTAAACATTGAAATACGTTTTCCAATTTTTTTTTTTTATTATTTACATACCTAAAAAAAATTAAACACACGCTGTACGTACCTCTAAAATTTAAACATATTATTTATATCGCCACTAGTAACAACCACAGTTGAAAATTTTACCACATTCTTAACATTCTGTTAACTATACATTTAATCAAAATCCTTTTTAATTATAATTTGAAATTATGATGTACATTATCATTATTATTAACAGTAATTTAGAAAGATATTTAAATTTTAGAAAGCAAGAGTATTATAAAAGTAATTTTTATCTTCATTATTTTATAAATAAGAAAACCTGAGTTAACACAATGTAAAAGAAAATGAAACTATAAATACACAGTGATTCAAAATCACGTTATAATCTTTCTAGAGTGTATCTTGATTATACAAACCTTTCAAAAATAAATGCAAAAGGAGCTATAACGGCAGTTGCGAAAGCGTGACGATAAACCACAAGAACATAGTGGCTCATGCCTTGGTTGAGAGAAACCTTTGTGATAATGTTCATGCCAGCATAGCCAAACTGCAAAGAGATCATAGCCAAGTAGGGTTTTGAGCTTGCAAAGAACTTTGCACAACCTCCAAGCTTTTCAGTGGCCATTTTTCTTTCTAAGTAGGTAGTGTTCTACAGAGAAATTTAAGAGGAAGAACACTTGAAGAAGGCTTGTGTTGCTTCCTAAGAAATATCAAGGTAGTGTCCCACTATTTATACCAAGGAATCAAAGGGTTTCGTCATATGCATGTACACGTAAATGTGAATGAGTCTTTTTTTTTTTTTTTTTTCTTGTGGGGTCTAGGGATATTGCAATGGGGGGCAGCACGACAATGCATATATAAATGACTAGGTGGACATGGATTTTCAAACAAACATGAACAAGTAATATGATAATGGAATCAAAAGTGATTACATAAAGTAGGCTTTGAGTATGTTAACATCTTATAAGAAAGTTCACTTTATTATTTTTTTTCTTTTGTCTACCTAATTAATTTGTACTATCTGTTTTCTTTGGTTCGTATATATCCCACTATTCTAGCAGGATTATTTCCCAGTATAATAAATACCGAATCAATAATTGGTTTAACTTTTATAGAATATCAAGAAAATTTCATGTTACAGATTTAATGAATTTAAAGTTTTCTATACTCACTTTCCATAATACTCTAATAGATTATTATTGTATATGTAAATGATAAATTAGTGTCATAGTTGGTTCCACCTTCTATCTAGCATTTTTTTTAATTGTGATGAGCAAAAGTTGCTAATGATTATCATGAAAATTAATTGAATCATGTCTTGATAAGAATCAACCGACACCATATATGAAAGAAGTGTCAGAGATCAGCAGTGTCAACTGCAAACTTTTGTGGACGTAGCTTTTAGTTTATGTTAATTTAGTATAACCTTTTCTTCATAAATTTCTCTCAATGAGTTTTTACAGTTTTATCTGTCAATTGTTTTAAAATTTAAATAATATTAATAGTTAATGTTTAGTTATCTCTTTATCTTGAGAATAAATATCATTTGTTATTATTTTGTAAGTGGTGAAAGAAATGATGATGGAAAAATATATCAAATAAGTTAAATCAATATTACAAAACTTGTTTTCAACTCATAAAGAATTATTGAACTAATAAGGAAATTAGATAAAAATAACAATGAGAAATTTATCATAAATAATAAAAGATAAAATAAATAAAATAGTTATGTAAATATAGTTATGTAAATATTAGATATTTAATAAAGTTGTGTTGTAGATGAAAATAATTGTGGACCATCGGGAAATTATTATATTTGATTTTGAGCAAGGCTAATATTTAATTTTTTATCTTATTGTAATTTTTTTTAGTAATAAAGAATATATAAATAAAAAGTATAAAAAGATGTTTTAGTTTTCGATAAAATTTAAGATATTCATTTTAGAACATTTAATGGACCAAAAGTACTTGATTACATTTGTATCCTCCAAGATCTTATTACATAGAAACATTGTTTTCGCAAGAAAAACAATTAATGTGTCCTGCATCAAATATTTGACATGACATTTCCAAAATAATTTTGTAACTTGCAATCTCAAAGATCTCTAGTAGTGTTAAATTTTTGTGTTTTTGGTGTTCAACGACCATTATGCTATTCAATGATATACTCCGCATGATCTTCTTTTCCAGTGTTGTTTTAACACACTTTATCACTAGTATACTTTTGTTATCTAAGAATTCTCATATTTAAAATTCCAAAACTATATAAAATCTGTGTGTAATGAATTCTTATCTCTTTGTGTTTAAGAACTTTGAACTCCTGCAATTACATGTTATAACTGACATTGATATGTAACACTAGCTCCTCTAGTCATTTCTACTTGAGTTTTGTATCAATCATTAGTCTTCAACTAGTCTTTTTATTAATTGTCTTTGTGTCTTGCTTAAAATCCAGGTGTTTAATTGTTAGCATATTTTTGGATTTTTATATAAATCTGTTTCACAAAAAATATGCTTGTTTGTTGGTACAACATCTTTTATATATTCTAGCAAGGTTATTGGGCTTATCGGGCCACCATTAGACCACCGTTATACATAAATTTCACGTTCGACTTAAGGAGTTTCGGCGTGAGAGTGGTGTGTTAGAGATCTCACATCGACTAGACATGAGACCTTTCAATAGTTTATAAGTAGGTGCAAATCTTTTCTTACAAGTCGATTTTGTAATGTTGAGTTAAGCTTAAAGTCTACTTTTGATATGATATCAGAGTCTATCATAGCTAGGTTGTTTGGCCTATCAGACCACCCGTTATATCGGGCTACTATCGGATCACCATTACACATAAATTTTACGCTCGAGTTAAGGAATCTCGATGTGAGAGAGGTGTGTTGGAGATCCCACATCGACTAGAGATGACAACTTTCAATAATTTATGAAAACACATGTATATTTTAACAAACTACCTTTGAACAATCATAAATGATAAAAACATATATTATCATACCTGACATCAAAACACAGATTAAAAACAAGTGTAATAGAAAGAACCAAATTTCCATTTTCATAGGACATTGCATGTAAACTAATAACCTCACTTATGATAGAGTATTATCTCTTGCATTAGACATGAACTTTGGTCATGTGAGCATAGGGTATCTCAGCATAAGCTTTTAGATATATCAAATCTCTCACCAATATGAGGATCCACATGCCCAACCTTTGTTCGTGGTCAAATAATGTCCTCTTGTGTAAGTATAGACATATTTCCTTTCCACATAACTTCTACAAACCATTACTAAAGCACACTCTTTCCTAATCATATATATATATTATTTAAAAAAACATTATGGCCAGATATTTGCATTTATAAAAATCAATTTTCAATTCAACTCACATATAACCAGATTGCTTCATTGCTTTATATTCCTAATTTCAAACATCCTACCAAATTCAAGCACCAGTTAGAGTAAGTGAAAATGGCTTTTGTAAATTTTGATGTTATCCATAGGCATGTTAAAACATAGGCATGTTATCCATGCCTATGTTTTAACATGCATTATTGTAAATACCTCTTCAACGTCAAAGATTGTATCCCTAAACATCAATTTATTTTTGTATTGTATCCCTAAACATCAATTTATTTTTGTAGGTCCAAATGGTCCAAATACATGTTATCCATAGTATTCTACACATTAAATTACACTTTCTACTACAACCTATTAGATCAAAACCAAGAAAATGGTCCTTAGCAAGGTTATAATGAACTGAATGTACTCCTACCATTTATCAATCATACTCTAGATTTGACTTGCAGTTTAATCTTTTTGTAATGAATGAATCTTTATTCTAAATCTTGTGAATTTTTTCAAATTGAGATTAAATTACAAGTCTTCCCTAAATTTCACTTTTTCTTTCTTAGTTACTTTAACTAGTTGAAGCTACGAAGCACTTCAGCAGAAACAATCATCTGGACTAGGAAAGCATATATCCCAGAGTTTTCAATATGCAATAGGATCAACTAGATTTTTGAGTACATAATAGGATATTGATCTCATATAGTATGCATGCATTCTACATACACTATAACCTACATATAAGGGTAATCTATTACCTTGTGAAGGCAATACTATAGTTGTTTTGAGGGGCATAACATACTACACATTAAAAGATTAGGATTTTTGAAACTGTGGTTTATTAGAGTTTACGTATTGTTTCTTTATTTTTTTTGTATGTCTGCGGACAGAGTCTGAAAGGCTATATGTATAAAAGCAAAATTATGAAAGGGTTGAAACATCCTATAAGTATTCTTTTAATTTTTTAATTGGTGATAAAAAAAACGAATTGAAAGAATTGGAGATTATATCAAAGAGAGGAGAATACCTTTTTTATTTAAAAATTTCTTACAAATCTCAAAACCATTTTATTTTATGAATTTGGAAGAAACATAACTTGTCACTATAGCAACACTTTTTTATGTTCACATAAATTTAAAACTATAAAAATAACACACTATTATAAGTGTCTTAAAGTTTTGGTGTCATAAGAGAAAAAAATGAGATAAACTTTTCTTTCATATAACATTTATTAGAGTTAACTTGAAAGAAAGACATTGAGTTAAAGTAAGATATGAAATATGTTTTATATAGGTCCTAATGAGAATCTCAAGCCTAAGTCGTATGTAACGATTTAAATATGATACAAAACTATGTTTTGTAAGCATACATATATAACTTAAAACCTTTATATCATTTGAATTTTGTGATCACATTTTAATTATTATTGTGTTTATTATTAGTAGTAAGAATAATATTAATAATAATATTACAGGTGACAATAATTGTTTCATAATGAAAGTCAGGTGAGTCAAGTCACAATCCAATTTTAAGTAAAAAAAGTTATTATTTGACTAATATTATACCTTTTAGCTTAGTGGTAAGAGTTCGATCTAATAAATAATATTGATAATAGTAATAATAATATTACTTATAATATAAATAATATTGTTATTACTATTATTATTATATTATTATTATTATAATATTATTAATAATAATATTAATTGTATAATAATAATATAAATAATATTAATTATTAATATTACCTACTAAAAATTCATAAATAATTACCTACAAATCTAAATTTATAAATAATTACTTATGAATTTAGATCTACATATTTTATCTACAATCACAATATTGAAAATAAAATCAAATAATACTAAGCTTGTGGTAATTGAAAATTTTATAAATTCTAAATAGAATCAAAATAGTATAAAAATCTTTGCACTATTTTCCTTTAATATTTTTTTTTCAGTTTTGTTTTGTTTGTATTTTCGGTTTCAACATCTCCTTGATTAAGTATTTGAAGAAAAAATTTTCTAAAGTTTATAAAAGTTCTTAAAATATCAATTCACTTCTCTTTCAAAAGTGGGTGCATAACCTACTTTTCCTTACATCATAAAAATAGGTCATAAATATGATGGCCAAGATATCTATTTGTCTTCTTTACTATATAGGATATTATTAACATTAAGTGAATATCAAATAAAAAAGAATTAATTAGACGACATTTGTATTTTGTAAGATTAATTACTTTATATTTAGTCTATTAATGTTTGTATCTTGAATGTTAGAATGCTCACTTGACTTAGTTTATAAATAGAGCAATTACACTTAGAATCACGAATTAAATCTCTATAAAAAAATTCACTTGAAACTATTTTGACACAATAACATGTGAGCTAAAAAATATATATAAATTAGTAGACAGAATATCCCTCTCTAATTTGTCTATAAAAAAAAATACTCATGTATTTCCGCATAAAAATAGCTAATCATTAAGTTCTTTCTTCGCAAATCCTTGCAAAACTGCAATTGATTAGTTTAATTTTTATTTTTATTACTTATACTGAGTTTTTTTTATAATATATTTCATTTATTTTCTACACCCTTTTAATTCCTTTTATTTCTTTGTTAACAATAGATTGATAACCAAAAATCTAATAAATGAAAATTGTCATCAATGCGGAATTCCAAAAGTCATTATCAACAAGTTCAACATAACTAAGATCATCTTCTATTCTATATAATATATAAGTGGAATTCGAAAAGCCGTTATCAGCAACTCAACATGATTAAGATAATCTCCAATTGCTTATAAAAAGTTATTTAAAGCAAAGTGATGTTGTTAAAAAAAACCACATGGTGAAACATAGCTTAATAAAAAAGTTGTTTTGAATAAGTAAAATTAATATTAAAAATTAATATTGAGGATATTTTAAGTAAAAATATGAAATTAATTAGAAGATTTACAAAATCAAATTAAACACTAACTTTAGTATTACCTTCAAAAGTAAAAACAGCTATACTAATAAAGCGATTTATTTTAAAAAATATTTATCTTATATAACATTAGATAAGATCCAAAATTAAGATAATTACCTCACCTAACTTGCATTAATGTTTTGTGGGGGTGACGTAACGAAATCTAGCTTGTGGAATACAAAATCATTTGGAAAGCTTGTAATTTATGGAGGGAGAAAGAGAGTGATTCATTTCTCCATTGAATACATTAATTGCATGCAAAAGTTTTCCTTTTAAACTTGGAGTTACAAACTGGAATTCAATGAGCATTTGTGTGTACGCCACCATTGGACACCTCATGAATAATTTTTATAAACTGACTACAAATAGTTATTGTGATTAAAACTTAGCTTTAAGCGTAAATTTATTTCCTCTAATAGTCTAAAGTATAGGTAATTTTGGTTTCTACAGTTTTAACTATTCAATTTTATTTTCTATATATTCAAAAAATATTAATTTTAATCTTCATAACTTAATTTTTTTTAATTTTGATCACACATTTAAAAGATATATAATTGTGGCCTCGTTATTGGCTTACAATATAAATGTCAATGATTTTAATTACACGACGATTCAATTAAATAATTTGTTTCAACTTTGTGTTTTTAATTATTTAACATATTTATTAATTTCACTAAGTTTTAATATTTTATATCAAATTATATCACTTGTAAAATATTTAAAGCCAATGTCATACGTGTTTCTCTAAATTTATCATGTAATCACATTCGTTGAAAGACTAGATGGTAAATTAACTACGTAATAAAAATTAAATTAATAATAGATTAATAAGTTTGAGGGTGGATTTGAAATAAGAGAGATTTTAACATGATTATAAATTTTCTTCATTACACGTTGTTTAGTTTGATCTTTTATAATTATTAGTATTTTTACTTTTTATTCTTGATTACACGATGTTCAGTTTGGTCTTTTATATCATGGATGAGGGATGAAATATTAACTTAGTTAGGATGTTATTTTCTTATAATAGTTTTTGATTGATATATTTACTCAAAAAGAGTTAATTCTTAAAAAAAATAAATAAAGAAACACAATCGGTCAAAAACTACTGTAAATAGGCGAAAATTGAATTTTATGTTTGAAATACTACCGGCCATGTAATGAATGTTAATTCGTTTGTAATACTCTAGAAAATAGCTATAGGATAAAAATTAAACTAGAATTTAATTTTAGAGATAAATAAGATAATATCTATTTTTTGAACAGAAGAGTTGATTAAGTAAATAAAAGATAGTTATTTACTTTTTATTTTTATAACAACCACCAACTCTCTCTCTTAGAAGATATTATCTCTCTAATAAGATATTTTATCTCTCTAAGAAGATATTCTATTTTTTTTATAATAACCACCAATTGTTTCTAAAGATATTCTGTTTATAAAAATTACCAAATCTCTCCCTCTCTCTTTTCTTTAAGAAGATATACAATTTCATTCTTATAAAAATCACCATCTCTCAAACAATTTCTCTTTAAAGTTTTCTACATTCTCTCTAGATTTGTCATCTCATAGGTTATCAGATTGACAATCAGAGGACATCCCTAGATTTCTAGCGTTGAGTTGAGTAGATTAAGAGTGTCCAGTCAGATTCTTGAACAGAGTTAGGTTGTCTGTGATTTTATGGTTTTTGAGTATCTCTATTCTATAGAGGTAAGAGAAGTTAGTTTGATTATTTTTTATAAACATTGTAATTATTTGTTTATTAATGAATTGGATGTATGTTTATGTATTGTATTATGTAGTATCAATTTGTGAATGATCTGATGTGTGATCGAGAGATAGTATCTTCAAGAAAGGAGATACCCGTGTTGAGATTATTAGGATGTGCATTGTTTGGGGATTCTAAGGAGGTATCTTGACTCTAATGGTTCATTGGATTCACATGGATGAAGATTACCCGTTCGTGAAGAGTCGAAGGAGGTTCATATGGTCTTGTCCGAGGTTTGAAATATGAGCCCGATCAGAATAGGACATATGGATTAACCCTGTGCATACGTGATTCGAGTTTTGAAATCTGAGCCCGATCGGAATAGACTGTTCTGAGGTTTGAAATATGAGCCCGATTGGAACAGTTGGGTGGTATATGACAGGTGCACACCTCTAAGTCTAACTCAATGCACGGGTGTCTTCCGAAAGTAGAGAGTCTAGTGTCTTTGTTTGTGAGTGAGTGTATGTATGATGTGAGATGAATTATGAAAGATTGAATTGTTGTTGTTTTGTTGAGATAGAAATCCAATTTATGAAAATATATATTTTTTGAAAACTCTCTAGCTTACCCTTCTTTTTGTGTGTTGTTTGTTTTGTTTTTAAAACTGCGATGATCGTGTATATTACACGTGAGCAGAGAATTTTGACAAGTGGTGTGTGTCTCAGTGAATTGTGATGAAGAAGCTTCATTTTATTTTATTTGTAATTTTATAAAGATATTTTATTAAATCTTATGCGGAGAAGTATAATTTGAAATACATAATGAATGTATGAATATTTATATTCAAGTTTATTATATAATTTTTTATGTATGAATTTTTATATTCAAGTTTATTATATAATTTTTTATGCAATAAAGTTTCTATTATATGAAAAATATGGGATGTTACATCGCAACTAGTTAAACCTAGCTTTGGTCTTTAAATGGGATGCAATAGATACAAAAAAAAAATTTAAAAAATTGTCGTCCTTATTTTCTAAAAGAATTTCATTTAATCCTAACCTAAGTATCAATCACTAAATATTTGATTTTGACACAAGTCAATTATATCTATCAAACTATATACACAATTAAGACAACCAAAATAAAAAACACATAAAAAACAGTCAAACATAAAATAAAATTAATTTCAACACAGAACCAATCTCAACAAAGTATAAATCAATTTCAACAAAGTTAAATATAAGGCAATTTCAACACAAAACAAATTTTAGAGATAAATTCAAAACCAAATTTATAAAAAAACAAAACAAATTTAAAAAAAAAAAAAAACTTACCTATTTATGATGTTCTAGAAACTTCTGATGGACAAGAAGAAAAAAAAAACATCACTTATATAGACATGCACTCATCATTCATCAGTTTATCAATTTTAGGAGACTAAAGTCATCAACCTCAAATACTAGCACCCAAAACACTAAATACTTAGCACCATCAAACTCGTCAAGCTAAAGATGAACCACCACGAACAGGAACAACGATGGATGAAGATGAACCATTGTACAAGAAAACCACAGCAAAGATGAAAGGTCGTTTAGGACACTATCAACTTGTAGAGGAAGAACACAGGAGTAGTAGAGGAGGAGAACGGAGGAAGAGCAACGGAGGAGAAGCAGTGGCGACAACCAAGACCAACACATAATCAATCTTTGCAAATGATTTTGCGGAGCTAAAAGAAAATATTTTGAAGTTGGATTGGAGATTGAAGGAAGTTGTGGAACGAAGAAGAAAACGAACACGGACAAAATAAAATTAGAAGAGTTCAACCTAATTTATGACCACATGCGTCGGCCAAATCGACGTTAAAAATCGTTAATCTTAACATTGACTTGGTTTACGCTTATAATCATCGGTCTTAGCATCAATATGACTGACGTTAATAATCGTTAGTTGTTCTTAGCATTGGCCAAATTATTGTCAACACAACATATTGATTTATTATTTAAATTCAAACCCCTTAATTTTATTTCAGTTAATAAAATTTTACAATGAAATTAAAGAAAAAAAATATTTGTTTAACTAATAATGTTTCCATTCACTATTTGATCGAAGCTATTTTTTAACACGTATTTGCCTGTTTTGTTTCCTTGTGAATGTAATAAAATTGTTTATTTTTTCAAATATGTAAACGATAATTACACCTATAATAAAGACTTAAATTATTCATTTTTTCAAATGTGTGAATATCAAAATTATCTTTATATTAGATTAGAAAATAAATTTCAATTAAATCTACAAGTTCTATTTTTTTTATGAAAACACTTAAAATTTATTACAATATTTATATTAACACAATTTGTTTTAAAATCATTTATTACAATATTTATTTTAAAGACATTGATTTATCAATGTTTCATAAGTATAATAATAATAATAATAATAATAATAATAATAATAATAATAATAATAATAATAATAATAATAATAATAATGAGTTCCCATTATATTTCTTATGATGAAAATGTTATTATATAAATACTACGAGCCCTTTACTTAGGATAACAAAATATGAATAATAATAATAAAATAATTATCTTTTTTAAGAGTAATTGTGATTCATATTAGAAAATAAGAAAATAAGAGAGTAGTTATTATATATATTTTGTATTATCACCAATTTATCTTGTTGATATTAACTCATTTATAATATTCTTTTAGGGATACATGTAGGTATATCTTAAATAATGACATAATAGGTGTGAATCAATCATGGTAGTAAGACATTTACACTTAGTATGTAGAGAAGGGAAGTTAGATAATTGGTTTATAATATTGTATTATGGTCAGTGGAAGATTGAACAAAAATTAAATTTGGTCGGAGAAGAATCCTTATGGAATAGGTTCTCAAGACTCTATGCAATCTCAAATTGTAAGAAGAAAACCATACGAGAGCTAGGGGGCTAAAACGATAATAGTTGGGGTTGACTCTAACTTGGAGGAGAAATAGATTTGTTGAAAAACTATCCAGGACAACAATCATGACAAAAATAATGAGATAGTTTAGGCAAAGAGATATCATTGATATATAGGTTTGGAAAGAAGACGATGGGGGTAATTATGCAGTGAAAACTATATATAGTACTTTACAAAATATATATAAGAGAAAACATAAAATTGTTTAAATGTCTATGGAGTATAAAAGTAATGGTCTCTAACTAACACTTCCTATGGAGAATGTTGCTTTATAGAATACCAACAAAGGTAAACTTAGAATACAGGGTGTGGGTCTAGGGAATACTCAATGTGCTATGTAATGAAAAAAATAGGCAACAAACCACCTTTCTATCAGTTGTAAAGTTGTGCAGAAATTTTGAGATATGTGTGATAGGTGGTTGGGAGTTAGTTTAGTTAGATAGTATCTTCTAAAGAATCATTTTCATCTTATAGAACTTAGTGCAAACCAAAATAAGGTTTGGAAGGGACTATGAGAAGCAATCATATGGGAGATATAGAGTGAGAAAAATAATATTACTTTGAAGAAGGGAAGGGTTGGTAGAGAAGAAATTTTTTGCATGGCTCAATTTAGAGTGTAGGTATGGATGAGACATAAAATACCTAGTTTGAAATTTTCCTATTTTGATTGATTTTACTATCCAATACAATGTTTGAAAATCTTGCAATTGTTAAATGGGTAGGTGAACAGTAGGGAGGATAAAGGAGAAGGGTGTAGGGTATAGAGGGTAATCTGATATAGCAAGTTGCAAGTTGTTGTGAAGGGTGTAGGATATACGAATGATTTCCAACAAACAAGTATGTTAGTTATGATATTGACTATCTTTATATTGCATTGTTGCATGCTGATCAATGAGTTTTGTTTTTACAGAGTCTAAAAGTCTAAAGGCTAAGAATAATAAATATTCTTACGGAACTTTGAGACTAAGAACAAGATTTCAAGATGCTAACTATATTAGCTGCTCTGTGAGTCTCTGATCTCTAGTAAGTGAAACTATAAGAAAGATATCTATAAAAGATAGTGACGCTTAAGTCAATGTTCAGTTGTCAAAAGTTAATAATATAAATTGGGATAAAAACTAGAGAGTGAAGAGAGAAGGTCTATCAAGAGAGTTTCTATGGAAGAATTAAAATTATTCATCTATCACCAAAGTTTTCACTTTAGAAAACATAATGCAGGACACCATAAGTCCTCTAGGCTTCTCCCAAAAAGAGTGTCTATTATCAACCAAAAGTAACAGGACAGGGGCTAAATTAACTTGGGTACAATAGAAGAACGAAGAAGAACATCTTACTAATTATACTAATGTGTTGTGTAGGGGTTCCATTGTTATGTATAATATATTTTGTCAACTAGTCATAACCAATATGTAATTTTTAGGGGATACTTTAATTGATAAATGCCTGATTGCTGAATAAAAAACGTTATATGCATTTAATAACTTTTGTATAAGTGTTGAAATATTTCTAAAATATTATACTTTATTTAATTCATTATTTTCTAATAAGAAAAGAGGAAAGTATACAAGTCCTTATTCATGAAGTATGAATAAAACTTTAACCATTTGGTCGTCTTGAGATTAAATTTTTCTCATATTTATAGGAGGGATAATTATTTGTGGATAAACTTACCTGCATAGGAATTACTAATAAATTGGATTTTTGTTGGTATAATAGATTGCCTCCTGTATCTCTTTGAATTTCTTTTTACAATAAATTTAAATTTCCTATGTTTCGTTCTGCTTATCTGATTGTTAGAAATTCTTTTATATTTCTTGGCATGAATTTTGGCCTTATTTTTTATGCTTATTTATTTTCTTCTTATTTTTATGATACGTTACATGTGATTGTTCAAACCTAAAATGAGTATAATTGAAATGTCATATTTCATAATTGTGACACTTATTTTGAATAACATTGTTCCATAAATTTGGCACTTATATGTAATACTGGCCATAGTGTTTTAATAACTTGACACATAACTTTAATGTTTTCCATCAATTTATTTTGTGTAGGCCTTCATAGGGGTCTAACCTCCACACTAATAAGAGATAACTATAGTTTGATTTTGGTAATCAATAACAGCACAATAGTTTTTTTGTGTATTCTTAAATATTTCTTTCTATTTTAAAGATTAAAGGTGATGTGCGTCCTATTTCCTTATCATGTTTGGATTTTGAAGATTGGGGCAATCAAAATAATATGTTGGTTGTTCTTAGCACTAGGAATCCAAAATATTACCCCAATTATTCATCTAATAAGCTTAAATTATTAAAGTGAGTCACTTCAAACTCATTCCGTATTAAGAAAGTTATTTTTTTACTAAGAAAAGTTCAATAACAAACTATTAATAAACGTATTTTTATAGCGAACAAAAATACGAAATTGAGATTGATCAGCTGTCCCTTCACAAATTTCTGTTAAAAACGCAACCAAACAAGAAAAAGAAAAGGTGAAGATAAAAATATTGCAAATACCAATGTTATATGAAAAAATAAAATAAAATTGATGATATCCAATTGCATAACATAAAAGACCGCGAAAAAAAGAAAGAAGAATGGTTTCCATGTGGGGATGCAGTGTGATAACTATTGAGGCATCTGAGTCAGCCCAATGGGAAAAAGTAGTGCATGTTGGATCGTTCAAGTCCCTAAAACACTTCTACTCTAACCTAATAAAGTGACTTGGAAAAATTACACCTTTAGATTCATATGCAATTTTATTTTAAATAACTTACTGTTAATTATGTCAAATTTTCCTTTATTTAAATATAATTTTCTTACAATATTTTACTAATTGATTTCCATTACAGAACCCCACTAATCACTTTTACTATAAATTCTTTTTATTACTTTTTTTATTTGTAAGATTTCAATTAAATATTTTGTTTAAGGCACTGATTTCACTTAAATCAACGAAATTAATAAGTAAATATATTAAAAATGAATTACACTATATACATATAATATTTCATAAATCATATAAATATTCTTGATATTTTAAATATTTGTAGTTATATAGATATATAGTGTAATATTTTTTAAACAATTAAAGGAATGATGAAACATATAGGGATATTAATGTAATTATCTTTTTAATAATTAAGTTAATATAAAATAGTAAAAGAGAGAAAGTTTGTGTAATTTATTAAACTTCATAATATCTACTTATATTTATCTGTGCAGAGATGTTCATTTAACATAAGAGAATCTTAAATATAAAATTTGCAGCGGTTCTTTCACAGTTAAAAACATTATTCTTAAAAAAAATATTTTCATTAGCATAATACATTCTAATTTTTAATTAAGAATTACAAATAAAAAATATTTTCATTAGCATAACATTTTAATTTTTAATTAAGAATTACAAATAAAAAATATGCTTGGAGATATTAATTTTTGATATTTAACTTGGATTAGGTTATTCACCTTATCTATACGGAAAATAGAATATCATCTATTTTTTTCACTTTCTACTAATTGAATATTTTCAATTGTTACGGAAACATCAATTTGCAATAATCAAATTTTAGTCAATCTAATAATTATTTAAAATATATTTTTAATTTTTATAAATATTAGTAAATTTGATTTTTAAAAATACTAATTTTAGTCTTCATTAATTTTTAAGAAATTAAATTAATACCGAATATTACTAAGGATATGTTTTGGAGTAAAAGTTTGTAAAAAACTAATTTTAAATTAAGAGAATTGTGTAATACTGATAAAATAAATATAATATTAATAATTAAGTTTACTTTGTTTCATTTTAACAAATGTTAAATCATAGGATATTTATTAGAAATTAAAAAAGTTGTCATCTCATTTTATTTTCCTCCAAAACGCAACTTTCAAACATACTGTGTATACATCATATCATCATAAAGTTATGATAATTATTATTCTTAATTTTTTAATATTTTGTAAACATCAAAGTAAAGACATGTTTGTTTTGGTTAAAAAGATTCACAAAATAATCACATTAAAAAACAAAAACATATTTTATCCTTAAAAATAAAGTATATAATTAAAACTAGTTCCATTTGGTTAATTTATCACATACAAAATTATTTATATATATATATATATATATATATATATATATATATATATATATATATATATATATATTATTAGTCACACTTATCCATTGTAAATCGTATAAAGTGTTATTGAATAAGCAATACACTTATCTTTATCTAGCTTATTTACTGGACTTTCATAAAGTGTTCTTTGGCTTCATTTATCAAGTGGTGCTTAAAAGAACAATAGATATTTACATAACATATTTTTTTTCATGATAAATATATCTCAAATTAATAAATATTGTTGGTAATTGTCTGTATTTGGTTAATTTTTAAAAAGTATGCATGTTCCATAAAAAGTGCTTTGATACATATCCTAATTGATTTCATTACTAAAAAGTTACACATTTCGTTTGAATTTTTATCTATCTATTTCAAAAATTTAAGACAACATTTCTTTTAAATCATATCTTTACCTTTTATAATTCTTAAACATTTTGCACATTATTCATCATAGATACATAAGCATGAAAATCGTATTAAAAAGATAAAAATAGTTTTAATGCAAGTCAATATCATTATATATCTTAACTTGTATGTTACTAATTACAAATAAGAAAAATGGAAATAGTAATACATGCATCTCAATCACCAAAGATGCGAAAATCAGAATGAGAATTCCAAATCGATGAAAGTGAAACTTTAACTCACGCATGATATTTGATATTTTCCACCACACAAGCTGTTGGCCAATCAAGCTAGCAAGTGTGTAGATTCTTTTGCTGTCTCATTTAACTTTTGGTTTTATACGATTGCCAAAACTACTATTTTTTCTAGGTTTAATTCTGAAAAAAAAAAAAACTTAAAGAACTTGAAAAAAAAATTACTGTCTTAATAAATAAATTATGAATTTATTTTTCTTGTAAAAAAAAAGGTAAAAGTAAGTTTAGATGTGTTGTGCTCAAAGAAAAATTTAGGTGAAATAATAATATAAACCATTGAGAGTAAGAAAAAGTGGTAAGGAATGAAATGACCACACATTTCTCAAACGAATAAAACGTGGATAATCTCACGTAAAAGGACCATGTAAATAGAAATAGTGATGAAAATCTATAATCAGAAAAAAAAATCTAAAATGGGTGTGGATTTAGGTAAAACTAAAAAAATGTAAGAAAACATTATATAATAATAATAATAATAATAATAATAATAATATTATTATTATTATTATTATGCATTAATATAAGCATAATTTCACTATTTGGTAGTATGTATATATAATTAATTATATCAACCAATTTCACTATTCTTATCCTTTGGCAATTCAATGGATCGTACTATATTTGAATGGAATTGTGATTGTTCATAATTAATCTTGCATATAATTAAAAACATATCTTAGTGATTAGTTAATTATTCTTGCAAGACCAGTAATTTGTTGGCTTCCTTGGGTCCAAACAAAATAAAGTTCCTTTACAGTGCATATTTCCCCCACGCATAGTTCCTACTTTCCTTTAAGCAATTTGATTTTGTGAGGGAAGATATGATTATAATATGCCATTGGTGCTTGGTGCCCATTTAGCTTTTCTTCTTCTTCATCATCTTCTCAAAAAGCCAATTTTCTTGACACACAAAAGAAAGTTTTTCCATTAATCACACTCTCACTCTATAAGATTCAACACCTTCAAAAAGTTGTGGTCAAAGATTCATTCCTCCACGTCTAGGACATAACCTATCACAACTCAATAGCTTTTCATGCTTTAATTACATCTTTCTGCCTACATTTTGGCTCTTAGCATTACCAAGAATGTCACAAAATAAATTTTGAATTGTTCTATTTACTTTATAATATCTCTTAGTAATCATCTTATATATGTTAGGTATTGAATGTATGTATTTTATAATTGTTTTTATAAAATACTATTAGAAAGAAGATTTGTAAGATATATTATTATTTATAATTTTCTATATTTAAAGGTCAATAATATCATTTAATCACATGTCATCATTGATATGATTTCTAACTATGTCAGTATTTGTAAAAATTAATAAACTTACACAATACACAATCATTTTCCATTGCAATAATTTTATTAATCACACTTTCTGTTTAATACGTCAACTATTAAATATAAATGAGAACTGGTGAAATACAAAATTTATAACTATATATTTATGACAAAATAGAAAAATTTAATGTAATTCTTTATGTTAAAGACAATGAACTTGACAATTAAATATTTTATTTAAATAAGATAATTTAAATTTATTAAATTTTAATTTTTCTATTTAAATAATCATTAATAATTTAAAAATATCAATATTGGTTATTCTTTTAGTTCATTTAGGTTAATGATATTTTTCAGGCAAAGTTCATAAGCAAAAAAGTTTGAAGCGATAATCATAAAGTTTATTCTTATATTATTAGTCGAAATTACTTTCAATTAATGTCGACCATAATATTTAGGTTAACATCGATCAAGATTATTTTTATGATATTATTATTTGGAAGAGTTTTATTAACATTTCAATCAATGTCAGTTGAAAATTTCTATAATTGATATTGAATAAAAACAATTCAAATTAATGATGGCCGAAAATTTTCATAAATATTTGAGAAAACAAATCTAACAAGCTATTAACAAGCAAATCTACAAAAATCTCCAACATTGATTAAGAAAATCTTTGCTTATATCAAGCAAGAAATAATAATAATCTACAAAAATAATCTTAACAATTTTTAAATAAATAAACTCCTACCAACATCAATAAAAAAAATCATATTTGATATCAATACATCCCAACAATATTTTATTCTTTAGTTGATGAGCACCAATCAAAATCAAGTTAATTGAGAATATGAAGAATTTCAAATTTTTACTTTTACTTAGAATTTAGAAATCTCTAATTTTAAATATTATCTTCATAAAATTGTAGAATTTTAATTTCTTCTTAACCTCTTTACCCAAATAACATATTTTGTGATAAAATATTTCAAATTTTCTATAAGCATAAGTTATTATTTAATATTGAAGAGCCTACATCAAATATTTATAAGACTAAATCATAATATACAAACAAGTATAAATCTCATTTTACAAATCAATTTCATAATGGTGAGTTAGGATTAAAGATATCTTTGTCATTTAAAATCCATCATAACCAAATTTGATAAATTTGATAGGTATTGTGTCACCTATTTTTAAGTTCTCCTTCATTTTATGATTTAGATGTTCAATCCTTAATGTTAAGATGTATGTTGAAAAGTGTACACCAACTTAAGATAAGACTAAACTATAATAAATAAATGGAAACAAATATCACTTTGAATAAATTTTGTAAAATTAAATTTGACTTATATTTCACATTTTTAACAACATAAATTATGTTTATAAAAAATATTTAGTAATAATAACTCAATATGGCAACATAAATAATTTTGGCATATAGGATATTATTGAAGAGAATCCAAGAGTATTATTAAGTGTGATGAAGTTCCAAATTAAAGATTAATCTTATAATTAGTAGAAATTATCATGTGAAATATCTCAAAGTCCAAAAGAAAAAAAAATAAAGATTCAAATGAACTTGGTTAAAAAAATCAATGGAGATATAAAAAATATGAGATCAATATAAAAAAGAAAAAAAGAAAAAGATCTAACTCGCATAGATACACATTACTATTTTTTTATTTTCTAGTCTAGTTTAGCAAAGTGATGGAGTCAAGTCTAAGGATTCTTATGTCTCTCTAGATTCTCATGTTGATGTTGGTGGTGAGTGAGCAAAGTGTAGATCTTGAAAGAGATTCTATGAATACCTTTAAAGATACTTTAACGTTTTAGGTTAATACATGAACAAAGTAAGTAGTAGTGATAACATATGAAAAGAGTGTATACCTAATAGTAGTAAAGGACTTTATTTATAGCACTTGGGTCATAGCATGTACAACTATATAGAAATCTTAAATAATAACAAGTGCCCCTTTTAATGATTGAGTATTTTTGATCCTCAAGTTGTGGGAGTGTGTGCAAGTGTTAGATGTTTTTTTTTTTGGATTAGGCAAACATAAATGGTGTAGTGGACTTGGACCTTGACCCAAAAAAACACTATTGGTCAACTTGTTATCCAAAACTTTGTTCTACATGATATATAATATTTTTCATTCAAATAACTGCTACACTATCATCTAATCATTAACAAAATTTGTTGATATCATTGTCTCATATTAAACTTACATGTATTTTAACATTTTCTCCTTAGTGTCTAAAAGTATTTCAGCTAGTGTATTATACAAGATAAAATTATTTTTTTATATAAAATTCATAATACAAATATACTATGAAAAACAACATATTGTTATTAAATTTCACATTAAATAAATAATCTTAAATACGTAAATATATTTTGTATTATAATTAATTTAAATTACCATATGATTTAGTTGAAGTAAATAGGCCTTTAAAATTAAGTATATATTCTAAATAAATGGAGAGTACTTTGAGATAGCTGAAACAGATATTTTCTACCTAATTGTAGATAAGGTGTGCGAAATGCACCTTATAAAGAGAAAATTGAGAAAAAACTTCATTGTTGAAGTTAAAGATTTTAATTAATAATATAGGAATGGTTCTTTTATAACTTGAGTTTAAGCTAGTGTTTTTATCTTATTAAACAAGCACTTCAAGTATACACAATATTATGTATATCTACATGTTGACATGTGACTGAAAGATGAACAAAACATTATGTAACATATAACTATCTTATGTCTCATTAATTATGACAATATTCGAGCCCCTTCTATTAGAGTTTTCATCACCACAATCATAAGTCCCTTTCTCTTTGAGATGAGATGATCATGTTGATCTATTCCCCTTTCTACAAAAGAATTAAGTGTAGGGACAGTTTGGAACTTAAAGACCATGTTTGAATATCATGAGAAAGAGAAAAGAAAATAAAGTAGAATGAATGAAAAATATTAAAACATTAGATGACCTATTAATTATTAAATATCAAAGAACGTATATAAAGAAAGAAAGATTAAAAGAAAAATTCTCTTTCCTGATTTGATTGAGAAGAAAGTGAAAGAAAAAAATGTATATTTATAAAATTATATATATATATATATATATATATATATATATATATATATTGTTTATATTATTTATAGAAGACTTTATTTTGATATGAGAAATAACGTATGTATATTGTTATCGTGAAATGCGGCGAAGATAGAGAGTATTTAATATTTTCAGTTTAATTTGAAGTCACTTTCTAAATTACTATAAATTACTAATAGACCAAGATAATATAACAATAATATAAATAAAGAAGAATTTTGAAAGATAAGTATAAAAAATAAATATATATGAACATTTAATGCTATATATAAGAAATAATTAAGTGAACTCTACTTCTCACAATTTATTATTGTCAAATCAGATTTTATTTCATAATAGGATGAAATTAAATTTTCTATAATTTGATGAAATCATAGTTATATAATTCAAATTAAAATTAAACTATAGGTAATGAAAACTCTAATCTTATAATTTTTAAAAATTTATATGAATGAAAAAATATTATATTATTGGTTGGAAGATGATATTAATATTACTTATATATTTTGACTATTCATTATAGAAGTTATTTTTTATATTATTTTTCATGTTATTTTTTTAATGATTCAACTATTGATTGGATGTTGTATATATCTCCTAAAAATTCTTCTAAAAATAAGAGAAAACAGATTTTATCTACTATTTGACGTAATATATACTTTCTAAAATTTTTAATTCTCGTGAACTCATTTCATCTTATTTTTCTTTTTTGAGGTAATATTATTTTAACATATGTATGTCTCACTTTTTTTATTTTCTTTTTTGATACATATATATAAATTCATCATTAAATCTAAATATTTTAAATTTAATTACGAAAGGGATCCTAACTTATTTTCCAAAACACATTTTGGACTAGGAGTGTTGCCGAGAATTATATCACTTTTAGGAGCATGATTTATTCTAATCTCACATTCATTAAAAGCTTAAAAATATCATTTGTGTTGGATGGTCTAACAACAACTTCCTACTTATAACCTATTGTATTAGACCATAAACATAAATCGTATCTTAAACTAAGATTGTTGTTTAGATTTGGTTTAACATATCATTCTTGCCTATTCTATACATACATATATGGATAGTCTATTATATATATATAATTTAAGTTCTACTGCTAACTTATCTAAATGAATCTTTGCACTAACTATCCAATTATTTTTCCTAAGGAAAAACATTTACCATAATGAAATCATGAACAATAAAAGAAGAACGAGTGTAACACTAATTACAAATAATAAATGTATAAGTATAATACTAATTGAGAAACACACTTTGGAGACGAAAGAATAAACAACAAACAAAACAAAATAGAAAGAATAAATTTGTCTTGTAGTAGCAAAAATTCATCACCCTTAGCGTATTAGTGAGATAACAACTCTTCGGAAGACTTTTATGAGTTATTGATGTTACAAATATATGCAAGCAATTTTCTAAAAATATCTTAAGAAAATAAAAACAAGTCTTCCAAGAACAAACGCAAACCAACAAACTTGACTGGAATGGAAAAATCATAATGAAGGTAAAAAACATTAATTCCAGCTAATAAATTAGCAAAAGCACTATATTTCTCTACATTTTGATAACCAATGTCCCCACACTCCTCTATTTAAGGGAGTAAAATACTCAACATCTTCACCTCAGCTTTCTTTCCATCGCTTATCTCCTTATTTTATTCATGGCTGATTCATCTCATAAACTCTTCTTCCTTCTGTTTTCAATCTTCTTCTCACATACTTGTGCTTACTCTTACCATGCTCCCGTAACAGTTGAAGTTGATGTCTCTTTCATAAGATATTTGTGCGCAACCACCCCATTCCCAGAACTTTGTTTAGGTTCATTGAGTGTATCCATCTCAAAAGACGCCTCTCCAAATCCAAACATAAACCGCTACCTCGTTCTGTCCCTCGAAACAGCAATATCTAAAACCACGGTGCTGATAAGTCTCTTCAACAATGTTGGATACCCAAGAATCGTAGAGAAGCAAAGAGGAGCAGTTCGAGACTGCCAGGAACTCCATCAATCCTCATTGGATTCCCTGGAAGGATCCGTATCAGGGATCCGTTCCTCCAACCTGGACACAACTGATGTAGCAATCTACCTCAGTGCAGTCCTCACCAACATGAACACATGTCTAGAAGGTCTAGATTCAGCTACTGGCACCATGAAGCCAGCTCTGGTGAAATCTGTGGTCGACACTTACAAGCATGTCAGTAACTCTCTGGCAATTCTCTTTAACCCAGAGATGAGGACTCCTGAAAACAACCCTTTGAAGGCTGACTCGAAGTGGCCACCAAGCAGTGACCAAAGGTTCTTTCAAGACTCAGATTGGGAAGACTATGACCCAAATGAAGCCCTAGTTGTGGCTGCAGATGGAACTGGGAATTTTCGCACCATCACTGAAGCCATCAACTTTGCACCAAATAACAGCGATCTCACAACAGTGATCTATGTCAAAGAAGGGATTTATGAGGAAAACGTAGAAATCCCAAGCTCTAAGACCAACATTATGATGCGTGGCGCCGGAAGTGATGTCACTTCCATAATTGGTAACAGAAGAGCTGGTGATGCTGGCTGGACCACTTTCAGTTCTGCAACTCTAGGTGAAGCCTTGGTACCCCTTTATGATTTTTGCGCAATTAACTATTTCTCATGCACTTAAATGACAATGTTCTGTGTGTTTTTCAGCGGTCCATGGTAAGGGTTTTCTTGCACGTGATATTACAATTAAGAACACTGCAGGGCCAGAGTCCCAAGCAGTGGCTTTGATGGTAAATGCAGACTTAACTGCTTTCTACAGGTGTGCAATTGATGGTTACCAAGACACTTTATATGTTCACTCCAATAAACAATTCTATAGAGAGTGTAACATTTATGGGACCACAGATTTTATATTTGGAAATGCAGTAGTGGTTCTACAAGAATGTAACATTATATCCAAAAGACCATTGCATGGCCACTACACTGTCATCACTGCACAGTCCAGAGATAACCCACTTGAGCCCACTGGCATCGTAATCCAACAATGCAACATCAAAGCTTCCTTCGATGACAGAAGTGTTAAGAGCTACCTTGGCAGGCCATGGAGGCCCCATGCTCGCACCGTTTACCTGAAGTCATTTATTGATGACTTCATTGACCCAAAGGGTTGGATAGAGTGGAATGGTAATAAGACAGGATTGGAGCACTTGTATTACGGAGAGTATGACAACTATGGACCTGGTTCCAGCACAGACAATCGTGTAAAATGGTTGGGGTACCATGTAATGACCGATGTCGATGCCTTCAATTTCACAGTTTCAAACTTCCTTAATCTTAATGCAGTTGACTGGCTTAAGTCCAATTCTATTCCTGTTGATTTATGGATCTGATCACAAAATAGCTTTAGTTTGGTAATTGTTATGCTACTTGAAATTGTCACCCTCATAGCTGATTACTCTTAAAATCACGCTGCTACCGTTGAATATATGTAACACTTATCTTACAATGTTCCATGTTGACTAATTAATTTAGTGTCTGAAACAGTCATATATTCATAATCAATATTACAATCAGTACTTATTAGATTTTGTAGCCGTATTGTAATATAATATATTTATATTTAGTTTGACGTTTATAAAAAAATATTATATTTGAAAATAAAAACAATTATTATAATAATTTATAACATAATTTAGAAAAACAGAGACATATAAGTAACACATTATCATAAAATTTAAATATAATGATATGCTAAACAAGTCCATATAAATGCTATGCACGGGTGAGTTTTATAATATAGTTTTCCTTATATATAAATTTATAAGACTGTGTTAAAAAATCAGTTAAAATAAGACTATCTTTATGTATAATATTTCTTTCTCCAAAACTTAGCAATATTGCATAAATGATTTGTTTAATTATGATAACGAACTTCGTATATGCTATTGTATTCTTAAATAAACATTAAATGAAATTTGTTTGAGTTTCATATATTAGAAAAAAAAAATAACTCATAAACTTAAAAAGAAAAGATAAAGAAAAACTTAATGATGTTAATCATTAGAAACTTAAAATCTTTGTGATTGTAAAAAAATATCAACACAACTTTTTGTTATGTTGTTTAATTTTCAATTCAATAATTAAATGAATTTTTATTAGTTGTCTTTGGTGATAATGTATTATATTGATAGGTTAAATATAAGTTCAATATATTATACAATGTCTAATAATCATTGAGAAGAAAAATCATTAGCATGATCATATGATGGAAAGTGTCACTTGAGGATGGAAAGAACTTCATCTTCATGATAAATTTAAGTAAGAATCTATCACTTATTATATTGATACGTTAAATGTTAAATATAAGTTTAGTATATCCTTATACGATCTTTATGATATATGTAAGGGTAGTCCGATAACAGACTGACAGTGAGTGACCTGATAGATCCAACAACTTTGTTAGGATAGATACCATATCAGAAGTGAATTTTAAGTCTAACTTAACCTTACAAAACCGACTTGTAAGGTGAGGTTTGCATCCACATATAAACTATTGAAAGACTTCATCTCTAGTTGATATGAGATCTCTAACAATTCATACAATAGAAGCAAGTTACAAATGGTGATGTAGATGGTTTATGAAATTGAAGAAATTTCTAAAAGCTTTTTATTTCTATTGATATGGAAAATCAATTCCAACTTTCTTCATAACACAATTTAGTGAATTTAGAATGCATTTAGACTTATCTTCCTGGTGTGTATTTTACAAGAATTTTTGAAGATTCAATTTTTGTTAAATGTTTCTTAGCAATCCTTAAAATTTTGAGTTCTTTCTTAAAAATTTGATTTACAATTGCAAGAGAATTTTTCATAAATAATTTCTATAGGAATAATATTGATTTTCAAATTGTTATTTTCCTTTTGCAATTGAGTTAATTTACTTTTTTTTTCTCCTTTAAACTTATTATTTTAATAAGAGGGAGTTTTTGCTTTATCATGTAGTGCATTGAATGCATCACAATTGATCATAGTTTTCGTCAATTTCAAAATTAGAACTACTTAGATTAGTTTTGTGTGATTCAACGTCAACCATGAAACAAAGATTTGTCTGATAAAGTGTTGCTTGATGTGTTGGAAGCGTTTCCTTTCCTTGCAACATAGGCCTTTTTCTTCTTGTGGTACTTCTTTACTTCCTTCTTCTCCTCAAGCTTTTATTTCATTACAAACAATCAGATTTAGTATGACCTTGTTTACTATATTTATAGCATGTATAGTTTGATCCTTGTTCTTGTTTCTTAAAACATGTTTGTCCTTGTTCTTGCTTCCTAATATTTTTCTTGGCATGACAAATTTGTTCCTATATTATTTATTGTATTTAAAAAATTGAGAATTGTTTCACCAGGAAATTCAGATTTTGATTCTCTGAATTGTCCATATTTTTCTCCTCCATGCATATTTTAATTTTTTTTTTATCAACTTTGAGATATATGCCTTTTGTTCTTCTCTCCTTCTTCTTCCTCCTTAAATATTCCTAGTTTAAACTCATGCTTTTTCAGTTTTTCAAACTACATGGTCATATTCATATAGAGACGTCTCTTAATTTAGAGATAGCAGTTTTACAGAATTTTAATATTAAGTTCTTTTTTGTTCGAAGTCTTCCCAAAAGCAAAAATGTGATTTATCATGTAAGTAAACCTTCTTTTTATAATCATATATGTTTTTTCCTTATAGCATTATGAACATGACATGAGAGAATTTTTCCTTGTTCTCTTGGCTTCTTTAGTATTAATCTCTAGAACATGCTACATTTTTTTAGCTGAAGAACACATAAAGCTATATAAAATTAAGTGTTAATCTAGATGATATTATATTCTTTCTTCTTACATCATAATGATGATGTTAGACAAATAGTAAGTCTAAAGAAGAGTAGTTACATAACGAGATTTGAATAAGATGAGTGACAAGTTAAACGTATATAAGAATTTGACCTGTTTCTAACTCAACCTCTACTCATCTTCTAACCACGCGAGTCTATAAACGTTATACTTGAATTCATAGTTTAACTTTGATTTTGTTAAATGGTGGTCATGCTTATTTTAAATAAGCCCACCCACTAAATAAGAGTTGGAAAAAGGCCTTAAGCCAGAGGAAATTAACAATTGTAAGAAGCTTAACAATTAACAAAATAACACTAATTTTATTTGCTCAAATCCCATTATCATAAGGTACCGAAGTAGTATCAAGCCAACCATCTCCATTGATGAACTCTGAAACTGTGAATTTATACGCATCAGCATAATCCATCAAATGGTAGCCTAACCATTGTACACGATTATCTATGGTGGAACCTGGTCCATAGTTGTCATATTCTCCATAGTACAAAGTGTCCAATGGTTGTTCACTAGACCACTTTGTCCAACCCCTTGGATCAATGAAGTCATCAATGTAAGACTCGAGATAAACAGTGCGAGAATAGACCCTCCATGGCCTCCCAAGGTAGCTCTTGAAACTACTGGAGTTGGAATACAGATCAAGGGTAGCTATGATTGAGCAGTTTTGGATTGAGATGCCAGTGTCCTCATCAGGGCTATCTCTGGATTGTGCAGTGATCACAGTGAATTGGCCAGGCAAAGGCTTTCTGGATATGATGTTACAATCTTGTAGAATTGCTGCTGCATTTCCAAATATGAAATCTATGGTCCCATAAATGTCACACTCTCTGTAAAATTGTCTGAAGGAGTGAACATATAGAGTGTCTTGGTAACCATAAATTGCACACCTATAAAATGCAGTTAAGTCTGCATTTACCCTCAAAGCCACTGCTTGGTGCTTCTCTGGCCCTGCATTGTTCTCTATTGCAATATCACGTGCAAGAAAACCATCACCAGATACAGCTGAAAAACACACAGAAGTTTGTAATGTAATTGCCATTTTGGTCACATTCAATAAGGATAAATTATTGTATAAATTTAATATTATATGGTTTATACCAATCTCAAATACCCCTTCAATTTTTTGTCACATCTTGGTTTTATCAAATCTTGTAATAGTTCATCCTAAATTTCAAAGACAAAGATTCATCAATTTTTTTGTTCTGTTACTTCTCTACTCAATGCCAAGTGATAACCAGTGGATTAGAAATAATTAATTGCAGAAAAATCAGAAAGGGGTACCAAGGCTTCACCTAGAGTTGCAGATCTGAAAGTGGTCCAGCCATCACCAACGCTTCTGTTACCAGTTATGACAGTGACATCGCTTCCATCCCCAAGCATCACAATGTTAGTCTTATAGCTTGGGATTTCCACGTTTTCCTCATAAATCCCTTCTTTGACATAGATCACTGTCCTACCCATGCTGTTATTTGGAGCAAAGTTGATGGCTTCAGTGATGGAGCTAAAGTTCCCAGTTCCATCTGCAGCCACAACCAGCACTTCATTTGGGTCATATTCTTCCCTATCTGAGTCTTGAAAGAGCCCTTGCTTTCGGCTTGATAACCCCTTTGGAGCATTCATCAAAGGGTGGTTATTCTTTTGGCCTTGGGGAGTTCCCTTCTCAGGCTTTGGTAGCACAGAAAGAGAGTTACTGACATGCTTGTAAGTGTTGATCACAGATTTCACCAGAGCTGGCTTCATGGTGCCAGAAGCAGAATCTAGACCTTCCAAGCATGTGTTCTTGTTGGTGAGAGCTGCACTGAGGTAGGCTCTTGCATCAACTATGTTCATGGAGTTGGAAGAACGGATCCCTGATAGTGATCTTTTGAGAGAAGCCAATGTGGATTGGTGGAGTTCCCTGCAGTCCTGAACAGCTCCTCTTTGTTTTTCTATGATGTTTGAGTGGCCAACGTTGTGGAAGATATTGGAGAGTTTTGTGGTTTCAGATATTGCTACTTGGAGGGACTGAAGGAGGTAGTTGAAAATATTTGGACTTATGTTTATTGAGATGGATAGCTTCAATGAATTGAAACAAACTTCAGGATATGGGGTGGTTGTGCAGAAAGATCTTAAGGAAGAGAGATTGGAATGAAGTGTTGTGGAAGCATTGGAGGAGTTGAGAGCACAAGTGTGTGAGAAGAAGATTGCAAACAGAAGAAGAAAGAAGAGTTTATGAGAAGAATAAGCCATGAAAATAAGAAAAAAGTGATGGAAAGATGAAGATGAAAACTGGGTAAAAAGTAAAGGAAGGATGAAGGTGTTGAATATTTTGACTCACTTAAATAAGACACTTGCTGGAGGAAAATGGTGATGGGGACACTCATAGGCTCTAAAAGTAACACAGGCTTTGAACTAATGCATTGGAAGTATGCATGCCACTATTTATGATTGATATCAAGTGGGGCAGTGAGAAACTTTTTTGTCTTTATTGAAAGACTTCTTTTTATTGGAATTTATCAAATGAATTTTATGAGAACAATAAAAAAGTTACAAACAATGCTTTTGGGTTTAGGGTACTATAACAAGTTGCTCTTGGAAGATAATGCAAAAGAAAATTATATTTCTATGGAAGAGGGTATTATGAGTCTGAGACAAGAAGACATTGTCTGCATGTTAAAGTAGCAGTGAAAATAATGCAAGACATGGTGTGCCACAGCTTCTAATGGCTTTAGAGACCTAAGGGTAATGTGTTTTCTGAAGGTGTATGCAATTACCCGTTGGAGTCTTTTATGCCTCACCAACCATGCTCTTAAACTTACAAAACTTAGTTAAAAAGGTTCATATTTCTATGGTAACAATAACTAAAATCAGTAATAAATTAAATTATTTTTGTGATAATATTAAAATGTCAGTGATTACATTTAAAACTTTATTTGAGTTATAAAATTTATTTTGAATTTATTTAATTTTAAAAATAAAAATCTAAAAAAATTAGTCTTGGGGGACCAAATTAATATAATGTTTTTTAGTTGGGGTGACCGTGAGTGAGTGATGGAATAATATGATAACCCGTGAAGCTGTTTCGAATACTGGATCACAAGCCATATGGGTTACTTCAATTTTGCTTATTCTTCTTCAACGTGATGTTCATCACTTCCTTCTATTCTAATGTAAATTATTTCTTTGTTTTCTTTCAAGGTTTAAGAGCTTTGTTCTTCTCTATTGCAAAGACTTTAAACTTTCTTTCTTCTCACTATTTTTAATATTCTAGATTTGGTTCTTCTTTCTTCTAAATCATAATATTTTTTTTTTCTAAAATTTAATGCTTCAATTGTTTCCAAGCAGTTTCTCCAATTAGTCAACTTTACTATGATTAACGATATATAGTGATTATTCATACCACATATTATTGTTATAAAGTTGTTATTATTAATTTGATGAAAGAAATTATATTAATTCATTTTTTAAAATATAACTAAATTGAAAAAAAATTCATACTAATATTATGGAATTAAAAAAAAGCATATAATAGAATTTATATTAAATTTTTTCCTAAAAATTAATTATTATAAAATATCCTTATAGATAAATCTTGTTCAAAAAAATTGGAACATAAGTTCATATTTAATGGATTGTATCTAAAGTCATAAATTTGATATTTGAGTTTTACAGTTCCTTTCATGTTAAATTATGAATGAAAAAATAAATAAAATAGAAATTTTACAAAACTTTTATATTAAAGTAAAACTACATGAAAGTCTAAAAGATGACATGGGACTTTCAAACCTATATAAAATAAATGAAAATGGATATATCTCTTTTTGGAATGAAAGTAACCTAAACAGATAAATCTTTAGGTAATGATTTAATATTCATTAATAGTTAATTAATGGTTTGTATATAACACCCTCAGACAACTTGACTTTATCTCGTGAAATTGTAAGTCAGAATACTCACGTGTGGAGATTCTTTGTGTTATAAAATATAATTACTTTTTCCTTTTTATTTATTTATTTATTCTATTTAATATTATTCTGCTATTAATAAAAAGCAAACAAAACTATTTAATAAAGTAAAAAATTAATAGGAAAAATATAATTAAGTCTATTTATATTTACAACAAAATAAAAAATAACTTATTATTGCTCTTTTCTGTTCATACTTCACGTGAAAAAACAGTTAAAAAGTGATGGAACCCCCCACCCAAAAAGAAAAGGAGGAGTTTTATTGTCTTGTATATTTCTGAGAAGCCATTAACTTATTCATATTATTTGTGTAGAAGTTGAACCATTTAGTCAAATAATTGAATTTGTAATATGATGCTTGCTCTGCTACTTTTTGTGAAAATTATTTAGTGTTTCTATATACTATTTTTCAAATTATATGAAATATAGATTGACGTTAAAATGTATTCATATTAATTTTTTATATTTTATTTTATTTCACAAGATATTAATTTATTCTCTGTAAGTGGATATATATATATGTAACACTACTAGCTATTGGAGCAACTTTTTGCTTTTAGAGAATTATTGAAAGAGAAAAAAAGAGAGAGAGAGAGAGAGTCGTGACTTGACACTAAAAATGAATGGGATCAAGGAAAAGTTTTTTGTGAAAATAATTTCAATTTTAAAAATAAGCTAGATGTTACAGGAAATAATTGGGATTTTATTTTTTGAAAAGTAAGTTAATTTACGAGTTCAAATAAAATTATTTAAAAATACTGATTTTGATTATATAACCTATTATTAAAATAATCTAATTTTAGTAATAGTTTCAAACACGCCCATAAATGTAATATATAAGACACTACATAATTTATCTAAGTCTCCAGGTAATATCTGTAAAATAAAATTTATATTTGCGATGTTGTTAAGTTAGATGATATAATTTATTTTAATAATTGTTTACCTATTTATTATAAAATGAAATTAACAATAAAACAAAACTTTTGGTCTAAAAATATATTGTGAGACTCTTTCATCTCAAAATGTTTCTCTTTAATAAATAATAAATTACAGAAAATAAAAAATAAATAAAAGAAGTCATACTGCTTAAAAAACTCATAAAATTTACAAAAAGAGTTTCAAAAATAAAATAATCCTATTAAAAGTTTTTAATAATATAAAAAATAATCAAACTTCAAAATAGAACTAGTAAAAACTAAAATAAACACTTTTTTTATCTCTATGTCACATCTAACAGATTATCACATACAATAAAGATAACACAAACTTAAGTTCTGTCATTCACAATTGTATTCATGTTTATCAAATAGAAAATTACAAACACAAAAGAGAATAATAAAAAATATAGTTCACACATATTATGTATAAGAATATTAAGATAGAATTAACCAAATTCAAACATCACACATACTTCATATATGTTTCATTTGTCAATATCAGACTTACTCAATTAACTCAAATTCATTAATTGTTAAGATAAAAATATTAAGATAAAAATGAGTTAAACCATACAAGATAAAAGTATTAAATATCATAAATTTTGTTGTTTGATACTAAAGTTTTGATATAACAAACAAGACAATTTTGATATTTTGATATAAAACTTGTAAGAATCCAGGAATACTTTTTAATATTTTGTAAACATTAAATAATATTATTTAAATTATCTTTTATAATGTAAACTTATATATATATATATATATATATATATATATATATATATATATATATCTTAAAGTATAATATAAATGAATTTGCATCAAAATATCAGTAAAAGTTTAAATAAAATTAAATTAAAAACAACTTAAATTTTATAAGTTTAAGTAAAAAAAAAAAAACATTATAATCAATCTATAAAGTCAAAGTTTAAACAATTCTTCGTTTACTAATATTAATATTTTTATTATCAAAAACTTTACTAAAGTTACTTATATTATTTAATAAAAAGATATTGTGTATTGATGAGAATAAACCTATTTAAGAAATTATGATATTATCCATAAATGCAATCATGTTAACCTACTAAATAAATCTACGTAAGAAATTGTGATGTCACCTTTAATCTACTTAATAAATTTGTGAGATTTTTTTATTATACGTCGGTCAATTTAATTATTTTGATTTATCATAAAATTAAAACTTTGATATACCTTCTCTTCTTGGCACAATATTCCAAGGGGCATGAATTGTCTTTCTCTTATGTTCCATTTGTGGCCTAATGTGGCCCGTGACACCCAATCTATTATAACTTAACCATTATTTTGGTGCTGATGCTATGTCTGTCTGTACGTCCGTCGTCTGTCAAAAGCAATTTATTCTCTGGGGGAAGGTATGTACTTTGGTGGGAGATGATCTTATTGGTGAACATGTTTTTTTTTAATTTTTTTGTAGGTATATTTCAAAGGCAGTGAACTACGTTCTTTTCTCTCGTTTGGTGAAGATTGACTAAATGACACTAATTAATTCACCAAACCTCGTTTAGCATGATAATGAAAAGTTGAAGGAAGGTAAGATAATGAAACAAAAATTCTTTTAGTGGTGACTCAAAATGTCTCCCCATACGTCTACAATGGAGTTGATATTAGGTAATTTGATTAATACTTTTCTTTCACGTGGTAGTACGTAGACAAAGAAACATGTCACCGGAATAGTGGGAGAAACAAGAATGGACTGCATGTGATATTAGGACTACTATAAAATGAGACATTTATATCTTTTTTTATGATGATGATATAAGAATTATAGTTAAAAAAGATATTGTGACTCTTTTGTAACTAAATAAATTTAATAATAACAGTTATATCTACTACGTAAGAAACTATAACAATCATCAAATGTAGGAGATGATGGTCACTCATTATCATAAGGATGAAATGACAACGATTATTAATATGGACTTAATCTTGCTACTCAATCTCTGATCTTGAAGTAATTGATTTGGTAAGTTAACTTTAGTAAATATTTTTCTAGCTTGTAGACCTTCTCTCAATGTTTAAAAATTATTAAAAAGTTTTATCAAAATTAATTTGATTTGATTATATGTTGACTGACATAACTCTTATATAAAGTTATCAATTGTAATAAATTAAAATATGTTTTAATCCATTAAAATAGGAGTTGATGTCTTATTCTACTTTTTTTAATCCTAAAACAAGTTTTAACAAATTAAAAACAATTTTAAGTTATTTTAATATATTAAAATGTTATTTTAATCAATTAAAACAGTGAAATCATCAAATTGTGAATTGTTTAAGTAATTTTAATCAATTAAAATGTTCTTCCTTACAAATACAACAAACCTAAGAACATTTTAATATATCGAAGCACTTTTTTATTGTATTAAAACATAAATCATTTCATACATTTATTGTAATATGTTGACTATACTGGTTTTGGATTCCAGAGTATCTGACCCCGACTAATTGTATTGTTTATATTGTTGGGTCATGTTTGAGATAAAGTCAATATAATTGTTTAATTTAAAAATATCATATCGTTGAATCAACACTATATTATGCTGTAATTGAAGAGATTTTGAAGGTTGGTTGTTTTTGTGGAGTAGCCCTTTAAGAGTTATCTTGGTATCTTGGCTTGCAAAAAGATTTCAATATTTACCCGGTCTTAGAATCATGTTACTCAGCAAGAAAAGAACAATATATCCTTCTGTTTTTTTTTTTTTTAAATATTATATAATTAGATTCAAAGAACTAATATATATTTTGTTTATTTTTACAATGAAGATGCATTATGATAATGTGAAAATATTGAAATCAAATGTTTTTTCTTCAATCACAACAAATTTTTGTTAGTTTAACGCAAGTTATGTATTTGGTGCATGGAAATGTAAAAGTCCTTGTACCCAATGCATTAGATATCAATGAAAAAAATTTAGAGAGCTTCTTTCCGCACCTCCATTATATCAGCTTGCACCTTTATCCTTTTTTAATTCCAAAATTAATCTTAGTAAAAAGACAAAAATGCCCCTTTAGTAATAATTAGGACTTTCGGATTAATTCCTAAATCATTTGAAATTGATTTTCACTTTTAGATTCTACAATCAACAAGTCTTAACAAATAAATTTTAGACTTTCCCATAGAATTCAAAAGTTAAGTGTTGTCGCTCATATTAAATGGCGCACCATTCGAAAGTTGCTGACTTTTGATTTGTCTTTCGAATTATAAATCCTGAACAGGGCAACGAAAATGTAAAGGGAAGGCAGAAGGACGCTCAGAAATTGTGAAGGAAAAACAGTACTAGATATTGCAATTAGAGATGAAGAGATGAAGGGTAGTTTTAAATTTTAAATTTTAAATTTAATTTCATGAATAAATTTATCTTTTTATGAGCTACAGGGTGATATGATAGAGGTGCAGGAAGAAGCTCTCAAAAATTTCATAAAATACTCATTTCCTAAATATTCCTTTTAGGCCCATTTTTATTCATTGAATTAAGGATCAGGAGTGATTCTTCCTGCATTTCCATGACCACTTCTTGCACTTCCATAGTTTTTTAAATTTTCATTTTAAATATAATGGAAAGACCATAATGTCTTTCATCTTGAAAAAGAGAAAGGTTAAGGCCCAGGAGATTTGGAGGAGGTGCTGCATTTGTGACATTTGTAACAGTTAAAACTTTGATAAAGGTGGGATGTGAGAGCAATGTAAAGAGATTGTAGAGGTGGAAGAAGATCGTTGTAGGGATTGTTAAGAAAAAAAGTTGTTGTTGGGAAAGAAAGGAGGTTGCTCCGTTTGTCCATCGTCTACAGTACGTTTTAATTTTTTTTTTCAAATTGCAAGTTCTCCAACCCACAATGTTAATATTTTATGAAAGGCGTTGCGGGTTGTACGTAATCATAAATTAAAATTTTCTGAAAGTAATTGCGAGTTGTACAACCCGCAATATACAAATTTTATAAAATTAAAATTTTCTCCAACCTGTAATATTTTTTGGAAAATTTCTGAAAATAATTGCGGGTTGTACAACCTGCAATATACAAATTTTCTAAAATTAAAATTTTCTCCAACCTGCAATATTTTTTGGAAAATTTCTTGTATTGTGGGCTGTAAAACCTGCAATTACTTTCAAAAAATTTTACTTTGTGGTTTGTAATAATGAAGAGATAGGAAAAAATATTAACATTACGGGTTAGATAACCCGCGAATTAAAAAAAAATGTTTTTAAATTTTTTTTATATTACGAGTTTTGTAACCGTTAATGTGTTTTGGATATTTTTGGGAGAGTTTCTCTCCATTCTTAGCTGCTGAGCTTAACCATTGGGTAGAAAAAATATATTTGTCCATCGTATGTTAACGTGTTTATTATATTTTTTGGGACAGCCGGAGCTTGAATTCCGACCACCAATGTCAGAAGTGGTTCAAGCACTGGTACGATTAGTGCAGCGAGCTAACATGGGCAAGCGAACATTTAGCAATATTGATCATGGAGGATCCCAACGAGGAAGCGAACATTAAGAAAATTCGGAGGTGCAGGAACGTTCGTATGGAGGTGCAGGGTCGCCGGAGGTGGGAGGATGGAGGTGGGAGAGAGAGATCTGCAGAGTGAAAGTATAAAGGATAATATGGGATTTTAAAAAATTTGAAAAGGGTAGTTTTGTAAAACCAGAGTTAGTATGAAGGTGCAGGAAGTCGTGATGGAGGTGCAGGAAGAATCACTCAAGAATCAGTTACTCTAGGCCTTGCACTTTCTTGGATTGCTCTTGCCTTTGAATCTCTAGCCACTTGTTCTTTTTGTTTCCCTCTGAAATTATATCTTCCATGTCCTTGTATTGATTATACTCACGAAAAACTATGCTATCGACTTGGAAAATGAGAAAAAAAAAACTTGAGTAAGCTAAAGAGACAAAGTACTTAAAGTAATGGTAAATTTTGTTTCAAATTTCATTAATGTTCATATAATAAAAATAAGCTAGGTTAACTTATAATCAAATTGTAATGGATTATTATGCTATTGAGTAGGAAAAAATATATTTTAGTTATAGATTATAACTCTATATAACGATAAATATTCGATTAATTATTGTCAGTGTTACTGTTATAACTTTAATTTTCAATAATGCAAATTAAAATACTTGCTCTTTTCTCTAAATGCTATAATTGATAACAAGAGGAAGAAGAAGGGATATATAGCTTAAAGATTGCGTGGGACTTCAACGAAGTACACTAGTTGGTAATAGGACCAAAACTTACTTCATTTGTGTTACCAACAAGTGACAAATTAAAGCAAAGTTGGATGCAACTTCAATGGTTTATCAATTATAACTGACCAAGACCCTTCACCCTCCAATGTGAGCCTGGTTCCAAGAAGTCCTTGTCCATGGCTACTAAGCAACAAAACTTATCAATTGTCAGAGCTGCAATGGTTATTTAGTTCGAAGCTTGTGATCATCCTTTGATCTTGACCTTTAGCTTTGTTTCTTTTCTCTTAAATTGCTTGACCTCTTAACAACACAACAAAGTTATTTTTCACTCAAGTTAAAATAGATCTAGGACTTCTTCATCTCCATAGAAATCATATGTAGTTGAACATAATGTATATATATGACATATGTGATGTTTTTTTTATCAATTAGTTTCACTCTTACTCCTACCTTTTGTCACTATTACCATTTAAAGTGCCAATTAATTAATATCCTTCCATTTTACATGTGCTTCTTACTTTCTCTTTCAAGCTGTATGCTAGCTTAAATTGAAAGATGATAACTAATGTGACAAAAAAGCAAAGTCTATGGAAGTACACCTCATTGACGATGAGACCCAAACAAAAGCACAATATAATTCTCAAGTTAATTTTCTTTTTTAACAGCGAAATTCTCAAGTTAAATGGTAAAACTGTTAAATTGTTTACGACTCTAAATAGAAAAAAAAATGAGTTAATTTGCTATTTTGGATAAATTTAAGTGAATCTGTATAAACTATTTTGTGTATAAGTGAGTTTAAAATTAAATGTAATTTTTATTCTCGATTTACCACAATGTTAGTGTTTTTCTATTATTCAAATACTAGTTCATATATATAGGTTATTAGGATACTTTTAATATTAATTTATATAATAAGTAAGCTATTGTAATCTTACAACTTTATACAAATCAAGCATGCGACAATGAAAACTCCGTAAATGTACATAAATTTTGAGTTTGTCGAACTTATAGGAGTGAAAATTGTCAAATGCTTACGATTTCAAGATCGTATTGGAAAACGGTAACACAGTGTTGAGATTGGCTTCTATAATATTTGAACAAAAAAAATAAAATAGTGTATCTTTCATTCCTTTTCTCTGAAACATTTTCTTCTGATAGGAAAAGTTACCTTATATTAAGAATAGGAAAAAAAAGTAGATCAAGCTTATAAACAAAGATACAAAATGCGAGAACAAATGATAAGATGAGAGATATTTCTTATTTTCTTAATAAATTTAATATGTTGTACATGAGAAACACCTGATAGATGGTTAATGGATTTCAACTATTATGTAAAAGATTGTGAAATTAATTTAAATGAGTACGTGAGTTTTTTTTAATGTATTGTTCAATATTTTTATTTTTATTACTTATTTATATTTGAATTTATAATTTTAACTTTCCAGTATTTACTAAATTACTTGAAGTTGATTTGGAAATTAAATCTATATCTGAGTTGGAAATTAAATCTATATCTGAGTGTTCAATACAACTTGACAATAAATTATAGATTTAGTATTCTAGGTCAGTTTGAAAAGTTAATTAAAATTCAACAAATTTTGTCACAACTTAAACATGACATAATAACTTAAAATAAGTGTTACTCTAAATAATTAGTAAAAGTCACCTTAGATAATAATCATAGACTCTAAAAGAAGATCCAAGTCCAATAGCTTCTTGGTAAATAAAATTAGTATCTCATAGATTTGATTATAATTCCTACACTTATTTGTTTGTATCTATTCTAACTTGATTTTTGAAATATTTTTCCATTGAATCTTAGCTTGAAACGAAGAATCTCGAGTCATTCTCATATTTACTTATTTACTTCAATTTACTCGCTCATCTCAACCTACTGTTCGCAACACGAATCGTTCTCATATTTACTCATTTATTTCAATCTACTCACTCATCTTAACATACTATTCTATTCGCAACATGAAGATCTAATCTAAAAAAAAGTCATTTATACATATATTTAGTAATCAGGCAGCAATAGATAAAGTAACACAAAACTATAATTTCCGCAGTTATTCTAGAAGAACTATTGTTCATTTGTTTAATCTACATAATGACTTAGCAAGTTATGAACACAGGGAAAGTGTAGGAGTAGTGTTTCAGTCTCCAAATCCAGGAGTGTATGTTACACCAGTTGAAGGTAACCAAAGATCCCCCAAAATAAGATTGGCCACAGTGAAGTTAGAAGCCTGGCTAGAATCATTTAGTACATGGTACCCTGGCCATTTCACTCTCTTATCTACCCTAGCTCCCGGTCCATAATTCTTGTACTCTCCAAAGTACAAACTGTCCAAATACTGTGATCCATTCCACTCAAGCCACCCTTCTGGCCTTAACACCTCACTGATGTAAGACTGCATGAAAACTGCTCTAGAATAGTTCTTCCACGGTCTCCCAAGGTACGTTGAGGTGGTGTTAACTGAGGGCAGAAGGTCATAGTCTGCTGAAATGTTGGAGAATTGGATGGAGAAGCCAGATGATCGAGAAGGGTACGTTTCTCCTTGAGCTGTGATTGTGTTCTTCTGTCCTTCTAAGCCCTTTTTCACCAGTATTGTGCAGTTCTGGAACACTGCACTGGCACGTCCAAATATGAAATCCACAGTGCCACTTATTGTGCATTCTCTGTAAAATTGGCGCAAGGCGTGGGCATAGAGGGTGTCTTGATAGCCAAAAATCCCACATCGGTGGAACACAGAGAGGTCAGAGTCTGATCTCAGTGCAACAGATTGGTTTCTTTCGGGTCCTGCAGTGTTCCTGAAGGATATGTCTGTTGCTATGAATCCTCTCCCATTCACAGCTTCACAATAAAAGAAGCTAAAAGAATTAGAAATTGAAGTTATTTTTAGTTCTTAGTATTATCAGTGAAGTCCTTACCAAAGGTAGGTGTTCTGAATGTGGTTAAATTTTCAGTACGGCTGAAGCTGCTGGAGATAACAGTAGCATCCATACCCTCTCCAATCATCACAAGGTTCCACTTGTTCTTCTGAATCTCAACTTTCTCACTGTACAAGCCCTTCTTTATGTGTATCACAAAGTGTCTCATGCTATAGTCAGGAGCTGCATTCACAGCATCCATCACCGTAGTAAAATTGCCACTCCCATCAGCAGCAACTACAGCATCCGCAGGCATCGTTTTTATCTGCAGAAGTGGTTCAACCCATGAAGTGTCGCTTCTGAAATTATCCGAAACAACCTGGTTCACCAGATTTTGGAGCAACCATGTCGATTCCTTAATTTCATTGGATATCAAATCCTTCACATTCCCACTTGTACCTTCAAAACCATCCATGCACGTGTCTGTGTTCGCAAGTACAGCACTTAGCCATGTCCTCAAATCAGAGCTCAGATTCCCAGTACCGTTATGCTTCCCTGCCATGCCACAGATATTATGTTATGTATATACGTATACCCTTTCTGCTAAATAACACAAATGAGATTATATATGATAGAATCATGGAGAATTTGTTTGGTTTTATAGAACCTTGAGATAAAGATGATACCTTTGGGACTTTCAGCTGCCGAAATGGACCAGCTGAGTTCATCAGCTGACAAGTCCAACAACTCGAAACATGCCAAAATGGCATCAGAACGTGGAAACTCACTCTTGACATTGTTGAACTCAGATTTGAGAGTGGAGGTAACGTTTTGCAAAACATCACCTACTTTTCTAACGGCGCCTATGAATTCGGAAGGAGAAACTTTCAGGGTATGAAGTATCACCAAATCACAGGGAGCAAAGAAGAAGAAGATGAAGATGAATGTGGCAGATGGAATTGGAGCCATTTGTTTTCTCCAAACAGCCATTGAAATGAATTGCACAAGACGAGGGACAAAACTTGTGTAATACTTATAGACAATGAAACACTGTAATATCTATAATCTCTGAAATTTATAAAAAACGATATCTATATTTGTAATATCACTATTTAGGTTGATAATTAGAATTTGTATATTAAAAGTAATTTATAAGTCTGTTATTGTAATATAATATTTTCATAATATATTATTACCTACTATAAAAATGGGTTTAACTAATGCCTCTAAAATGTAAAAGTGAAAGAAATATCTAATTCATTTAAAATATTTTATCTTTTTACCATCATCATATTGAAAAAGATATAAACTTCAAGAATTTCAGAGTAAAGGTAACTAAACTCAGCTCCGGTTGCCTCTCACCTTTCTTATTTTTTTCACTTCTAAAGAACATCATTAACGCAATGTCTGTCGAACACAATGATACTTCGTTGAGAAACTTTTTGTGCTTCATTCTCTACATAATAATTTAGTGATAAAGAAAGAAAGAAAGAAATATAAAAAAGAGTTTCTGTACTTTCGAAGGTTACAAGTTTTGCACAGAATGAAGAATAATTGAACCACAAAAGAAGTGTTATATGTTTGCAAAAGGATATGAAATTTGAAGATGTTTGGTTGATGTATGAAAAGTTATATCATTTTAGGGAACTGATTCATTAGGTACAGAGACGAGGGCATTTTTAGAATGGAATGAAGTGATTTTGCAACTATTGAAGAAATTCCAAATTGCATTGGCACTGACTAAAGCATTGGCAGATAGCAGAATTTGACCTGGTTAGTTAAGAGGCTAATAAAAGGAAGGGAATACTGTGCAGAGTGAGAATATGTCTAGTTTGGCTGACTCATAATTAATTAAAAATTATGAATATTTTCTCTTTTATTTGGATATATATTTCGCACACAACTTTTTTGTAAAATGAAAGTAATTATTAGAGATTAATTTGGTCTAATAAGCTTTTATTGCTAATAAGACCAAAATCACAAGAGGAATGTAATTTGAAATAATTATTAATAAAGATATTTTTACTAATTACATAATGTCAACTGTAAAAGAAAGAAGAAAAATAGTATTGAAATTGTCTAATTGAAAAGGTGAGAAAGTGGGAGAGTGACAACCACTTTTCTCTTATGTATTATAATTTATAATATAAAAGATTAATAGTATTTTTAAGATTTAAATATGTTTTTGTCACTTAAATATAACTATGTTTTTTTGAAGCTGTATATTGGTGTCCATTTTTCTTTATTTTGACTTTTGATCTGTAAAAGTTTATTCGTTCCTCGTTATTTGTTTTAGCTTTTGTAAAAATATTTCATCGTAAAATTTAGCAGATAATTTAATTTTAATTTTTGTAAAATATATTTAAAGAAAATGATGAACTTATAAAAACATTATAAGGCTAAAACAAATTAATAATGATTATTATTATTTTGAGGCTAAAAGTTAAATAAAATTTTACGAAGACAAAATATAACTATATTTTAAGAACAAAAATATTTTCAGTCTATTTTAATTAGTTAACCAATAAAAGAAATTGTTTCTTACGTATAAAAATACACTTATTAAACATTTTTCAAATAATCGTATATTTATAACTTATAATACTAATTAAATGTCCCAATAAATTTGCAATCAATATTACTATTTCAGGGATATAAAAATACTTAATCAGATTTTTAAATATTTTCTATATATGCTGATAAAAAAACTGATATATATTACGATACATATTCATTTGTTAATAATACTTATTCAAACTTTATAAGGATTTTTATGCAATTGAAAAAAAAGAAGTATTCTCTTATTTTTTCAACACAAAAGTGTTTTACACTTTGAATGTTTGGTTGTCAATTTCCTTTCAAACTGAAGAGGGATCTCAATACATATATAGGGCGACATAATTCACTAAAACATAATTCTTATTATATAGAAAAAAAATTGAAAGATAAAATAAAAATAAGATTATATAAGGATATAACACACTTTCAATTCAAAATCTTAAAATATTGATTTTATAAGTCTTTTTTTATATGTTATTCAACCTTCTTATTTTTATTCAATGTAGAATTAGATTCACACTTGATTACCTAATAAGTGAATCACTCTCATAAAATATCAATTTTAAAACTCATACTTTTATATATCCAAAAGTCATTTATAAAAATAATCATTAATTTAGTTAGTCTTATATATATATATATATATATATACTTAGAATTCTCTTTATTCCACTCATGAAAGGTGACTTTTCTAATCCTTGGTCATGACACAAGTTTATTTAATAAATCACTTTTGAAGAACATATGAAATCACCAGTGCTTTACTCTTTTTTTATTTTTATTTTAAAAAGCTTTTTCAAGTAAAAAGTATTTATTGTACTTATCCTTTGGGAATTTCACAAAAGTAACATATTTTAATTTGAATTCTCTCTTTAATCCATTTTTTATTTCTTTTTGCAATTTTGCTTTTGCTTTTTTTTTTTTTATTTTGTT
>Ga0209489_101648_pt1 | contig 45914 bp, 26 predicted proteins | sample SiratrowhiteBW_FD_187527 | JGI IMG/M metagenome (GOLD analysis project Ga0209489, IMG submission 187527) | Root nodule microbial communities of legume samples collected from California, USA - Siratro white BW (SPAdes) (version 2) | ecosystem: Host-associated > Plants > Roots > Nodule | place... | reverse complement strand
AAAAAAAGAAAAAAAAAAAAAAAAAAAAAAAGGTGAATGAATTCACTTAAGAAAGAAAGTTATGGAAAATGAAAGAAAACACAGTAAAGAACAGAGAGTAAAGAGAGAGAATATACAAGTTCACTACGAACTAAATTGATTACAAAAAATAAAAAAAAAAATCAATTTACAGCTAAAATGTTTACATATACACATAATTATCGTACATTCCAAAACAATCTAACAGAATCTGAACACTACGTAACAGAAAAACCAAAAGCTGGTGGTTATGACAACCTGTGAGGATGTCGCTGAAGATTAAACAAGCAGTACAACTGAATTATTAGTCAACCTAACTTGATAAGAACCTAGGGAGAAACACATCATAAAAACTAGCTGTTGTTGTTGCAGAAACCAAAGCAATATAAACAACTCATACTTCCAATGTGGTACTCAAGCCCCATACATTGCAATAGAAATCAAGCATCTCACCATGCTCCACAACCACAGTAGGGTTGCTATGCACTGACACTTGGAGTAGTCTCAGGCTAACACTACAATGCCAACATGAAAGCTAGCTGTTGTAATTGAAGAATCCAAGGCCCAGTAAACCCCACACTAGAATCTCATATTTCCAATGCGGGACTCAATCAAGTCCATAACCTTGCAATCGTATCCTAGCATAACTACTCAAACACACATAAATACGTTTTATAATCCTTATGATAGCACGTCGCGAAACAAATGTTGCTTATTGGTAAAACAGATGTTGCTTATTGGTAAAACAAATGATCCTGTTTTATGAATTCTCATTATCCTTTGTGTTAACCTTATTCCAATAGAAGACTTTATCAGTGAGGGTCCGCTAGTCTCATATATAGCATTCTACTAATAGACACAGAGACATATAGAGATAGATACACACACATAAACATTTATTTTTATATTATTCCAAACACATACATAAACATTTATTTTTATATTATTCCAAACACATACATAAACATTTATTTTTATATTATTCCAAACACATACATAAACATTTATTTTTATATTATTCCAAACATTAACATACATAAAATATATAATTTTTGTCATTTATATCATGAAATCATTTTCAGGATTTGAAAGAAGCAGTTCTCACTCTCAATATTTGAATATACATTTGGTTAATATTTAATAATGATTTTCAATTTTAATATTTTTTTAAGTTACAATAACATTTATGTTGGAGATCTCGTATCGACTAAAAATAAGGTTAAATAAATGAGGGCAAACCTCACCTTATTGAGTCAGTTTTGTGAGATTGAGTTAGGTTTAAACTCACTACTTTAATAGTTTATTTTGTTTTTTGAATTATATACATATATATATGCATAGATATATACTTTAAATGTATTTTAAGTATCGTATAGTATAATTTAAACATAAGACAAATTGCTGTATCAGATGTGTTGTATCCAATACTCGTGTTGTTCTGTGCATCATAGCTTGCAACAAAGCTTTACATCAGGAGTCAGAAAACAGATTAAAGTTGTTAACCATTATACATACCCACTGAAAAATCCCTCTTTAGCTTTTAGCACTTCACGTCCATACCGCACAGCTCGACGGAGTATACGTCTCAGAACATACTCACGGCCATCATTACCTTAAAAAATGGAAACCAGTCACTGACTAAATGTTTTACATCTAGTATTACAGATAATATAATAATCGAAAAGTCAAAAGGCCTAAATAGATTGGTTAAGGGAATTTATTTTTCTTAGTGCAGCTACCAACAGAGTTCAACCCTGTCTATGAAGAACAGGCCAGCCTCAAGGTATGAGAGGAGAAAGGCAAAACACTTGATGTCATTCAAAGCTGCCATTTTGTGCCTCACAATGAGAATGAAAATACCAGTTCTGTAATATCATACCAGGGCGAGACCCATCAGCAATGGCAAATGAAAGAGTTCTGATGTGATCTGCAACAACCCTGTATGCCATGTCAACTTTATCTACATCATCTGGTCCAACTTTACCAGAATATGGTCTGGCACCAGTTGCCTGTAAATGGACACAAGCAAAATTACATATCAAACGTTTCCAGTGACAAACATTAAATTAAATCAAAGTACTAAAAGAAAACAAAAAAACATTAACAAGTATAATCATTCACGTGGAAATTCAAAACACATGCAAAATCTTAAATGCAAATCCATAAAAGCATTCACGGATTTCAAAACAGCAGATGGAAAGGCATGCCATGACACATGGGAAATCTTATATGTAACTACATATATACATAGCTAATAATTCTGTAGGAACTATAAGTATTTAAAAACAGCAAGTAAAATTAACAATTTGCAAATGTAGATTATCTAATGTCAAAAAATATATTTATAGAAATAGATATTAGAAATTAAGGAGTTGTCCGATAGTATTAGATCACAAGGAAGCTTGAGGAATAAAGTTTGTTTATCTAAATGACCTAGATAGTGCTGACACAAGGTGCACGAACAGAAAAACAAGAAAAAGACACAATTTTAATGTGATTCAACTTATAGTGAATTATATGTTTACATTAATTGTACGGAAAGGCAGTAAAACCTTAAAAGAAACACTAAGAACAATGGGTATAAGCCACACAATCAAGAATAATCCTCGTCAACATTTAATTCCATGTTAGTTCAACAATTACATATTTAAACATTCCCATAGAACTTCTTTATGCAAACGGATAACTATGGGTCCAGTAGGTTAGGCAATGCTCTCTCCGCTTGATACCATGCACATACATTCTGCTATAAAAGTGATACGAGATACTATTTTACAAGAATTACCCGGTGAATACCATCAAACACAAGGAAATATAATAAACTTTAATGCCTTCACCAACATACCCTCTGAATAGCATCAAAGAATGGCAAGAACACATCAGTGTCATAATTGCTCATTTTTTTCTGTAGTATAGAGGTCAATCGTTCAAAACCCAATCCTGTATCAACGTGCTTTGCTGGAAGGGATTTAAGGGAGCCATCAGCCTCCCTATTGAACTGTCATCATGTAAGCAAATAGTTACATACAGATTCATGGTGATAGAATAAGACTGCATGCTAAAATGGATTCTAGTACCAACTTATCAAAGTACATAAATGAGGGGAGAAAAATTATTGGTAGTAAGGCACTCTATATATCATTTTAGTACCTGAATAAAGACAAGGTTCCATATCTCAATGCAAGTAGGATCATCGTTATTAACCAATGATGCAGCATCACGGTTACCAATTCTGTCAAAATGTACTTCAGTGCAAGGTCCGCAAGGACCAGTATCACCCATTTCCCAGAAATTGTCCTATCCAAATATACAGATTTAGTAAGATATGCAGACTCAGTTCAGAAAAATTACCGTACAGTACTAAACTAGATTTGCATGCACTGTGATTTTTGTGAACAAAGGTTGTATTCTAGGTTTTTTCTTGAAGGAAAGGTTAAATGGTCCCAGCACTCATTTGAGAAGCCTGGATAATCTTTTAATTGACAATATAATTTCTCAATTATTACTCACTGATAACTACCTGCAGTCATTGTTGCCCATTAAGTATGACAAATAATTTATCATCACATGATAAAAATAGAGCAACAAGCTGTAAGTGAAATAACATCCATCCTGTATTTTGCTCCAATACTAATATAAAATAATGCATACTGTTAAGTACAATATTAAATATATTTTAATTTAAGACGTAGTGAAAGCATACTTTACAGCCAAAAGGAAGCACACGTCCAGGAGGCAAAAACTTTAGCCATATATCTCTAGCCTCCAAATCAGGGGCAAGACCAGCCTTATCATCACCACCGAAGTATGTGGCATATAGGCAATCTGATGGTAACTTGTAAACCTGAAGCACAAAAAAGAAGTTAGCAAAAGTTATGCATTATATAAATTGAGAAGTCAAATGACCACCAACTTCCCGATTTAGCAATGTAGCGCAATACCATACAGACAAGTTAAGCACTCTAATTTAATTTTTTCATAGGATGTGGTCATAAATTTATCCAGAATTAGCAAGTAGTAGAGGCCATTCAATGTGATAGCCAATGTCAAGATTGCAGTTGGCAATTGAACACTAACAAAATCCCTAGTAATATTTAAGTGACAATATCATTCTTCCTCGGGAAAAAAATACTCAATGCATTAGTAGTGGGCATGGTGCAATTGATGGTGTGGAAGTTGGAAGTATTGGTGACAGTAATGAAAAAATTGCTATATGAAAGTGTAACTGGACACCAGAAGACCAACTTACCACATTACGAAAAGCACAATTTAAGCAAACACAAAAGCCCAATAACATAAACCAACCCATATGGCACAGGAGGGGCAGCTTAGTTAAATACCAGCTAGCTGCTAGTGATTAGATACCATTCTACTGGACAAAGCACTTGGCATAGTGATCTAACATAACAATATCATTGTTTACAACAAAGTGGCTCATAATTCAAAATGCAAAATACAAAACTCCAACCAATAAAGCATACTTGGGTCAGAAGCTCCCACGCCCAGCTGATGGCTTCTGTTTTAAAGTAATCCCCAAAGGACCAATTTCCCAACATCTCAAAGAAGGTGTGATGGTAGGTGTCCTTCCCTACATCATCAAGATCATTGTGTTTACCACCAGCTCGAATGCACTTCTGTGTGTTGCAAGCACGAGAGAGTTTACTCAAGGCAGTGTTGGGATCCGCAGTACCCAAAAAAATTGGCTTGAACTGGTTCATACCTATCATCGCATCACAAATAAACCTTAACACCATAAATTTTCCCCGAAAATCATATAACTTACTATTATCACCAACACGGAACATAAATATATCTATATATCTATATATCCATCAATAAATTAGAGCAATGAAACATGAATACTCTCCACTACAAACACCTCTTTATAACTTTCCCCCTCCCTCACCACTCTCACCATGAAAAATTTTAACAAATTAACACAGTGCATTCAGCATCACTTCATATTTCAAGTCAAAACCCTTACCGCCACCACGAACGTTTCCAATTTCAAATATAGCATGGCACAAGTTGACTTGAAGAAGAATTTAAAAAAATCAATACACAGAATCACTGATATCGAAACGTACCAGCGTTGGCGAAGAGAAGAGTGGGGTCATTGAAGGGGACGACGGGGCTGGACTTCCAGTTGACGTGATTCTTGCCTTCGAAGAAGTCCATGAAAGTGTCCCTCACGCGCTTCGCCGGCCACTCCACATCGTGAGTCTCAGCTCCGGGCATGGCTGCGACGGAAGACGACGGAGAATGAAGAGATCTGGCGGCGCGAAAGGGGATGGAGAGTGGAAGTTGCGGCGGCGGAAGAGGGTTACAGTTTCGAAAGGAAATGAGCAAAGCTCTTACACCGAATCCTCTATTCATTCACTCATCCGTTCGTGTCGTGGTTTTTTTAAGCTAACGATTTGGAACTGACGAATAAGTCCACTGCTCCAAATATTATGTAATAATTATATTTTTATGAAAAATATTATTGGGCCTTTTTGTTTGGTCATTTTTTCCGGCCGGCCACATTTTTTGGAGACGATAATATGATGCAAAATAAATTTATGTTTTTGAAAAAAAGTTAAAATAAATTCCAAAAAACATATTCTGATTTATATTTTGGAAAATGTTTTCCAGAACTTAGTTTTAGATATTTTTGGATTTTTATAAAATTGATGAAATGCAGTCAAAAGTGATACTGCAGCAAGTTTTTGCCGTGAAAATTTTTGGAGTTTAATTAACTCTGACTGCAAAAATATTCCAAATCAGTGTGGAGATAAATTGCATTTAATATATAATTAACCCTGATTGTAACTTTAAAATTTAAATGGGAGAAATTGCAGCAAGTAACATACTTACATATTTAAAAAATAAATAATATATATATATATATATATATATATATATTCTATTTATATTTTTAATAAATCACATTCATGTCTCAATAAACATTTGCTTTTTTTTATTTTTTAATAATAAATTATATAAATCTCTTCTGTATTTTAATAGAATGATATTTTTCGTTTATTTGTATAAAAATATTATATTGACTAAGATAAAAAAAAAAAAACAATGTTTTTTATGTAAAAGATATAAAATAAAATGCTTCCCATTTGCATGGTTCACCCTCTAAGGAACCTGCGTGACTCAACTTGGTAATACAGTGTAACATAGTAATTTCGTATGAATGGTTAATATTCAGTTTTTCAGGAAAAAAAAAAAAAAAAACAGTGGAACTTATAACAGATGGGATGTGAAAAAAAATTGATTATGTAAATATATGTCTTAATGGTTTGTTAAATCTCATTTAAAACACTTATTTCACTTTTTCATTGTAAATATTTTCTACCCTAACTATACATGTTCGTGTATGGTTGGATTATCTTATAAAGCCACTTATTCCTTCAGTTCGTGTATTTGAGAATCTCGACTCTTTTGTTTTTGTCTCGAAATAAAAGAAGTATTCTAATGTGAAGTCAATATTTTTGCTATAACAAGCTTCACGAACTAATTACATAGATGACTTTTCTAAATAAAAAAACCTAACTTATCTTAAAATACTCATCTATCTATACTAATTTTTATAAATCTATATCTGGATAAAAAAGCTTAATTATCTTTTAAGATTTGATTTCATAACTTTTCAAACGTATTGTCGTGTGCTAATTATGTTTAATTAATTATCTTTAAGATATGTTTCTCTTAGTATCTTTAGTTATTATTTTCCCAACTATCTCGATCCATGTTATACAACATTTATTATATCAATGAAAAATAAACACCAAAGTCACTAACCGCTTTATTTTAATTACATCAAAAGTTTATATAACTAAATTCACTTTATTTTAGATACATAGTTTATATTCAATTTATACATATATGGTAACAAGGTCAGTTTAAACCGTTATAACTTAATATTAACTTTTAGTTAATAGTATTTATTCTGATTATAAAAGTTACAACTCCAATGTCTAAATATACATATCTGTCTCTCAATAATAATTATATGACTTTAACAGATAGACCAATCAAATATTATCTTATGTCAGAAAGAATAATCTATCTATATAGTATATTATATATTTTGGGATTGATCATCTATAATTCGGTCATAATTCACTTGCCTATGAAATACCTACACTAAAGTCACATGAGAACATAACTTAAAAAAATGTGAATTCATATTATCAAACATTTTGAAATTTATTAATGAGCCACGAAATCTTGTCAAAAAGTAAGATTTTTTTCTCTTTTGCATATGAAAAAAAAAAAGTCAATAAAAAATATTAGTTTTATAAAACACGCATAAAAAACATCTCAACACAACCCTGTTTCATATAAGCTCAAGTGAATTATTTAAATTTCATAATCAAATTTTCTTACTATTTTATTTGTCAGGTCACTTCAATATAGTCTTATATTATTAAAATAGAATTGTCATACAATTATCCATATAAGAGTTAGTTATTAATGTATAATTTTCTAAAGAAAAATAAAAAACGTTAAATAGTGTATAATATTCTTTTTAATTGTGATATTTTTCTTACAAACTCATAGTTTGTATATATAATTGTACCTCATGATAATTTTGATATTACTCCTCAACTTATAACATAATATATATTTAGTATGAGATTCACTTTTTTATTCCAACAAAATATAAAGTTTTTGAATATTAAAGTCAGTACACTGATATTAGACTAATAATTTAAATGATTGGATTTTGGCATCTATTTTTATTTTTATTTTAGTTTTCTGTATTGTATTTGTAGGAATTGAATTGTTATATTGTCAGTTAATTGATTTGGAACAAAATAACTTTTGACAATTTATTAATATTAGTGATTATCTGGTGAACTCACATGTTATACCGTGTTATGGCTGAATATATGTCGATCAAGACCGCTCACCATTCGATCTTAACCTTATATAACTTTATCCTGATTGTAAAAGTTTATTAAATATTATGTATTACATTTTTTAATGACAAAATTTTGACTCTCAATCACAATTTCAGTGTATGTAAAATTAAGTTATAAGGTGATTTGATTATTTTAACATTGATCAATCAAAGTCTAAAAAAATATAATAAACTGATTATGAGTAGAGAATTATCATAAGATATGATATAATAATTTGACTAGTAAAAATTTGAAACTATAATTATGTTATTAAAATAAAATAAAATAATCTCTAATTTTTCATTATTTGATTCGTGTTGAGTGGTTTTTTAGTACTTAATAGTTTCTCAAAATTTTTTTTCGAAAAATATCTTTAATCAATCATAATTTTCTACAAATAAAAAAATAACATAAAATTAAAAGAGACACAACTTAATAAATAAGAATGACTTTAGTCTCTAATCCGTCCTTACTAAAACAATAACTATTTAAAACTAAATTTATTTAAAACTTTTTTTTTCACTTTTGAAACAAGAACTTTACTTTAGTAAAAGAAAAAAAAAACGAATATAAAATTTAAAAATAATTTAATTGATGTGATATAATAAAATAAAATTATTAAAGAAACACAAATAAAATTCTGAATCATTTAAAATAAATAAAGAGCACAAAAAAAATCAAGAAGACACAACACGTGCCAAGAGGCACGATTTTAAAATAATAGTGAAAAGACTTCATATAAAAAAATAAAAAAAGTTAATAAACTTAAAAACACACTACCAGACACTATTTAACAAATAATATAAAAAAATAAAAAAAATCTAGAAAACATTCCACCAAATACGGTTTTATTAAAAAAAAATAAAAGCATATTAAAAAAAATACTATTTTTAAAACTGTGCAAGACTTATCCATGTGCTTAAATTGAAACAAAAATTTCTGAGTGTGAGAAGCTAAACTATTAGCATAGAAAGGTAGATAAGAAAACAATCAGTATACTATTATCATTTGTCCGAATTGAACATGGATCCTATCCGAGATAACCCGACCCGTTTCACAAAGAGTGAATTGAGCATGGATCGGATCCGAGTTAGCCCGACCCGTTCCACAAGAGTACTCACCGGTGTGTAGAGTGCGAGCTGAGACACTGGTGGATGTGACTGCGCTGATACTCACTCAACTGAACGGTGCACACGGCAGCTTCAACGGAGAGAAAGAGAATGAAGCTGCGCTTGTTGACGGTGTTTGTGATAGCAATAGCATCGTTATCCACAATTCCTCAATATGCATGCTCGTCATCTTCCCAATTCCAATGGCAGATCCTCACCAAACACAATTTCTCTTCACAGATCCGTCTCCATAACCACCTCCTCCTCCTCGTCGCGCTTCCCTGTACTTCACTCTACTCATCCACACTCTTTATTCGGCGACACTTGTTGCGTTGCGTTCTTCTGCTCCTAACGTGTTTGATGAATTGATTTCGATTTTGAACCGCAGGGTCCGGCGAGGCTCGATCTCTCATGAACGACGTTTCGCTGGCAGTTTCGGCTAAGCCTAAAGAGTTCGCCTCTCTCAAACTCATGCGCATGCATAGAAACACCGAGAAGGTTCTGGCGGATTCCATAGGTGCTACCGATGAGATAACACTCGTTTATTTCCATTATTCGGTGTCTTATAAGTATCGTGGAAGATTGAGAGCTCAGAATATTCTGTTCTCGTTGCATCCTTATATATCCCTTGCGCCTGAGGAGGTTCCTCTCACGGCTCTCAATTCTCCTCTGGATTTAAGATTATTCCTCGATTCCACTGACAAAGCCATTGTTCTCGTTGATTTTTGTGGTTGGACGCCCAAGTTGCTCGCCAAAAGTACCAAAGATAACGGAACGCAAAATAGTTTCACCGTGCTTGGTTAGTTTTAACGAATTTGACTTAACATTTGTGTTTCTCAGAAATAATGTCTGTGACATTGATAATTGAAGTTAGGGAGGACGAAACAATAAGTGTTTTTTGAATGGTTATTCTATCAGAATTAGAGTTTCATTTTGGTAACAGGTGCGCGTTAAAGAAATGATGTAGATTACTAGGATGAAATTTAAATTGGAGAGCGGACATATATGTTTTCCATTATTAGTATGGGAATGGATTTCTTGCATTTGCACATTTGTCAACTGGCACCGTTAGATGAAGATTGAATAATCTATATTTTTATATGCGTATTTCAAGTCAAACAACTAAAATCATATGGTTATATTTTATCTATATTTTATGAGTTGTGTGATACTTATCCAATGGTTTCTATTGTCTGAATGTATGGATTCCCTGATTATTCCTTGACTTCAGGGAATCTGGATCTGTATAATTACAGTGTTTCCCTTTTAGTAAGTATATTTATGGTACTTGGAATGTCTTAATGGTTGGGTACTCAGCAGAAGGTGAGTCACTGTCTTTGTGGGCGTTTTCCTTGCAGGGAATCACCATGGAATTGGTCTTAGAAGAGGGAATGGTGGAATGCCTGTGTCAAGGGGGAAGACTAACAAGAAGGTGGCTGGTATTATTTAAGTGCTTGTCAATTAAAAAACCTTGAGGTTAACAAGTAAATTCTTCATTTCATTATTTTCTGTTTCTTTTTCCAAATCATCAGATGAGGACACATGCAAGGCTGAACTTGGTGTTGATAAAGGGTTTTGTGAAGCTCCTTGGCCGGAGGAGTTTACCTTGTTAAATTATGGTCTTTTGGAGGGCTCCAAGGATAGGAATCATGACGTAGTACATTCTTGTTCATCATCTGAAGAATTTGAGCGGTTTCATTCTTTTTACTTGAAATTCATGACTGTTGTGAGAGAATTCTTCTTGCCTCCGGAGCGAAACAGATTTGGCCTGGTTTCAAATAGGTCAATGCTTTCGTCCCTAGGTGTTGGTGATTATGGTCCATGGTTTGCGGTTCAGTACCAAGCTGGATGTTCAAGTTGTTCAAATATTCTTAAAGAAGAGAATGACTTAAACTATGTTTTGCAGATGAATAATTATAGTGTTAAAGAGGTGAATAAAACCTTTCTATCTTTTGTTCCATACTATGAAGTATATGCCATAATTTATATTCCACTGTTCCTGTATCCTATGTCTAGTTATTGTCGTGGACTAGTTTATTTAACTAATGATGAAGATGCACTACCAAAACGCAAGCGTCCATCCTTCTTTCAATTGATAAATTCATGTTTGGAACTTACCCTGTTTTGTTTGTATTTAGCTGGAAGGTAATGGACATGATCAAGAGCCCATTCTACCAGCAAATAAGCCATCTGTACTCCTATTTGTTGATAGATCATCTGAATCCTCAGAAACAAGGGGAAAAAGTAAGGAAGCTCTTGAAGCTTTTAGAGAATTGGCACAACACCATCATAGTGCGAATCAAGCAGGTAGAAAGAATAATGACAGTCATGATAAATATTATCATGGTTTGAAGAGTACATCTGAACATCCTAGGTTAAAGCTGTCTATGCCAGCTCAGAAGATTAAACTACAAGAGAAGATTTCTTCGATCATGATTATAAATGAGGGTAAGCAAGTTAGTTTAGACAATGTACCTTCTGATCTTCAAGGGAGTTCTTTGAATGAAATATTGGCCTATCTCCTCCAGCGAAAGAATGATAAAAAACTAAGCTCCCTAGCAAAGGATTTGGGCTTCCAACTTTTATCTGATGATATGGATATCAGGTTACCTAGTACACAACAACCATATTCAGAAGTTCAGTCAAATCAAATTCCAACAGAAACCTCTGAACAAGGCCATGCAGATACTGTGATGCTGGATGGAGAGCCATATAGATCTGCTGGAGAGGTTAAGGGAAATCCCAAATCGACTGAGCTATCTTCTCAGCATGATGAAGTGAATAGACCTTCTATCATCACAAATGAAGAGAAAAAATCTGTGCAGCCCGGGGAATCTGTTGCAGATTATGAACTCTCTACTGCTGAATTTGTGAGATCAGAAACTGATGATTCTTCAGGTGGAGACTATTATGAGGAAAAACTGACTCACGTTCTTGGTTTTAATGGTTCATTTTTCTATTCTGATGGTAATTATCAGTTACTTGAAAGACTCACGGGTGGTTTTGGAGTTCCATCTTTGGTTATAGTTGATCCCATTCAGCAGCAACATTATGTTTACCCTGGTGAGAAAAGTTTCAACTTTTCTTCACTACATGATTTTCTTTCTGAGTTTCTTAATGGAACCCTTCATCCATATCAGCGGTCAGAATATGTACTTCGAGGTCAAAAGAGGCCCATCCATCCTCCATTTGTTAATTTGGATTTTCACGAGATAGATTCTATACCTCAAATCACGGCTCATAGTTTCTCTGAACTTGCTATTGGTTTTAATCTTTCTAACAAAGAAGATACTTCCAATGCATGGAATAAAGATGTCTTGATCTTGTTCAGCAATAACTGGTGTTCATTTTGCCAGAGAATGGAAATGGTTGTTCGTGAAGTATATCGGGCCATCAAGGGCTATGTGGATATGTTAAACAGGGGAACTCAGAACATGGAAGGTATTTCTAATCATGGTAAGACTGTGTGTGTTTCTGTTTATCTCTTCACTCTACCACCATATATTTCATTCAGATAAAGATGCTTGCTTAGGGTCTTTGTTTTCAGCAAGTTTTGTCGTGTCTCGGTTTCATGATAAAATGTGAGAAGCTTGTTGGTTAACTTATAGTAAACTGGTCAGTAGCTTTTATACTAGCAATTAGCTGGTCTTGTATCTGTCGTACATGTTATTGCCACCAACTGCTTGACACTATTGACTTGTGTGTTACTCAACCACAGAACTTTTACCTTTTCACTTTAAATTTGTAACCGATTTTGACTCTGCACCTCTGATCTTAGCATGAATCCCAATGGCTTTTATCCTGTTTTGTTTTGTGGACTTGATTTATATTGGATGATGTTATTTAAATTGGGTTGTGGTGGCTGATCAAATTGTAGACATAATCGCTAAAAGTTTGACAATTGATCATTACATGGCAGAAAATTTGGATCACGTCATGATGAAGCTTCCGGTGATCTACTTATTAGATTGTACTTTGAATGACTGTGATTTAATACTGAAGTCGTTAGATCAGGTACTTGTGAAACTATACTTTTGGTCCGCATCTCGTTTTTATGATTCGATCAAATGCATAATTTATCCCCTCTGTGTAGCAAATTCCAACTGGACCTTACACACGAAAACTTATTAAATTGGTTCATACACATGCAAAAGGCTACAAATTTGGTTCCTGCCACCTTTAGGCCTCTTTTGCATTCTTAACATGCTCCCTATACAAGTAGCTTATTTTAATTCCGGTCCTTTATTAGAATAAATTGTCTTAAATAAAATTTATTGTAAAGGTGTTGTGTGCTTTGTGCTGTACCTAGTTCCTAGATATATCTTTTCATATTCTCTTCTCTTCCCATCTCATACATTGTCCCTCAGGTATCCAAAGTTATTATAAGTATGAGATCCTGAAAAAGGGAAATTCACTCTCAAATTCATTATAATTCCATCGTATTTTTCTCAAGTTGGTATTAGAGTACGTTGATCCCGCTTTGAAAGTCTAACTGATCTTATGCATTTTGAAATACCATAAAGGAAATCTAGTAAGCAGTGTCGGCAGGCTAATTTTCATTCAGTGGAATATTTGGAACACCGATGAAAGGAATTCGTACTCAACCTGAACTAGTTTCTGCCAATCCTTTTTGCCTTGGACCTCTATAAGCATTAAAAGACATCAATGCCTTTTTTGAAAAGTTTTTTCCACTGTTGCTCATTTGAGGCAGAAGCATGTATAAATTGGAATTATAAATTTTGAGATGGGATTAATTAAGTTGCATTGCATGTACTAAAGGCTTGTTCCATTGTGTTATTTTTTTAGTGGATACCATGAAGAAATTGATGAATCTTAGCTACGGTTTATTTGAAATAACATTGTATTTAAATAATTAACTGTATGGCCTGCCAATTTGAAGTTTTATACTCTTGAAAGTATTGGACTTAAAGTTGTTTGTTGTACTTTTAATATGCAGAGGGAAGTTTATCCTGCTCTAATTTTATTTCCAGCACAAAAGAAGAAACCTCTTCTTTATGAAGGAGACATGGCTGTAATTGATGTTATGAAATTTGTGGCTGAGCATGGAAGTAACTTTCATAAACTAATCAGAGACAAAGGTAAACATTCATTTGTGATATGATATTTTTGTATTTATAATTTATCAAATAGCATATGAATCTGTTACTTTTGGCGTCAAACTTTGACCGGATACTGATGATCATTGATTCATCACCGCATCTTCATTTTCTATCCATTTTGGTTCCTAGTATCTACTTAGACTTGACAGCGGAGTGATAGACTTGTAGCCAGTCTATCTTCTTTCAACTTTTGCTTCTAATAGTTCCCTGTTTTCTATTACTTGACATTTACTGTGGTAGTCTAAATTTATTCTTGACTTTGTTTCATGGTTCCAGTGGCAGTTCTTTGGCTATCTGACAGAGCAGGCAAAAATCAAAACTTACATGATGCTTTGCTAACTGATCTCAACCCAGAACCACTTCAATCACACAGCAAATATCATGGAGCCCCAGGTCATGACCGAACGCTAGACCATGTGGTCAGACCTAGCTCAATGAGTTCACCCGTATCAAATGGACTGCATGAAGCATTGCCTCATGTGGTGATTGGTTCAGTTCTAATTGCCACAGGAAAGCTTTTGGGGGTTCATCCGTTTGATGGATCAAAGATTCTAATTGTTGCAGCCAATGAGGTAACTGGATTTCAAGGTCTTATCCTCAACAAACATATAGAATGGAGTCTTCTGCCTAAATTGGAAGAAGAATTTGAAAAATTGAAAGAGGCTCCTCTCTCCCTGGGGGGTCCAGTAATGAAAGCTGGAATGCCACTTTTATCCTTAACTAGAACAGTTTCCGGAAATCATTTACCTGAAATCCTGCCTGGAATTTTCTTACTTGATCAAGTAACGACAATTCGTAAAATTGAGGAGCTGAAGTCAGCAAATCAACCAGTTCGGGATTACTGGTTTTTCTTGGGATATTCAAGTTGGGGATGGAAACAGTTATATGATGAGATGGCAGAAGGAGCTTGGAACTTGAGTGAGGATGCAACGAGACATTTAAATTGGCCGTGATTACCATTTACCGACCATCCTTACTGTACCAATAACATTTCTGATGGCCTTGTTAATTATAGAATTAATTTACAATGCATATATTGTAGAAAATAACATCCACATCCGTGATTCGTTAGAAGTAGTCTTGGAGGCGCGCAGAAATAGGAAATGTATGCTTGGGTAAGTCATCCAAAGTTTTGATTATTTTAATGGTTAATTTTTCTATCAAAGTTCCATTTTACCCGTTACGAGAACAAAGACTATAAAGAAACCACTGATTTTCTTTCAATCAATTTACAAAAATATTTTCAAGCAGGAATACTGATTTCCAAATACATTTCAAGTATACATTAAATATAAAGTTAATTTCTAAAATCAAATTAAGCGATTTCTATATTTCAATGATTTCAAAACGATAAAGCAAGGTGAAAATCAAAATGAAAATTCCCTTCAAGAATGAAATGATAAAAGCAAGATTCGTCAGAAAAGTCTATCGTGTCCCCTAGAAAACTACATCTGCAATTTTGCACACGATGCATAAACACCAGTCACACGTGAAGATAAGGTTACGCCATTATCCAAACGTCAAATATCTCATCATGTCTTAGATTAGACTCCAGAGAGTTATGGCAAATGCAAGAAATTTGGTATCGCCACGGAGCTCCAATCCAATATTCAATCCCTACCACTCCATAGATAATAAGCTCAACACCTTCAGGTTGCTCTCTCGGATTCACTCTTACAATAATGCCACTATCACTGTCACTGCTTCTTCCAAAAGAAAGGATGACTTCAACTCTCCTTTGGTAACTTCCTATATATCATATATATTCCCCCTTTTTAATTCCTTTATTTCTCTAATTTCTTCCAAAACTGAAGTTTAATAAATTAAACACATATATAGTAAATTTTGTAATACTATTAGTGTCTTTATATCTATCTATCTATATATGTATGTATGCATGTATATATACATGAGGAACATGGGAGGTTTTACTCCTTAAATGGTAGTATTATTTACTTGATGTGGCAAAACGTAGATTGGGAAGAACACGAGCAGGGGTTCTCGCCGTTTGATCACGATATCACCAGGTGATGGCAGATATCACGGGGATTGGACAAGTGATTATCTCGTCTCTTTGCACGACCTAGACTTACAGGATTTGATTGAAGATGATGTCAACTCACACAAGAATGCACAAGTTTTCATCAATCTCTCCGTCCAAAAGGTGCTTCTAAACATTTCACTCTCAGGTTTCAGTGTTTTTTTTTCAACTAAATTGTGATTGAAACCGACTACTGTACCAAAATGTGTCCGTTCATTTTTAATATCGTTTTTAAACATGATTTCACGTTTTTGTGTTAATCACACCATCTCGAATTGTTTTGGTATCTTCGTTGGTGAGTAGAATCAATAGACTCAGATTTTGAAGTTGGTTATTTAATTGTAACGAGTTGTTGTACATGGTAATGGCAGCATGCTAGCTTTGGTTTATCCGTGGATGGAAGAGTCACCACATCCTTCACTAGAAAGTGCAGCAACTGTTCCACTCCCTATTGCCGACAGGTATTTCCTTCCATCACTAGTATGTATTAATCAATTTATTGGTTTGAGATTTGTCACATGCCATTCAATTACTATGAATTGATGTTTATTGACTGTTATACCTCTGAAAATGCTAATTCATCACCAATAGTGTTAAAGTATAATTTTCCTTTTCCTTTGATCTTTACTTACCCTCTTTCGTTTTTTTGATTAGTTTCCTCTTATATTAAGTGGATATTTTAGTGGTTGAAGTGTGAGAGAATTTTGACCATAGTAAAACAACTATTCAATAAATAGCTCAGACGTAGTCTCGCGTTCCTTTTTTTCTACCCAAAAAGCCTCAGGTTTCTTTACCAATGTGTCTGAGTTTGGGGACAATTAAGTGCATAAATATATCATGCACCTACGAAATTCTTGGAATGAAAATGTGTTATTTGCATGCATAATGTTGTTGCAATTGATGTCTTGAAGATATATCATCTACATTGTCAAATACTGATTATTTATTGACTTATGCTGTTAAACATATTCTATGGTTCCATGGTTGACTCTGCCTTTACTAATGGTTACAGATTGATGCAAAATTTAACGTATGGGTTCTTATAGCGCCTAAAGATGAACGCGACCTACCACTACTTGAAATTGGAGCTGACCCTAATGTAAATACCCTCTTAAACCCAAATGATTTCATTCCTTCGTATCTTTTCTTTTTCGGAGTTGCTCTAAATTAATATCAATTTGAAAAAGTTCACCCGTGCAATTCTAACGGGCAAATTCTTTGTAATTTTTGGTACTATTTCAAAAGGCTCGTGTCCTGTGTCTTTCCCTTTTTCTGATTTGGAGGAGTTTTTCCGTAAGGATTTATATAAAAAAAAAAAAAAGAAAGTAAAATTCACATATGTTTTAAAAAATTTTAATTTAGTTTATAAAAAATAATTTTATTTCTTTATTCATATTAAGTTCTAGTACACAAGCTCATCCAAACCATTCTTAAATTATTTTAAAGTTTTTCAAACTTCCAAGGAATAGAGAAGCTCTTAGAAACACTTGTATATTTAAAGAGACTCCTAGCACATATCCGAAAACTGTTAATCTTAGGAGATTTACACATATCACAATAACTAGTCTCTTTAAATAGTATCAACTTACATCTCAGATTGATTCGTGATCTTTGAGTTAGATATTCAAACTTGTAACAACCATCTTAAGTACAACTATTTTATTAGAATTTAGCAATCCAAGTAATATATATATTGGATTTTGGTCTTCTAAATTGAAAAGGTAATATATATTATATTCACTTTTGATGTAAAGTGAGTTAAGTCTATCAGGTACTTTAATACAAATTAAGGGTTAATATACTCATTTTATAACTTTAAATAATTCCCCACCATAGCCATAAAAGGGAGGGCGGTTAGATGAGGCCGGAGATTGTAGATAATTGCAACTACCGTAGCAACAGAAATATAAGGTCAGTTCTAAATGTTAAAATTTGAGGCTAATATGTGTTCCCTCGGTACCAGATATTTTCTATGTAAATTAAATTTTAGAACTGGTCTTAAAGCAATATTTCGATGGTTATAGCTCTTTACTTCCATATTTTAAGGAGTGGCAATACCTACAATTTTTTAGCCACGAGATGATTTCAAAGCATAACATGTTCAATACTGTTGCCAAAATAATTAAGAGTGTACACTAACACAGCTATTCATTTAATACAGGTGATATATGTTAGACCTGGACACGAAGTTGATCTGGATTCTCTCATACAAGATGCCATCCGGCTAAACGCAGCAGTAAAAGTATATTTAGCACTATTGCATATCATGTTCTTGCGAGTTGGATTTTAATTTTTTTTATATTTATTTGCTACTTTGCAGGACTCTTGCTCGGAATTATGCGAGAAAGCTGAGGGTACAATACAATGTAAGCCTTTTTTAAATTATTTGAAATTATTCATTACTCTTTCAATCTTTTGTAATACAAGGAATAGAACCACAAGCAACCTTGAAAAAAAGAATCTAAGATATGCATTAATGATCTTTAATTTTTTTTTCAGATATAACTGGACAAAGTCAGGCTTCGGTTGATAAAAGGTGGTCTAGACTATTGGCACTAAAGAAAACAAATTTATGACTTATATCATAAACTAATAACTTTAATGTATACAAAATCGTCAGTTTGCAAATAGATGTTGTATGTATACTGTATTGATGAATAATGTCATCCTTTGCGAGAGGCATACCAATACTTATGAATGTTTTGACAATATATTTTACTTAGTCCTGCATGTGTATACTTCTGCAGACATTGGATAATATATTGAATGAAAAAAAAAAAAAAAAAAGCGTTTGACGATTCTTCTAGGTTTGGCCATGAATTTTAGTCCCTCTCAAGTTGTTTAAAGTGCAGGATTTAAAAAAAAGAGACAAAATTTAACACCGTGTTTGAATAAGTGAGTTGGTATAGCTAATCTAAAACAAATATCAATGCGTTCTATTTCCAAATAAAACTTGAAAAATGACAATTCCATATTTCTGCCCCAGGAAATTTACGCAATTAAAGGCTGTATTCAATCGTCAGTATTCTTACCAAAAATTGGTAATGATTTAATTTCAACTGTCATCCGTACTGATTAGGAGACGAGCTTTTAACGAACAAGATCCACATGGAAGAATCACTGATCCTGCTAAAGTATCAACATTGAGTATAGATATCCCACTTCCCTCCCTCAATAAGGAATATCCCATTTTCTTCAATTCCAATGAGTCTACAGAGAAGTAATCACCACATCGGCATTGATAGAACAATTCCAATGCTTCTCCACCATCTTCAACCATCATATCCTCTAAACTCAAATCTTCTGCAACTTCGGCAGCCAATAAATCCTGCCTTGTCCTTCGCAGCTCCTTATCATAAAACGAGCGGGAGCTTGAATCACTCAGAATTTCCCATGCCTTCTGTACTTTGAGAAATCTCTCTCCATCTATTTGATTACTGCTGGATGTCTCTGACGTCTTCAATAGCTTATCAGGATGTATGCTAAGTACAGCACTACGGTAACTAGCACGAATTTCTTCATAATTTGCATCTTCTTTGACATTCAGAACCTCATAATGGGTTTCCTGAATGGCATTCTTGTCCAGAATCATTTTTTGATGTTGCCTGAGCTCAAGCCACTGACAGTGAAAGGTGGTCTGCGTTCAACAGATAAACATCAGAAACAAGCAAATAATCACAGTAATATCACAAAAAAGTACAAATCTAATTAAATACAATACTTATAGTCTTAAATCATACATATATCACAAACTCTCTTGCTTGGAACCAATTAATGGAATCCAATTGAATCAGTGCCTGGAGTGTATTTTAAACCAGCGTTATTTCAAACTCTATTGTAGTTTCTTAAAACATAGTATGCTCTAATTTGCACAAAATTCTTATGGTGTACTTATTATAGGAGAAGAAATTTTTTTAAAAAATGCATTGAACTTTTTCTACAAGCTAAAATCAATTCGGGAGAAGTTATACATGCCTGCACAACATCCTCACACCATCCTGCAATAAGGAAATCTTATATTGCAAGTTATATATGTCCACTGCTTTCTTTGTCCATGGCTTCCTCAGTAATGCAGTTGAGGAAGATAATTAGGATCAGAGGAAAGTTTAATGGATGTAGAAGTATGAACAGGGACAGAATGTGGAGTACTTGACGCAAATGACAATTTAATAACATCCTGTGCAACAGAATCCGATATTTTCTGCAATAAGCAATATAAGTAGGAGGAAACAATCATTGTTGAGATTTTTTTTCCCGTCAGGTTATTGGTGTATCAATGACATGAAGACATTGATTACCATACACCACATAATATCCATGATTTATTTTGGGTTCAGAGTGTAGGTGCTGAAGCACGCACCTTATGCGTAGATACGTTATGTTAGTACCATCACAGTCTTACTTTTACTGGCTAAAGAGTGTTAAAAAAATAAATAATGTTACCCTACTTATCATTTTTAATTGTAATGGACATTATCCAACCTGAACCCAAGTCGTTCTGAGAAACCAGAAAAAATAAACTCAGCAGTCTCAATAAAAATTTACATTTCTACCGTTTGAGAGCCTCAAAATAATCCAAAATGTGGAGAAAGCAAAATCAATGACCGAGCTCAAACTATATCCCAATCACAAAATACAAAGTCCAGAAGCAAAAAAAAAAAAAAAAAAAAAAAAAAAAAAAAAAAAAAAAAAAACAAAAAAAAAAAAAAAAAAAAAAAAAAAAAAAAAAAAAAAAAAAAAAAAAAAAAAAAACGAATAAAGTATATATCCCAAACGATACAATATTAAGTGGAGGAACACAAAATCAATGAAACATATTACAACAATACAAATTTCGAAGAGCATAGAACCAATCAATCCACATATGATGAAATTAATAAAATCAACAGAGAGTGTTGTGTAGAATGGGAGTTGTGAAGTGGATTTGATAGAGAATCAGCAACAATCTTCTTCACACAGAGACGGTAAACGCAAACAAAAAGGGATTTGTTTGTTAAGATTCTGAATTATAAAAAAACCTAAAGCAAGTTCATAGGTGGAGGTGTAATACAAAACGAAACCGTTGGAGAAGTAAACAAACCATAAATGCGAGTACGTACCCTGGAATCGGAGGTGATCGATCGGTGATTTATGACCTCTTTCCGCTCCTTTTGCAGTTTCAGCTACGTTCCACTCTCTTAACACTTTCTCTTCCCTAGTTTACATAGGTTGAATTTTATATATAGAATTTTGTATAATGGAAATTTTGTCAAATTTATTTTTAATGAAATTAAATTAAGGTAAATAATCCATGATTTTCTTAATCTTTTGCAGAAAAATATTTTTTGTGACAAAAATATATTAAAACTGAAAATCGATATATATATATATATATATATATATATATATTCAATTTAACGTGTTGTTTTGAATTTAATTTATATCTAATGACTATGTAAATATTTCCCCTCCTAATGACAAAAAAATATATTTCCCACCTAACAATATCTTCTTCCTACCCCATCATATTTGATTTAACTTCCGTTGTTGAAATATTATCAATCATCACTTAATATTATGTATAATAAGTTCCTTAATTATTAAAATAAGTATTTATTTTTTCTTTTAGAAAGACAATTTTTAACTTGTTTAACATTAGATTTTTTTTATGACAAAACATAATAGTTAAATTTAACGTGCTTTTTCTCTGTTACGATTTTAATGAGAATTTTAAAATCATAAAAAATTATAATATTTGATAGAGCTATTGTAAAGGAATGATTCTTCATCTCATCTAAACTTATATTGTGCCAAAATAAAAATCTTCTCGACTTTTCTTCACTGTTTCATCAACCACTCAAACTTAATCATCATATTACATTAGTTAAATACAAGTTTCGACGTAAATTAAGGTCATCTACAACTCCTCAACAATGAAGTTCTTCATGACAATAATATCAATCACCAACAACGACGTTCTTTGTATGACAATAGTGTCAATTACCACCAAAACTTTACTGGAAATGAATGGAAAGCACCAACCAAACAAAAGAAGATAACCAATGAAACAGTGAAAGGAGATAACCTACTTTTTAATAAAAGGCCCTTGATGGCTTTTGTCATTTCACTAACGTGGAGGGATGCAATAAAGGTATTTATCAAGGAAATAAAATAGAAAAGAGAAAGAGAGAAATGGCATTACAGCTCTATAATATCTGGAAAACATGAATCTCTCATATTCCATACGTATCAAATCAAATTATTCGGATGAATGGTTCTGCTAGCATTAACATAGCTCGTGTCTGACAAATACTACATTATAATCCTATAATAATACGATTTCCATGACAAATCGTTCTGCAATCTTATCCATTTATATGTCTGCAGCAAGGAAGTTACCGGACAGTGCTACCTGCATAAAAATAAGGAATGATTTGTACAATAAATGCTACAGTCGAGACACCCATACCAAAAGAAATGACACCAATTGAAGAGAGGGAGAGAAAGTACCTTCTCGCCCAATTTGAAGGGAGGCAGTCCCTTGTAAGGGCAGGTACTGCATCTGAATGCATCTCCGAGCCCACACTGCAAATCAAAGACAACTTTGAGAGCAATGCAATTATGGAGAAATCGTAGCTCTTACTATACAGAGGGTAACTATTCAGACTATATCACAAAAAGTGCAGTAAAAATTGTAGCTCTTACTATACTACACACTGACCACAATACAAATCAATCTTAGACATTCTTGTTTTTTCCATTAATGCTGATCAAAATTAATGTTCAAAATACTTTTTTTGCGTTACAAATGCCCTTTGTAAGATGAGCTAACATAACATTTTTGAAGAGCATGATATGAACATAAAAGTGGATTTATAATCCAAACAAAATTCCCTTTTCACTACGTGAGGTTGACCACGCGAATTTAGAAGCTTATTTAAAATTCACAAACTCAGCGAGCTTTCATAGCTGAATTGAAAGACACGGCAACAGAAGGACATTGCATTTCTTCCATCCATAAGCCTCTATATCCACATTCCAGAGCTATGTGCAACAAAAAAGGAAAGGAATTATGATGTAGCCCTAGCTCTTATATTTCAAGACATTTAAGTTAGCTACCGTGAATTCGGAGAGGGACTGCTTTAATGCTTCTTTGCCTCTATAAATCATCTGAATTAATACAAAACCTAGCTCTATTCACTTCCTTGCCTTTTTCCATTCATGGAATCTCTATTTATAGATGATAAACCCAACGATACGAAGAACTATGTTGGTGCAAATGATGGCCTAGTACAAAACCATATTCATGGTGTACACACAGCAGAAATTAATATGAAATGAAGAGGGCAAAATGAGTATATCCAAGAAATTACTTCCATAACAATACTATAATATATGATGTTGAGTTTTACCTTTTCACTTCAAATTTGTAACCGATTTTGACTCTGCACCTCTGATCTTAACATGAATCCTAATGGTTCTGATCCTGTTTTGTTTTGTGGACTTGATTGATGTTGGATGATGTTATTTAAATTGGTTTGTGGGAGAATTTGTTGATCAAGTTGTAGACATAATCGCTAAAAGTTTGACAATTGATAATTACATGGCAGAAAGTTTGGATCACGTCATGATGAAGCTTCCAGTGATCTATTTATTAGATTCTACTTTGAATGATTGTGATTTAATACTGAAGTCATTAGATCAGGTACTTGTGAAGCTATACTTTTGGTCCTTGTCTCGTTTTTATGATTCGATTAAATGCATAATTTATCCCCTCTATGTGTAGCAAATTTCCACTGGAACTTACACACGAAAGCTTATTAAATTGGTTCATACACATGCCAAAGGCTAAAAATCTGGTTCCTGCCACCTTTAGGTCCCTTTTGCATTCTTAACGTCCTCCCTATACATGTAGCTTATTTTTAATCCGGTCCTTTATTAGAATAAATAGTCTTAAATAAAATTTATTGCAAAGGTGTTGTATGTTTTGTGCTGTACCTAGTTCCTAGTTACATCTTTTCGTATTCTCTTCTTTTCCCATACATTGTACCTTAGGTATCCAAAATTATTATAAATATGAGATCCTAAAAGAGGGAAATTCACTCTCTCAACTTCATTCCAATTCCTGTGTATTTTTTCTCAAGTTGGTATTGGAGTAGGTCGATTCCCCTTTGAAAGTCCAACTGATCTTGTGCATTTCGAAATACCAAAAAGGAAATCTAGTAAGCAGTGTCGGCAGGCTAATTTCCATTCAGTGGAATATTTGGAATACCGACTAAAGGAATAGGTGCTCAACCTGAACTAGTTTGCGTCAAAATCCTTTTTGCCTTGGACATCTATAAGCATTAAAAGACATCAATGCCTTTTTGAAAAGTTTTTTCCTCTGTTGCTCATTTGAGGCACAAGCATGTATAAATTGGAATTATAAATTTTGAGATGGTATTAATACTAAAGGCTTGTTCCATTGTGTTACTTTTTAGTGGATACTATGAAGAGATTGATGAATCTCAGCTACGGTTTATTTGAAATAACATTGTATTTAAATAATTAATTGTATGGCCTGCCAATTTGAAATTTTATACTCTTGAAAGTATTGGACTTAAAGTTGTTTGTTGTATTTTTAATATGCAGAGGGAAGTTTATACTGCTCTAATTTTATTTCCAGCAGAAAAGAAGAAACCTCTTCTTTATGAAGGAGATATGGCTGTAATTGATGTTATGAAATTTGTGGCTAAGCACGGGAGTAACTTTCATAAACTAATCAGAGACAAAGGTAAACATTCATTTGTGATATGCTATTTTGGTATATATAATTTGTCAAATAGCATATGAATTAGTTACTTTTGGCGTCAAACTTTGATCGGATACTGATGATCATTGATTCATCACCGCATCCTCATTTCCTATCCATTTTTGTTCCTAGTATCTACTTAGACTTATAAGGTTGTATCTAGATTTAGATGAACTTGACAGCGGAGTAATAGACTTGTAGCTAGTGTATCTTCTTTCAACTTCTGCTTCTAATAGTTCCCTGTTTTCTATTACTTTAACATTTACTATGGTAGTCTAAATTTATTCTTGACTTTGTTTCATGGTTCCAGTGGCAGTTCTTTGGCTATCTGAAAGAGCAGGCAAAAATCAAAACTTACATGATGCTTTGCTAACTGATCTCAACCCAGAACCACTACAATCACACAGCAAATATCATAGAGGCTCAGGTCATGACCGAATGCTAGACCAGGTGGTTAGACCTAGCTCAACGAGTTCACCCGTAACAAATGGACTGCATGAAGCATTGCCTCATGACTAACCAAATTGGGAAGCTATTAAACAGGTCAGAACTTTGATGCATAAAATGTGCAGAAAGCAAAAAACGAATTCTTGTTGAACACACAACCTTGCAAAGCATAAACAAACTTTATATTAAAAGGAAAATAATTAACACATACACTGCCACAAGCTGATTGAGGATTATTAATCTGTTCTGTTGTCAATCCTAACTTCAATACTTTTTCCTCTTCTTCAGCCCTCCCACAGGTGCAATTTTTGCAGGCTTTTCTAGCGCTCCCAATTTCACAATCGCCTATGGAATAAACATGTCAGCTAAGAACCTAGCATTTGAGGAACAGAAACTTAAAAAGTGTTCCTTACCAGGTGGTAGCTGCGGTTTCTTTAAATCTTCTTCAGTCAAAAGACTATCTTCATCTATCAGATCTGAATCAACATCAATTTGCATTTTAGGTGAACTTTTTATCACCTTCTTTAAGGCAAATGATGAACCAACTTTCCATGAAGGCTTTTTAGCTTTGATCTATGACCAATACAAAGCATATTGATTCTTAGAATTTGTAAAAGGGTAAGAACAATTAATTAGGAAAGAAAGATAAAGAATAATTGATGACTAAAGGCCTATAATCCACTCATTATACAATAGGAAGACAAATTTTCCAGAAGGACAGGGAAGATCATGATTAAAAGTAAAAAAATAAATAAAACTAGAGAAAATTAATAGTTGTGCTCAAACTGAAAAACCATTAACTTCACAATAATAGTTGCTAATACCAATAGACTGGTTTTAAGACACATGTCAGCCTATTGTTTTCTGCTGTACAACACCAAACACACAAGAAATAAATGAATAGAAGTGGCATAGGAAGATTCCAGTTAATGAAACTTACCCCAGTTGATTGTAAAATTTGGGCTTCTGAAAACCCTGCCAACAATAACTTGCTCTGAAGATCAGATATTATCTGCAAGGATAACAGGGAAAATAATCAGATCGTGCAGTAGAATAATATCAACTTACCTAGGCACAATCTAAAATGTTATTACCTTATCAGTGCCCACAATAGACTGAGATGACTGGCGAATGAGAATTATACCGCCTACTTTTAACACTCTAAGAATTTCTTCAAACAGTTGGTTCCCAGGACAATCACTTGACAGCAAGAATAAAATAACAGAATCAACAGAGGAAGACTCCACTGGCAACTTGCCTGAAATTTGCAATAATAGGTAACAAAACATGATTTCTTCAATTACAATACAATAAAATATGATATATGCGTGAAATGGAATTGCGCATTTGCAATGGAAATGGGAATTTCCATCCATCTTCTTCAAAGAAGAAACAATAACTATTGGTTGACATGTTTAAAGGAATTGGACAAAATACAGGAAGGACTGGCTATTTCCAATTTTCTCACAGTTCAGGAGCAATTACAAATGTGCAGCCCTTGGTTCACAAGCTCTGTCAAATATAGACTAAAATCTCATAATTGATGCACAAAGACACTACTGACTATGATTATATTATTATTATTATATTTTTTCCTAAACCATGAGAACTTATAGTAACATTTAGGAACTTTTATGGTCTGATACTTTGGGAGGAAACACAAAGTATGATTATTATAACATAAAATATGTCCTTGTGAAAATTCATACAAGGATGCACTGGTTCTCAGTTAATTGCATGTGGTAGCCTTTGCTTTCAATAATGCTATTTTGGTGTTTCGGAATGATAACATCTTGCCTGGGTTAACACGGGGAGTAAAGATTTTGCACCTAAATGTTTATACAAGAATGAAAATGTGCATGATCTAGTCGGAATTAAAGCAAGTTTATAAACAAACTGGTATCAATATAAAAACCAGTTTGACTTTAAAAACCGGTTAGTTCCACAACTAGTTTATATTTGGCAGAGTCAAAAAACAGAAACCAAACTACTTTGTCAAATCATAATTTAGGTTTAACTACTCATTTAGTTCCTATAATTACAAGAATTTCACCTTTTAGTCCATATACATAATATTTAACCTCTCTTAGTCTCTGTACATGTCATCATAATCCATTTTTTCTCTTCAGTGACGACTAACAGGATTAAAAATGTATGCGTAAGTACTAAAATAAAGTGTTTGGATTATAGGACTAAAAAGTAAATTTTTTGCAACTACAGGGATCAAATGGGTAATTAAAACCATACATTGTAAACTCTTTGGATTCAAAACCGATTCAATAAAATGGTTCACTTTGGTGTAACACAATTGCATTTGACCTATAAGTGCAGAATGTTTACCCAAGAAAGGGCCTAAGACATATTCTTAGCGAAATCAGTACAAGTTACTAAACTGAAGTCATGCATACAGATACGCAAACAAAAAGTGAAGAATAAGGAAAATTACTTAAGAGCGAGACAGAAGTAACAACTCGAAGATCCGATTGCTGAACCCCTTCATTGCCAAGCTCTCTAACTGCCTCAAGCACTTGACTGACGGGAAGAACTGCTCCATCCGTGCAAGCCAGCACAGCACCAAGTGTCTTTGCACTATCCTGCAACAATCAAAAAAACGTTGCAAGTTAAAGATGTCCACGTCTTTCTATCCACAGGCACTAAGATAACAAAATAATTTAGCATGAAAGAGAAATGAAAAGAAAAAAAAAAAAAAAAAAAAAAAAAAACCGATGACGGCGTAATTTGAAGTATTCCTCCACTGGAATGAAAAATTTTGAAACATCAAAACTGATCTCGGTAGACGCAAAACAGGAATGAAATCAAAAGAGGAATTTGGGCGTGGGAGAGAAAACGCGAACGGAAAATATACCTAGAATCAAAGAAGGCAAAGGAAACAAATAATTAGTTATTAGAGAGAGGTAACGAACCATTTCGATAGAAAGCAAAATCAAAAGTAACAGCAACAGCAGAGAATGGAAGCTTCAAGAAAAAGGCAGAGTCGGCGACTGCGGAAACAGAGAAATTAGAAGAGAGGCGGTGGGCTTTTAAATGGGGAAGGAAGGAAAATCGACCACGCGTGGAGACCACGTGATCGTTCGTCCTACGTGGCAGGCTTAACCACTAACCATAGTTTTCTTTTTCCTGCGCTACGGTCCAGTGGTTTTTTGCCACTTGCTATTTGCACCATCATTCTTTAGCAGTACACCTCTATAAATTGTAACCCTTTTCTTTCTGAAAAATAATTGTGGTTTGAATTTAGATTGAATTTCGTTGATACCTGAACTCGAAATTGATGGTAGATTTGATGCAGTACCGTTTCAAACACCCATTCTCGTTCCTCCTGTGGAATTGATCTTTGCAATTTGCACTCTACAATTCAAAAAATAAGAATACTAGATTGAGAATGGTGCTTGTTGCGAGAAAAAGCACCACCACTCGCAGAGAATATTATATGAAAATGAAAAGCATGAGAAGAGTCGTGTATCGAACACTGGGAATAATGTGAGACATGTACGACACATATGCGTCTAAGTATTTAGTTTAAAAAATATTTTTTTACGTACACGACGATTCTAATATTGTTTTTACACAATTTTAAAAAGTATAAAGATTTATAAATTTACTGTATTAATAAAAATAAATAAATTTTATATATAATAAGAATATTTATATTGTATAGTATTATTGGAAATCTCCTATCATATAATTGAAATTTTTTTTAACGTTGTTAAGTATTTAAATTAATTTTATCTGGAGTGTTATTTCAATTATGATGTAGATAAGGAAATGAAATCTATTATTTTTTGTTATATGTTTTAAATGTCAAAAGATGTGAACAAGAAAATTAGGCAATGCAAGCCATTAAAAGATGTCTTCTACTGGACCATTTGAGCAAGGCATATTTGACTCCACTCCGGCACATCATTTAAGTCTCGCTGAATCTCCTCCATTTATTTCCCAACCTTTTCACCTTTTTCTTTTCAAACCTTTTCTTTCAATATACAAATTTCCTATACAATTACATCTTTACCCTTTTCCAACACATTCTTTGGGTTTGACCCAAACGTACAATGCCATCTCATACTAAAATGTCACCTACTAGTGTTGGAGTGTGGTGTAGGCACAAACATGTACCATGTTAGGCCAGTGAGTCTCATTCATATATCATAGTTTTATTTTATGAAAAAAGTTTTTAATAACTCGTTCTAATTAATAACATATAATAATATAAAAACTTTTATTTTCTAAAAACTTTATCAGTAAGGTCTTTTCCCATTAAAACAACATATAACACTAAATTAATAGTCTAATTATTTCAATGATATATGATTATACAATTTTTTTTTAATTCATGAACTTTATAGATAAAAAAGGATATTCAATAAATTAAGGGTGTTTTTTTTTTCGCAAAAATTATCTGCCAGATTATAGTATGTTGCCTTTATCTGCTCTATGCAATTATTTTTCAGAATTAACTTTAAGTATATATAATGCATTTACACACTAATTTTCATGTAACCGTTCTATTTATTTTTTATTTTTTTAATAACTATTACGTCAAATAAACAAGTCAAGACAATTTCGAAATATAGTTTAGAAAATATTTTATTATAAGTTTGTTATTACAATATTTGATAATGACTCAAATTATATTTTAAAATTTTCAAAAATATCAACACAAGTTTTTATCAATATCAATTATATATGACACATCTAAAATAGAAATACTGTTAAGAGTAATGCATCATCAACCCTAATTATATTAGTACTTGAGCTTAAATCAATCAAAGAAATTCGTATGAAGAAACAACAAAATAAAATATATAATAGTGAATCGGCCAAACCAAATCCATTAAAAAAAAATTAGATAGACCAAAATAAATTATTTTGTTAACACCTTTTTAGATCACTAGAAATTAATATAAGATGCTGAATATAAAATTATTAAATTTATATTAGCATGCATAACCTTTTATACATCTTTTAATTCACAAAAAATCATATTTAAGATTTGAACATATAAATTAAAAAAAAAATAACCCAAGTATATATTAAGTATATATTCCAACTCAAATTAATTGACGACTAAATTATGTTATAATTCAAATAAATTGAATAGTTAAAGTGACATAAAATAAATTATTAAGTTAAGTCGTTTACTTTTCCATCCCTATTCTTTCTCATTGATTCACCGCGTGGAGAGGATACAGTAATCTTTATGCATGGGGTTTGAATGAGGGAAGAAACTGATTTGAAAATTGAGAAAGGAAATGGGGGGGCACTGTTCTAAATAATGTTGATAGTGTAAACAGTATTACGAATCTGTTCTAACGTCAAACTAAAGGGAGAATTGATAAGAGTGAGAGGAGTTATAGAAAGAATTATCTTCGGTCGTGCGATCTCCCAGATTCCAACGGATGTTTGGAAGATTCTAGAGAATTTCTACCTTTACCATCAGTATGTTTCTCTTCCCTGGAATCATGTGAATGAGATGCCTTTTGGCGCCGCAGCATATCGTCTGCGTACCGGCGCCACAATGCTTCTCTTTCTTTTCTTGGAACTTTGTTATATCTTGGATCAGATTTTAGAACTCGCTTAGCTGTAGACCAAGAATTAAGCACTGTTTTTCCATCGTCGTTTTCATGAGATGCAGCATCAGAAGTCAATACTTCAGCTAAGAGAACTCTGAACTCGTGAGCACATCGCTGGCCAAATCACAATGGTCACCGGTGTTAAGAGTGGGACATATAAGTGACACCCAAGAGCACTCACATGTGTGTATGTATATTATACATGTAAACCATAAAACTCAGGCAATAATATAGTGTTCACTCACCTCTTGAAGCATCTTCACGTGTTCCCTAAACAACTTTTCCGTATCAGAAGAATCAAGTTCAGGATTAGTTGCGCGTCCTTGAGGATCCTTTTCTAATTTAGGCTTGGATTCCGTCCATGATGCCTAAGAACAAAGTACACAAATGCCATTAATTTTACATTAATGAAGAAAATGGGATAAAATTTATCATCAATATCAGCCAAGTTCCTAGTAAATAAGAAAATTACAAGTGAGCAATCTTAAAGCAATCAAGTGTCGGAAAAACTCATTCGCATTAATCTAATTCTTATCTATTTTTTAACAAAATCCTTTTAATTACGGAATACACGAGTCCTTACATTCAAGATGGTACTGTACTGCGATAAACCAGAAATGGGAGAAAAAGCTGAGAAGATATCATTACTCAAAACAAAAGTGAAGGTAAATCCAGAGGAACTACATACATTCTAATCCTTTCAGATTGGGGGATACTGTTAAGTTGATTACTACAGATTTTGAAAACAATTTCCGTAGCGCTGCCACAAAAAATAAATCTATACCAGAGGATCTTTGATTATCTCCACCAGTAATGCTTGAAAAGAAGTAACTGCCTCCTTTCTTCGAATTTTTAGTCGCACCCTCTCCATTTCCTGTTCTTCTCTTTCCTTCCTTTTGCGCAGCTCTCGTTCTCTTTCCCTGAGCTTGTCCTGTAAAATATTTTCAACTTCCTGTAACTTGCTTTATAATCAATACATCACAAAAAGTAATGAAAAAGAGTTGTTATAGAAGCACATCTATACAAATATAAATAGGTAGGAAGGTCAATTTGGTCCTTGAAAGTATAAATAGAGGTTTCAATGAAGTCCTAGAATCTAAATAAATTAAAATAAAGTCCCTGAAAGTAATGACCATCTCTCATTCATCTTTCATTTTAAGTAGGTATGTCACCATTAAAATGCAATTTAGTAATTGTGTGTTATCATCAAAATTCAATTAGTCTATATATGTAAGGACTAAATTGCATTTTAATGATATGTAGGGACCTATTTGAAACGAAGGACGAATGTTTAAAAAGGAAGCTACTTTCAAGGACTTCATATTTATTTACCGATATTCATGAACTAACTGGAAAAAATATATACTTTCAAGGACCTAAAAGATGAATATAAATAGCAAGCAAACTCACGGAATACCACAATACGGACCATTATAAAAACGAAAAATAATTAATAAAAGACGCTTCAATACCCAAAATAAAAGTCACTACAAAAGTACACTTCCAATGAGCTAAAAATGTGCAGATGTTAAGAAGCCTCTACCCACCATGAACATACTCGGGACCAATAACTATAATAATGGGAAAAAAGAGTAGATGACAGTTATTCTCGTTTCTATTTAGCAACTTATTTGTTCATTCAAAAAGCCAATCATTGCATATTAACCAGCTGATACCTGCTCCTCCCTTTTAGCTTTGGTCTCCCTTTCTGCCGCGTGTTCAGCAGCTTTCAGTTCAGATAAATACTCATTGAACAAAACTTCCCTATCCTCATGCCTCACAGATTTATATCTTGGGTCATCCCTTAAACTTTCTTTAACCTGTATCAGAAGGCTATAGATTAGAAAGAACGAGTCACAGAAAAAGTGAGCAATACATGTACCACATTCAAAAGTTACACTTACATGTACATGTATACTAAAACTTGTTTCTAAAACGAGTTAATTATCAGGCTATACCCTTGGAAGTATATTAACAAAACTGAAGTTGAAGCTTGTGAGAAAATGAGAAACGAAAACTTTCTAAATGTGCTTGAATTTCATTTTACTTTTTGCCCAGCAGAATGAACTTATTTATATTCAGGAACATTACAAAAATAATCGATGCCAAAGAATTTAACGAGAGAAGAATTTAAGATACCACCATTACCTAAGATTCATTGATCCTAGCTATACCATGTATATACAGGCTACTTGAAGAAATAAACATTAAAGAAGTTATTATCCTAAAATATTCCTATTTCCACCACTTGCTAACATATCCTACTTGTCTTCTAAAGGAACATATTAGAACAGTTCAATCAGAAAAAGCATATTAGCAAGTCGTACCCAAGAGCATCTCAATAGCTTGCTAATATACCCCTAAAACAATTACGAATCTATTGAGCCCCTGTACGTGTGAGACAGTGATATTTAAATATATAACGATTATTGAGAAAATCAACACTTGATTTTGTTACAGCCAATATCATTCTCAGTAACATGGAGAACAAACTTTTCATCCTGCTATCACATAACCCAAAACATTCCATTCAAATCCAAAAAATAAAAACACAGCCACTTGTGAAGTAAGACTTGATCATTTTGTCCCTCCCAATTTTTCAGATATCAACTTGAGGAAAAAAAACTAACGGGGGAGATCTAACATGTACAAGTTAAGAAATAACTACAACTTAAAAATTACACAAGCTCGCATGTTTGTGATCTTGAAAGAAAATTACACATTATCTCGTAGCACTTGAATGCGTTTCAAATCCTGCATCTAAACAGAAGAAAAAAAATGTCAACACTAATTTACAGCACACACATACCCTGGACCAACGTGAGTTGAAAAATATATCCCCACGCTCTTTAAGCATTGACTTAAAACTGGCTGCAGCAGCTGCACGCATTGCTTGAGTCTTTTCTTCAGCAGCTTTCTTCAAAGGAAGCACTCTGAAACACAAATAGAACCAGTCAACCAGCATTCCGTAAACACTGCATTCGACGAAAAAGCCATCTACCATGCAAATTCAAAGAGTTCAGAGGGCATAAGGACACACCCACAGTGAATCCGAGAGTCTTTCATTAGCCTACTACCTGCTGACTCAAGTTGCTTTCAAGGATTACAACAGAAATCATTTCTCTGTCTAGGAAAAAGTTCAATATTAATGCATATGAGGATCCAAACCAAAGCAGTACATATACACAGAGTTAAGAACTTCGCCGAGTTGGATGCACCAAATTTTGAATAACAAAATCAAAAGGATTGGCTGGAAAGATGCCATTTATTTTTGACAAATGTAGTATGGAAAGGAAAAAAAGAAACCGACATGCAAGAAACATGTATTGATTCCTTCGTCTTTATGCCTATTTGGTAAAAGAAACTGAGCTGCATTAAAATATTGTCCCCTCTCTTGGGAATCATCCTTGGAACAGAAGGTAGAATGTAAAGATGGTTAACAAAGAACATATTGCATTTGCATTCCAAAATAAGTAGTAAAATTTGTAGGGCAAGAGGGTAGGAAATGAAAAAAAAAATGCAGCCAATTCTAAAAATAAATAAATATATAAAAGACCATACGACTACCAAATAGGAGGTGTTCATTGGTTGGGCTCCGTTAAACCCATTTCTCAACCTGATTAATATTGTTTGGGTTGAGTTAGGTTGGATTGGTGTCATTGCTCTACCAAATCTATATTAAACCAACCTGATTATAATTGCATTTTGATATAACTATCGAATAATTATTTGAAATGCGCTTTGATTAAATAATGAATTCAAATAAATTAAACCAAAACTTGAATTAAAAAGCATGAAACTGATATAGAGGTGACGACAGGACCTAAAAGAATCCTTGGGCAACGAGGTTAAGGCAAGAAAGGAACCCTAGACAAAAAAAAAAGTGAGGCTGCAGCTGAGACTCATTTGTGTAAATGGTGTTTTATATATGATTTTTCTCAATCTTTACTTTCGATAAAATTATATACACTCATGAACAGCCCTACTGCCAAGCAAGTATATATTGATTATTTGCATCTAACATTCTCAACCAATATTCTGATCTGTACCAAATTAAGCTGAACGACTTTAACATTTTCCTTCTTTTAACACTATCAACCAGAAGGCCACAGAATAGCACCAATGAAAACTTATTCCATGGAGTAGCCTGGACCCATGAGTTCACAGAAGATCAATAGATAAATCCTAGTTCCAGGATGTTGCTTAATTTAATCAAGACATTAACATGTATAGCAGAACTTTTGATATTATGAGGATTCTTCTTAGCCTCAATCTCTTCCCAGGTTGAATACTAGACCCCAGAAACTTGTTTGCCACTAAAAAATACTACCATAATTCAATTAAAAAATATACTCATTAAGAAAAATTAACAAAGTATGGACCTTCTATACTTTATGCCCCACATCCATGATGAATGATCAGAAAATCCAAGGAATTAAAAAGAAAATGATCTATTTGATTTCCATGTTAAGAATGACAGATAGAAATACAGATTTCCAGACAAAACTTCCACAAAAGCATAGTATGATGTGTATAATTGTTTGATATGACAGACCATCTCAGCTGCCAGGCTAGGAAATCCAAAAGTATGACTGGTGTGAAAATTAACAAATCAAATAAGTAATATATGATGGAAAGGCTGATGCGAATGTGAACATATAACATGCAAAAAGAGTGACAGAAACCTAAATGGAATATCCTATTAAAATGCAAAGTGGCACCTTTCATTCAATAGGTGCTCTTGCTCCTTGCGGTCCAATGCCTCAAAGCGTGGATCATTTCCCCATTTCTTCCGAAAACTGTGATAATCAGTATTGTAATTAATATCCTGAAAAAAAATGATGTTGTATAAGCATTTAGAAGTTCCACAGATTGAAGACGGTTAGACTTTACAATGGAACAATAATTAGTATGAATGAGCATCAAAATAAGGCAATATAAACCTCGGAGGCTTCATCCAATAATTGCTTAAATCCTTCAATTGCAGCCTTCTGTGCAGCACGCTTTTCTTTGCGTTCTTCTTCAGCACGAGTTTTAACGTAATGCTCAAACAAGGATCTCCTAGCAGAATAACTTGGGATGGCCTGTAATGACACATTATATATAATAAAAATTTTGTAGATGACAACATAAACAAGCCAAAACGTGGGAAAAAAAAAATAAGATACAGGAAAATACAATGTTGGGGATAAGACATCTTCCAAAAAGAATAGACATTTTAAAGCTAGGTATATATTGTCTCCAAAAGTTTTCTAGCCCTATGCATGTCCATCAGAGAACTGTTCCTAAAGAAACCATGGGCTGAAAATCATAAGGAGGCCATAGAAGATAACCATATTCCATAGTTTTGGCAAGGAAAAATTTCCTGCAAGAGCTAAAACAGATGCACAATTTTTACCTTTCCTCCCCCTAAAAACTAGGTAGTGGGAGCAGCAAACTCCTTAAAATTGAAAGAATATATAATATTAATATGACTCCCAAGATGAAACATTTACATATATGTATAGGATTTATAACTTACTCTTGAATCAATTACACTAAATCACATGTTATACAAAAAATTAGACTTAATTTTACACAAGGTTTTTGTTTTTACATTTTCACTTCTTGAGAGATTGATCAAGTGAAACTACTAACTCACACATGGATACCATTCCAGAAACGGACTGCAAGATACAATTAAGACAAAGTTGATAGAAATTCCAGGACTGAACAAGTGAACTTATGTACAACTATAAGAATCCCAGTTGAAGCAACGGCCACTGGCTTCCAATCAAAATATTAAAATATATTTAGATTCATAATACCTTAAAACGTGGATCAAATACTATCTTTGGCAATTCTTTCTCCCACTTAGAGAATGGTGCCACTCCTCGTTCCTTGAGCATCTCCTACAAAATTAACAAACACAATAAACACATTATTTGATATGAACTAATGCGAGAGTGAATCATGGTTCACGACTTTATGGTGCATCGGTTACACAACAGAATTAAAACAAACACAAACAATTATTCAGTGAATTTATTTTAAACAAATTTTAACAGACTTTATAGTTATGTAAAAATGCAGTAAGAAAGGATTCAATTCAACATTATAAAATCAAGAACTTCTTTTTGTAGGTGATATTTGACATTTTGTAGTTGTTACCCTGGTAAGAGAAATGAGAGGAAAGATTGATTTTTTCAAGACAAAACACATGTTCAAGCCTGGACCCGGTGTCAGAACACACCAAACAATTCAAATACAAGTATGTGAACTATTCCAGAGCAGTTTGTCAGGTTCTGCTTCTTTTCCAGTTTCTTCTTTCTTTCCAGAAGTCCCCTGACTGCTCCCCTTTGCTAAGTGCCACCATACAAATAAGGACTCTTATAATTTTAGCAGAAACTAACTTCATTTACAGTTGGGCTAGATTAAGCCCAAGCCCATGCTCCTGTTTTCTTCTATAGAGCCTTCTAATAATGTTTCTGCTACCAATTGAAAGAAACCTTGGGACAAGCACACCACAAAAGCTAGCAGTCAAACTTGGAGACCCAGCATTACAAACCACACAAGAATCCATATTTCCAATGTACGATCTCATACCCTCAAATTGGATCCTAACATTCCACTATGCTCCACAGCCCTGGTGCCCAACCTATCTGGCTGTGCACTAACCGTTTGACTAGTCCTAAGCAAGCATTGCACTGGTAATGTCACCCCCCATGCTGCCCATTTGAAGCTGAGAGACATGGTGAAAGATAAGAGTTAATAAGATAATTGGGAGAACCCCACCACAAAAGCTAACCATTGTAATTGGAGATTCCAAGGCTTTAGAAAACCCCTCACCAGAATCACATCCAAAAGCTTTAGTTGTAGATGACAAGGATGCTTTTCTCTTTCATTTTTATGTTTGCAGTTAAAGGAATACCTTTTGTTCTCGACAATAGGAAACTCAAAACACCATCTAATTACTTTACCATAGTCCCAATAACTTCTAGGAACGGATTCTCCACTTCCTAATAGTCAGATACACTTTATAAAGCAAATTGGCAGCATAGTTCATTTAGCAAGAATATGCATAGGAATATTGGCAATTACTTTTTGGCACATTTACTGTTTCATCCATCTATACAAGTAAATAATAAAATAACATCAAAATTCTTACAGATATTCTTACTGATCCATATGATTTAGGTAATTATATATGCTTTATATCCATTATTCAATAACAAAAAATCCTATTCACTGAAGCAAAAGGCAAGCTTACCAAAGGAGGAAGAATAAGGATTACTCACTCCTTCATAAACTACTAAGAAAAACTAGCCACCAAACATAAATAATTATTAGTTGGAAATAAGCAAATAGCTTTACAATCCATGCACTTTGTTAACAAAGGAGATCCACGTGGTGAACATAGAAAAATAACATTTGCACTGAAGCACAAATATGAATAGAGACCATCATTCCACACTACAAGCCTTCTTCCCTAACAAAAATGAAAAGGAATTTCGGCTCCAAGAAAAACTGGACTAGGGTTGCACCATGACTCTGGAACAAAGCAAAATTCTCAAAAACTTGATCCAACAATTTTAATTTAAAATTGTTTACAGAAATTGTACAATAAAGAATTTAATTAAATACAAATATACAGCAATTTAACAGTCTTTCATGAACTTTTTTATGGTAAAAAAATTAAAAACAATATAATCACAACAACTATGCAAATAACATCCAAAACAAAAGTGTCATTGAATAATAAACCTAGAGTGAAAGAAAATGCAAAGTGAGGGGGAGAGCTATATTTCACATGATAACTTTAACTTAACTATCAATCAATGATGAAATCAGTGCAGGAGGCTTAGGATTCCTCATAGCAGAAAAGAACTACATCGACTCAAAGAGACAAATATACCTTGAATTGAATGATGCACTCCTCCTTTGAAGGCCCACTATCTTCATCTTCAGAATCTGAAGATGTATCAGAAACATTAGCAGCACCATTAGTATCTTTTTGTTTATCTTTGCTATTATCTGCTTGCATGCCCTTAGAGGTAGATTCAACTGCTTTTGAACCATTTGATTCAGATCCTGTTTGTACTGATGGTGCAGGAATAGAAGAGGAAGTAACAGGTGTTCCTGAGTCCTGCAATTTCTTCTTGATCAAATCCAAAGCTGACGATGAGCTCTGTAGATTAGAGGGTTTAAGAGCTGCAGCATCACGACCACCAGTATTAATAGCAGGAGCATTCAGAGTAACCATTCCAGACCCTCTATCAGACAATACATTATTATTTGGAACTGACATTAACTGATCTTTTGTAACATCACCATCTTGTTTCTTTTTCAATTCAGCCACCTCATTTGGAATTTGCCAGCAGCTAGTCTAACATAGAGCAAAATGATAAACATATACAATTTAGAAAGCTTCAGCTATCAGATGGATTTTCACAGTAATGTAAATAAAAAATTAGAAACAATTGTACAGGCAACATTATGTTAGAATGTAGCTTGGCAGTTCATCCCAGAAAGGCAAGAACTCAAGGAGACTGCCAGGTAAACAAGACAATAAAGTTGATTGATTTGTGAATATGGGAACCGTACCTTGGTTCGATTGTTGTAGTAATATTTTTTTCCATCACTAGTAGAGACCAACAGCCAATCGGTACCAGGCAAATCCGTCCTATTACAATAAAAGATAATAAAAGATGAAAAGATAAGATTGTGACTCTTTGGTTATAAATAACACAATTTTTTTATAACCAACAACATGCAAATTGCCTTGTGACAACTTACATGGAAGAAATTACAAATGTAAGTGGAATATATAAAAATCACCTAACCCGTGCAAAGAATCTCATAATACCCCCGCACCGTAGCAAGACACTATATGCAGTTAAACTTCTAACAATTATGATTTCTTTTCATTCCAACAGTATTGATACAGAAAATTCCTTTGGATCAGATTGATTTGTCTATAGAATCCTTCCACACCAATCAATCCATATCTCTATATAAGGCATGAAACTTTCTTAAGAATATTGGTTGCAGTGTATTCAATTATTCACGAAATATAATTTTTTAGTCATAATCACATTTACCCTATGTCTGTATGGAGAGAAAAACAAGGAGATAAAACATCAAAATTTGAAATTTTTTATTTGAGTAGAAAATAAAAAAGAAAAAGGGGAGAAATACTAAAGAATACAAATTTTCCTCTCCAAGTCCTAATGCTAAATTGTGAATTTTCTCTCCTTTTTCATTATCTTTCCTCTCATCCAATCCAAACAAAGGGTTAAAGTTTAGCACACACATTTTAACAAAAAATAATATTATTTAACCCTCCCTTTCATTCCCTTCATTTTAACATCCAGAGAGGGGATCATCATTTATCCCCTGCCCCCACATAGTTTTACCAGCTTAACACTGTCCTCTTTCCCTGCTACACAACTAATAGAATTAAACTATAAAATTGAAAGACACCTTCTCAAGGCCTCTTAAAACAAAGTCAGCAGGAAAAATACAAAATAAAAAACCCAGCATAAATTCAGATGTAGTGAGACGAAATACAAAATCATTTGTACAATAAGATGCCTTTCGCCACCAGAAGATATGCAACGAACTTACATTGAAACTGGAGTGGGCTGAGCAGAAACTTGGTGAGGCTGCATACACATCCAAAACATCAATAAGCTCAAATTAAGATGAAAAATATATACGATCATAAACACTACAACATATGATAGCAGGTGGTTTTGGATAGTAAATAAGGCATTAAATATGATTTTCTTCGGCTAGAAGTTACAGTTTTAGTCTACAAATATACTGCATCCAATATGATTTTATAAAGTTAAAAGTTACAGCTTTAGTCTACAAATATCAGGTATCTGAGGCTTTTCCCATTGGCTAGATCCAATATCCTTATCAAAAATAATTAAATATTAGATAATGATAAATAAAGGATATCAAAGAATTTTTGTAATGGTAGATGTTACAACACACTCCAAAAACCAGAGAAGAAAAAAAGGGAGAGAGAACAAAAGATATAATACTGACACTGAATTTTTACCTCACATCTATGTATCACACTACAACACTACTATTTATAGTAGAATAGCATGTAGTTAGTTATTTAACCAACATACAATAAATAATAACTGAATTATCTACAACAATTAAAAAAAAAAAACAATGCATAAGTATAAAAAGTATATAATTTAGTGATGAAGGACACAATAATGTAGAGGATCTGCCAAGAACACAGGACTGAGTATCAGTACCTCCCCTATAAATCCAGCAGGTTTATCATATGTTGATTCTCCAGTCATGGCATTATAATAGTATATAATTCCTGCTTCAGTCTTGTGGGCAGTCCAGGCCTCTAATTGATCATTATTAGCAGCGTCCTCATTCTGGGTGATGACAGCATTTAATTTCTTATCATCTACAACCACAAAACAAGAAATTTTAGGAATGAGATTTCTCTTTTCAAACATGTCAATGAGAAAATGCATTTCAGAGGAGCAGTAGCATTGCATTGTGCATACCAGCTGGCCCTGAAATAACTTCTGTTTGCAAAGCAGTTGTTCCCGTCAGCTGATTGCTGGAAGCAGGTGTAGAAGTGCCACTGCCACCACTCACAGGTGTAACACCACGAGGTTGAGAATCAGGTATTGGAACAGCAGGGAGAGTAACACCACGTGCTGGAAATGGAAAGGGGCCAGGAAAAGGAGCGGGGTATTGAAGATATGGGGGCCTAAAGACACCACTCATCGGTGGGGTCCGTAACCAAAGTCCCTGAGGAGGAGCAGCCACTGAAGGCATGGATGGATAGGGTAAACCTTTCAGAGGGGTAGTAGGATCTGATGCAATGGCTAAAATTGGCATGTTTGGTCTCAGTAATGCAGCTGAGGAAGAATCTGTTCCTGTAGATGGAACAGCGGGATTGATGGATATTATAGAAGATGATGCTAATCCAGGAGGGCCAGGATTTCCTGGAGTAGGCATTACAGGATGCACAGGAAGAGACATGGCAGTGGGCATCCATGAAGTAGTTGGACGATAATTAGGATCAGAGGGAGGCATTATGGATGTAGAAGTATGAGCAGGGACAGAATGTGGGGTACTAGACGCAGATGACAATTTAGTAACATCCTGTGCAACAGAATCCGATATCTCCTGCAATAAGCAAGTATAAGTAGGAGGAAATAATCATTGTTGAGATTTTTTTCCTGTCAAATTATTGGTGTACCAATTACATGAAGACATTTATTACCAGATACCACATGATATCCATGATTTATTTTGGGTTACCCACATCACACATTTGAAAGCAACATCACTTTGTTATCTACTTTTGCATAAAAGCCTAATGCAGAAGCACGGACAGAACCCATTGTTTTATTATACATACATCACCGTACACTATACTACCAACAAAACCATTTTCTTTATTATAGAATTAAAGTCTCGTGTATATTAAAGTTACTTACATGGTATACTTCAAGCACATTTCATTTCACTTTAGCATATTTGCTGTCCAAGCTCGACCCACCATTGGTCAATGGACACTTAGTTCACTTGAGCATTTAAGGTCATTATCATTCTTGTTTAAGTAGGTTGAAACTCGAAAGTGAAATGGCAAGGACGGTAAAAATGAAGTGACGGATTAAGAGGTTTTGATATCCACTCATGACTCGTTGCTTGGTGTAGTTTGAGGAAAATCTCACTTTAAATTCAGTTTCACGGTCGAAGGGAATAAAGTAGTTGCACTCCACCACTTTCAACTGTCCCATATTGTTGTCAAACTGATCAAGTGTCAAGTGATATTCATTCCAACATTTCCACCAACTCAAGCAGACATATCTAAGAGTTTCCACAAATTTCCTAAAGTAAGGAATCACCCATACTCACTCCTCCTCCCTAATTGACCTTGCAACTTGCACTCTACAGTTTAAAATAAGAATGGAGTAAGGAACTTACACTGCTAGATTGAGTATGCTGCTGGTTGCTAGAAAAAACGGCACCACTCTGGGGAATATTATATGAAAATGAAAGAGCAGCATGGGACGAGACACCAGGAACTGGAGGTTGAAAAACAACAGGATTCGCTGTCGAATTCGATTTTATCGCCTGCATTAAAAAATAACAAATAAAACAAACAGAGTAGTGTCTAACACCACGCGACCGTGATTGAAATACTGCACTACATCACCATAACCAATTCAATCATAAACTTAACACTAGAAGCAAATAACTCGTTACTATACTGACATTATGTGTCGATGACTGCTGAGAGCTTCCCGAAGCATTGGCATTCTGAGGAACGCCGTAAGGAAATGGAAGTGCCGGTGCCGGTGCTGGTGCCGGAGCTACAAACGCAGTTGCATTAAGTAATTTTCCGTTGCTCGAATTGACTCAGCAGAAATAACATTCGATAAATCGAAAGCATAAAAGTGGAGTAGGTTTACCGGTAGAAGGAGTTGCATGTGAGGAATTAGGAGTGGGAGAAGCCATAGGAAGAGACGTTTCTCCGGACACAGGTGGCTGCGCCTCGTGCGGCAACCACGCCGGCGAAGCCATCGAAACCGATCTGCGTTCAGAACAATTGACATTAGGTGACGGAAACAAAGCAACTAAGGAGAATTTTAACAAAGGCGAATCGTAAATTAGAAAGCGAGAGGAATAGGGCTGCGAAATTCAAATAGAGAACAAAATTCGATGCAAAACAAATCAATAACGAAAGGAAAAGGCAGAGAGAGAGAGAGAGAGAGTGATACGAACCAGTGAGAGAGTGTGGAGAATGAAGAAGAAGGTGTTTGGACGGAAACAGTTGACAGCGAAAAGAGGAGTGAGTGAGGGAATGTTTTGTTTTGAGTTGAAAGAGAAGAAAATGGAAATGGGTTTGGTTTTATGTGTATGTGTATATTATTGTGTTAGGTTAGGGCTACCTTCTTCAGACCGTAGTGCACTTCCACCAGCTTTAGACCAGTGAATCTTGATCATATACCATAATTTTATTTCAACAAAAAAAAAACTTTTTAAATAACTTTTTTCTAATTAATAACAAACAATAATGTAAAATTAGTAAATATCTTATATTTAATTACCAAAATATAAAAAAAAAACCAGGAATTTATTTTCCCATTAAAACAACATATAACACTAAATTAATACCCTGAAGTTGATATGTTTTGTTTGAGAAGAAAATTGTGTTGTATTGTTTTTGGTTTGGGAGTTTATTTTGTTAAACAAACATATACGTGTCCTGTTAATTGAGTTTTAAGTAGATAATTTTAACGGAAGCTTACAAATAACTGAAAATATTTTAAAATATAAATGTTTTCTTTGACCAATGATAATATAAATTGTAGTTAATAAAGGTTAGAAATTGAACTATTAAGCAAAAAACAGTTTCCCATGGTAGAAGGAAGACCCTTGAAAAATGATGACAAATGCAAAATGAATTTTTTAGTAAGATCATTTGTTGTTGGTTGGTGTAATAATGTTTCAAAATTTTACTTCGTGGGAAATTTACATTTATCGTATTTAAACATTTTTTTTTCACTCTTCTATGGTGAATGGAGTCTAATGATTATAGTAAATTTGACTTCAAAATAATAAATAATGTGGGCTAGTGTACCAATTATACTATACAGTAAATGCACTTTAAAATATCGATGGAATTAATTAATTATTATTTTTTATACTTAAATTGACTTTTGTCCAAAAAATATAGAGTAACAAATAACTTTTATTTAGTAATAAGAGTGTATTATAGTGAATAGAAGATCTTTAAATTGTCAGTCATCTATGTGAATCATTATCATTATTATAAATCTTAAAATCAGTGTCATTTTTATGATAATAGCTTTCTAGAGGTAATTTTTTGTGTTATCTATATCTTTTTTACCACAAATGGTAAAAAGATATATTGAGTATATTTTACAACTTCTCTCATATAAAAAATATCACTGTAAATCATGAAAAAACATAAATTAAAAAAATAATACTTCTTCTTTTTCCATATATTAGAGACCGATAAAAAGGTGGGAATTGTTATCTTAGAAATATCCTTCTCAACATCAAGGTGATGTAAGAAAAAAAAGAATTTTTTTATATGTTTTACTTTTCATGCAGATACCAAAAAAAATGATATGTTTAAAAATTGTCCCTTTCTTCAATATAATAATGTTTAATAATTATACGTATTATTCTATTTTACAACAAACTAATTATACCTAGGAAAAAGCAACTTGCTAATTTGTTTGCACTGTAAAAGAAACAAGGTAGTGTAACAATAGCATTCCAATATTTACTCAACTATAGTTATCTTATTTCTTTTAAGCTTTTTGTCCTCAACATTTTATGTCAATTTTCTCAACCTGTTATTTGATTGGATAGAACATCACTAACTTTCTTAAATTTTTTTAAACCTATTGTCATAAGCTATGTTTGGTGAGTAATTTGTATTAAATAATCTTATTCATTGTCTTTGGAGATCTACATTCTTAATCAAATTTTCTGAAATAGATGGTTTTATGGTTTGGTTAATTATTTCTTTTTTTAGTATTATGTGTAAACTAAATCATATCGTTTTAAATAATATATAATTTCAAAATAAAATTATTTTATATGATAATTTTTATTATTTTTGAATGAATAAATATTTATGATTTTATTTGTTTTTACAATTTTAAGCTACAAGGGACCGTGCACAAATGAAGTTGTATAAAAATAATATAAGTAGTCTTCAATAACCAAAAAATAGATTAAAATAGACTATAAAGATGTTAACCTAAATTAAATCAGATAACTTTTTGACTCAGTCATTTTATATCACAGATAAATAAATTGTTAGATTGATTCTCAAATTTTAGAACGATCAGTTTTATTAAAAATTAATAATAATTTAAAATAAGAATAATATTATCTTATACGCATA